>Ga0209550_10004143_pt1 | contig 13735 bp, 7 predicted proteins | sample LauGreSuBDMM15SN_2_FD_187567 | JGI IMG/M metagenome (GOLD analysis project Ga0209550, IMG submission 187567) | Freshwater lake microbial communities from Lake Michigan, USA - Su13.BD.MM15.SN (SPAdes) (version 5) | ecosystem: Environmental > Aquatic > Freshwater > Lake | place: Lake Michigan, USA... | reverse complement strand
GGCGATGACTGCATCTCGTGCCTCTTTGGCATCGAGGCAGTCGGCGCATAGTTCATTGAGTTGTTGACAATGGAAGCATTCGTTCATTAGGGTAAGTTGGTTTTGAACGATTATGTCGTTTGTCTGGTTGTTCATGTCTATCTCCTTTTCTGTAAATACCAAGATGGTAAATACGCTACCATTGCTACCGTGCCATAAAAACTGTTCAGTCCCCTGCCTTGGCAGATAAGGGACTGATGCAGTTTTTTGGGCAGTTTTCCATAGAACAATTTTCCTATAGCATAACGGCCATCAAAGTCAAGGTCTGTCCTTTGTTTAAGTCTTAATGTAATTTTGCTTGCAAAATTCAGTAAGAGTTAAACAGCCAGTAGCACGGCTGCGTGAAACGCTGACGGGCTCAGCGCTGGGACTTGGACCCTTGACTTTTGGAAAACCACGGTAGAATGAGAGCGGAGTAGGAGGACGAGCCAGAGCATGGCGCAGCGTGGCTTTGACACGCTCGACAGGCTGGGGAGAGATGAGGGCTGAGTGCATGTCAGCATGAGAAGGCGATAGACCAAGGGCTATGCCTTCGATTGCGACAGGCGAGACTGCGGTTTACCGCAGGCGGACAGCCTTCGGTCCGACCATTAAAGCCTATTGCCATTGCTGGCTTGCCAGCATAGGATGGCATAGGGCGGCAACACTGGTAGGTACCACCTGTCAGCCACTGAGGTTTTGTCTTGAGGTTTTTTATTTAACTGAGGCGCCCATCTTTGCTCTTACTGGCGCCGAAGACTGCTGTCCGCTCAGCGTCCATCTGTTCAGGACAAGTAGGCTCTGTAATGTCTTATACTGCACTAATCTTGACCCCAGAGTGATTAATACTGGGCTGAGATAGTATATGTATCAGCAATAAAGATTTTCCCGTACAAGATATACCCCCATACAGTGTCCCAGTTTGTCCTATTATGTACTGATTTTTTGCATGCTTTAAAAAATACTTGTTTTAAAAGCGTCCGTTTTACCTGTTTGGACAGGTTATACTATATAGAGGCTGTTTCTTTTTTTAACAGTAGCAAGTCCTTGGGGGACTTGCGTTACAGGCTGTATCTAACAACTGTTACAACTAATGAAAACGGGACAGGATTAATGGCATTTGACAAAGGCGGTACTAACCCAAAATCTTTGGCTATGGGACAGGCAAAGGCTAAGGTTTTAGCCCTAGTGGCCGAAGGCCACTCAGTCCATAAGGCTATGGAACTCTGTGGTAAGAAACCAGACACCGTCAGAATATGGATGCTCAGGGATAAAAAGTTTGCAGCAGACCTAACGGAGGCTAAAGCCACCGCAAAGGATGCCTCCCTAGCAGCCCTAGGTATTCCAAAAGAGGAAATAGATTTCCCCCAGTTCTCGCAAATTTTTTTAAATCAAAAATTATTTCCACACCACCAAGATTGGATTGACTTACTAGAGGACCGTGAGCCTTCGTGGCTCCACCCTAGTATGGTTTACGAAAAGGCTGACCCAGCCCGTCTATTGGTTAACGTGCCACCTGAGCACGCCAAGAGTACAGTGATAACCGTAAACTACTCCACATATCGTATCGCTCTCAATCCTAATGTCCGCATTATTGTGGTTTCTAAGACGTTAGTCAAAGCACGTGAATTCGTGTACGCAATCAAGCAGAGACTCTCCCATCCACGCTGGTTAAAGTTGCAAACAACTTTTGGCCCCGAAGGTGGTTGGAAAGAAGATTCAGACACTTGGCGAGTTGACACCGTCTATCTTGGGAGCGATGCACGAAATTCTAGTGAGAAGGACCCCACCATCCAAGCACTTGGTATGGGTGGGCAGATTTATGGAGCACGTGCTGACCTCATCATTCTAGATGACTGCATCACTACAGCCAACGCCCATGAGTGGGATAAACAAATCAACTGGTTACAAAAAGAGGTTATTACCCGTCTGGGTAAAAACGGTAAGTTATTAATCGTAGGGACACGAATTGCAGCGCAAGACTTCTATAAAGAACTCCGAGAGACCAAGCACTGGTCTAGCGGTAAAAGCCCTTTTACTTATATGGGCATGCCTGCTGTTTTGGAGTATTCGGAGAAACCTGAAGACTGGAAAACGCTCTGGCCAAAATCAGACGTTGCGTGGGATGGCGATGATGAAGTACCTGACGAAGAGGGACTCTTCCCGAAATGGGATGGATTAACATTAAAGAGAAGACGTAGTGAAGTAACACCATCTACATGGGCCTTAGTGTATCAGCAGGAGGATGTCGAAGAAGATTCTATCTTCCCACCCGCTTTGGTGCAAGGCAGTACCAACGGGCAACGCAGAAAAGGTCCGTTGCGCCAAGGGGCGGTGGGACATCCGACTAACGTTGAAGGTTATACAATTATTGGATTCGACCCAGCAATGGGAGATAAGGCTCATGCAGCCTTCGTAGCAATTACTTATAACAGGATAGATTCTAGGATATATGTTTTAGATTGTATTAACATGGGTGAACCTAATCCCCAAAAAATTAGAAGTACGATAGAAGAACTTGTATTAAAATATAAGCCACAAGAGTTTAGGGTTGAAATCAACGCCCACCAGAAAGCATACTCATTAGATGATGACTTGCGGCAATGGCTTGGTATGTACGGTGTAAGACTTGAATCTCATGTTACTAATAAAAATAAGTGGGACGCAGCATTTGGTGTAGCATCTATGTCTACCCTACTTGGAACTATACGAGAAGAAAAGTTCCAAAAGAATAATATGATTGAACTTCCATCTACTACTGACTCTGAAGGACTTAAGTCCCTTACTCAGCAGTTGATAACTTGGAAACCTAACACTAGAGGTAAGACCGACTGTGTTATGGCATTATGGTTTGCTGTGCTTAGAGCACGGGAGTTTATGCAACAAACAAATCACTTGCAAAAGTTTTCATCTAATAGATGGACAACTAGAGCACAGTCAGCCCAGAGATACACAATCAATCTAGACGAAGCCCTTTCAGAACAATGGGCTGACCAATATGGATAGGATTTAAATGTTATCAATAAGTCAAATCTCTGCAAGAGTAGAGTCTTTACGTAGTCGCTCAGTAGACCGAGACCGTAGACAACTAGATGTACTTGCTGTGCGTAAAGGAAATATATCACAGGTATACCCTGAGTTCTTTCCAGAAGGTGTAGATGCCAACGTAGTAGCAAACTTTATTGACATTGTTGCCCGTGACCTATCAGAGGTAATGGCCCCACTACCAGCGGTAAATTGTTCTGCAGCCAATCAGGTATCAGATAGAGCAAGAGTCTTTGCTGATAAGCGAACACGTATTGCAACAAATTATTTTAGTAATTCAGATTTACAAGTACAGATGTATCAAGGTGCAGACCAATACATCACATTTGGTTTCGTCCCATTCATCATTGAATTAGACGAAGAAGCAGGGCTACCACGTATCCGAATAGAAAGTCCGATTGGGGCTTACCCAGAGTTTGACCGCTACGGACGTTGTATTGCCTTCGCTAAGAAATACGCACTTACACTTGCGGAACTGGTAGCACAGTATCCTGAGTTTGAAATTCAACTATTAGGCGCTGACCGTTATGAGCAGAACCTAGATGCACGTATTGACCTTATTCGTTATTACGATAAAGAGCAATCAACAATATTTATTCCATCACGGAATAATTTAGTTTTATCTCAAGCCAAGAACATGCTAGGCAAGATGCAGGTAATAGTTGCAAAACGTCCATCACTAGATGGAGAGATGCGTGGTCAATTTGATGACGTGCTAGGTATCCAACTGCTTCGTAATAGGTTCGCATTACTTGCGATGGAAGCAGCAGAGAAATCAGTACAAGCACCAATTGTTGTACCAGGCGATGTTCAAGAACTACAGTTGGGTGGAGATGCGATTATTCGCACCAACAATCCTGCTGGTGTTAGACGTGTAGATTTAAATATTCCAGCGGGTGCATTCACTGAGCAACAAGTATTGCTTAATGAGTTGCGTACTGGAACACGTTATCCAGAATCAAGAACTGGAAATATAGATGCATCAATAGTCACGGGACAAGGCGTTCAAGCGCTTATGGGTGGCTTTGATACACAGGTTAAATCAGCCCAAGCAATCTTTGCTTCTGCTCTTAAAGATGTTATCTCTATCTGTTTTGAGATAGATGAAAAATTATTTAACTTTGTAAAAACAATTCGTGGTGTAGATGCTGGTTCACCGTACTCTTTAGAGTACTCACCATCAAAAGATATTAAGAATGACTATACAGCCGATGTTCGATATGGAATGCTTGCTGGTCTTAACCCAGCACAAGGTCTTATCTTTATGCTACAAGCACTTGGTGGTAAATTAATCTCTAGGGATATGGCTATGCGTGAGTTACCATTTGGTATTAACGTAACCCAAGAACAAGAAAAAATTGAAGTAGAAGAAATGCGTAATGCTTTAGTAGGTTCACTACAAGCATACACACAGGCAATTCCACAAATGGCAGCATCAGGCGGGGACGCATCTGATATCGTAAAGAAAATTGCACAAGTAATCAAAGCCCGTCAAAAGGGTATTTCGATTGAAGATGCAGTTGAAGATATCTTTGCTCCAGAATTACCTCCTGCTGGTGCCCAACAGGTTGAGCAAATGTCCCCTGCTCCCGAGGTGGCTCCAGTAGGAGGCTTACCTCCACAACAACCAGAGCAAGGTGGCGGATTACAAAGTCTTTTATCTAGTCTAAGTGCAAGTGGTAGAGCAAATGCTAGTGCAAGGACAGTAGTTAGAAGATAGTTAGGTAGGGGACAATGACTGCAATAGTTGGAATACAAGGTAAAGGTTGGGCTGTCTTAGCAGCAGACTCTATGACTACGTATACAGATAAACCATACGTAGCCAAAGGCTGTGACAAGATAGTTAAAGTTGGAGAGTATCTAGTTGCAGTAGCAGGTGATGCTATAGCAGGAGATATTCTTAATAACTTATGGCAACCACCTAAAGTAATTAAGACGCAAGAGCCAGATAGATTTATGATGATTAGAGTACTACCATCTATAAAACAAATTTTAACTGAAGCAGGTTATGACCCAGCACCAAAGAATAAGAACGATGATGATTCTGGGTGGGATGCATTAATTTGTTTTAATGGAAAGTTATATCAAGTTAGTGATGACTATGGATATATGAGAGATGATAGAGGTTTATACGGGATAGGCGCAGGTGGAGGATTAGCCCTTGGTGCCTTAGCAATGATGGAAACAGAAACAAAGACACACGCCAAAGCATCAGGTGCTGCTAAAAAAGCAGTGCATGTAGCAATTCAATACAATGTTTGGTGCGGTGGACCAGTTTATACGAAAACACAATTTACTAAGTAGGAGGAAGTGTGGCCCAGCAAGGTGGATATAGAAAACCGAATAACCCAGCCCCAGTATCAGGTCCTGGCGCTCTTAGTCAACGGACTGATGGCAACGCAACACAATCCGCAACCTACATGGCAGGATTACCCTACGGACAAGGACAACAGAATTACGACAATCAGGTAGCAGCGCCTATGGCTGGCAATCCTGTACCAAAAATGGAAATGCCAACACCCTTAACTGCACCTACTACTCGTCCATCAGAGCCAATTACTGCAGGTATTGACCGTGGTGCTGGTCCAGGTTTAGAAGCAATGGGAACATTACCTAATAATGCTTTTACAATTACAGAGGTATTTAGAAATTTAATTGCATACGACCCATCTGGAGATGCTGAGTTAATTTATAGACAATTAGTTGACGAAGGATACTAATGGCTGTAAAGGTTAATTTTATAGTAGCAAAAAATAATCCTAATCTTTATGCCGCCGCTAAGGCTGCCAACTTGCCACAAGACCAAGTATCTCAATTAGAACAATTTTCTTGGACAGTTGATAAAAACAAAAAACTTAATCAATTATCTACTGATGTTGCTAGAAAAGAATACAATGAGTTAGACCCAGAGATTCAAGAAAAACTTAAGTATTTATACCCTAGGGCAGATTATATGCAAGCACCACCTGATGCTAGCGACTATGCACTGGGTGCATTAAAGACTGCTGGTAAAATTGTAGCAAGCCCGTTGATTGGTATATTCAAGGCTGCTGGTGCATATAACAGAATAATTAACACACCTTACTTGGTAGCACGTCAGGCTTCCCAAGGTGAGGGTTTGTTCTCTATGCAAACTTGGACAGATGCTTGGGATGGTCGCAGAATATTTGACCATGGTGCATTGGCTGAAACTATAAATTATTTTGGTAACGAAAAGGTAGAGGTTGCAAAAGGATTTCTGGCGGGTAAAACACCAGGAGAAATTATTGCTGCATCTGGCGGCACAGTAAATCAAAAACTATTAGATGCTTTAGAAGAATCACTTAACAATCCAGAAGAATTTCAACAAGTAATGGATGGGGTTAAGTACGCACAGGTATCCCCAGGTAGGGATTTAGCCCGTTCATTCTTTAGTAAAAATCCAAACAGCAGTACTGCTACTGGAGATTATATTGATGGTAAAACTAAAGACCTATCAGGTAAAATAGATTTCTTTTATCAATTAGCAGTAGACCCACTTACTTGGTTTACTGGTGGTTTTACAGCCGCAGCACGTGCTGGCACTAGAGCAAGAAAGACAATACAAGAGTTTCCAAATGCTACTGGTGTTAAGATGGTATTTGATGATGAAAAAAATGGTGTTCGTAAATTATGGGATGACCAACTTGGTCCTAAAGTATCAGACCTTATAGATGCTAAAAAAGCAGGAGATAGAGTAGCAGCCAAAACAATTACTGATGATATTAAATTAAATCATCCTGCTTATAATAATGATTCAGCAATTAAAATGTTGCAAGATAATGGTCTTACTGATGCTAAATCTGCATTAGATTATTTTTCAATAGCAGAAAAACTACCATACTTTATGGGTGGTCGTATTGATGGTATTCAATACTCCCGCAATGGTATTGCTACTGCAAATACTCATAGAAAATTTGCAATAGGTGTTTCTAAATTTACAGAAAAATTTATTAACCCAAGAATTTTTGGTAGTGGTGAAGAAGCACTTAAAGCATCTGACGATGCTTGGGATTCTTTACTTAAACAATCTCCAGAAAACGCTTCTATTGGCCCAGAGGCAACAGACCTAAAGAAATTTCATGATAGTTTAACATTAAAACAAAAACTTCAAGTTGGTTTAACCCGTCAACTTACTCGTTCGCCACAAAATGCTGTAATAAAATTAGGAACAGATGCAGTAGAAACTGCTAACGCTTTTAGATTAACCGCAAGACAGGTTATGCCTAAAGACATGGCTGAGTTTATGACTCAAAAGTTTGTTACATCTACACAAAATGACCAGATTTCTATTATGAAAGCAATTGACTACGCAATTATTGAGCGTTATGGTATTACTGGTGTACCTGGTGGTAAAGATTTAGCAATGGAAATTATCAATACCAAGTATGGTGTATCCAATGCCATGGATGAGATTGCAGAATTAGCAGTTCGTCCAGATGTAGCCCAAATTTTATCTAAAGACACAATAGTTTACCGTGACGGTGTGGCTTATAAGAAAACTGGAAGCGTTATTCAACCATTCCAAGAAACAAATGCAGTTGCTGCCCTTGATTATTTTATGTTAAGTGAGTATGCATTTCAAGCAAAAAGAAAAAAGAACTTTTTACTAAGCATACAAGGTTCAACCTCATCTGCACTTGCAACTCAATTAGTAAACAGTTGGTCTTTGTTCACATTGTTCCCACGATTGGGTATACGAAGCGCCATTGATGAGTCAATGATGTATATTCTTACCGCACCTGCTAAAAATATAATGGATGTTTTTGTTCCTGAATTTTTAAAATTTCAAGGTAAAACAGGAATTGGTAGAAAAGGAAGCATAGCCTCAAATATTGCTTCATCATATTCTGGTTCTAAATCTGGCGAAAAATTACGTCAAGCACTTGCTAATAAACTTGGATATAAAAGCCCAGCAGAGGCTTTAGATATTCAGGCTAGAGAAAATGCACTTATTAAATATGCCAAAGAAAAAGGACTCGCAGATACTGGCGAATTAACCTCAAGCCAACGTAAATATGCACAAGCCCTTGCTGCTACAGATATTTACAATAACAGACTATTTGGCAAATTAGACCAAGATGAAAAAGATTATTTAATTCAAGCCCTTGCCTTAAATTCACAATACTTAGGTTCAGCCACTCGCTCAATTACTAGCGCATCTAATATTACTGGTAAGCAAGCCCCAGAAATTGCTGAAGAGTTTTTAGATATGAATCAATTTGACCGTTTACTTAAGTCCCTTCAAGAAAATTACAAGGCTGGAACAGGGCCTAGAGTTGAAGGTGGATTAAAAGGTAAAGATGTTGATGTTTCTCTTTTAGTAAGAGACGGTATTATTAATGGTATGGGTGTAGGAGTTATACACTTTGAAAACTTTGTAAAACGTTTTTATGGAAACCGTAAAAACATTTATGGTACTTTACAAACCTATAATTTTAATCCAGCCACAGTATTCTTAAACAATAATGCCTTAAGGGATACCAGTGATTGGAATCGTGCTAGAAATCAATTACTAGCCAAGGTAGGCGTTGAGCGCAATGTAGAGGGAGTCTTTGATGACGTTACCCAACAGGCAATAGATGAACTACAAGGTAAGTTTTTATACAGCATAAGAGATAAAAAGGCTTTAGATAGTTTCTTGCAAAGCAGAGGTTATACAAATACAAGACGCTCAGAAGGCGTAGATGATATTGATATTGCCCGTGACTTAGTAGAACAAATCTTGGCCGATACTTATAGATATTTCCATGGAGATTCTCAAAAATACAATCAATCATTAATGGATGCTATTAAATCAAAACATAGCCAGATTGTAAAAGACTCAACAGATTTTGTTCCTGGTGCTTGGAGAGAAGCAGCAAAGGCTGTAACCTACGATGAGTTTACTGAGTTAACTAAAGGATTCCAACCATCTGGAAAGATGTATACCTCCCTTGAAATAGAGGGATTAGATGACTTTGGTAATCTTTATACACGCTTTGGTAACAAAGCAATGGAAGTTATGGACCGTCAGGTTACTGGAATTATCCGTCAGCCTGCAACTATGGTTACTTACTTAAGACTTCGTAAGTTTTATGCACAGTCAGAAAAACAATATACTGATGACTTGCTTAAACAAATAGAAGCAGAAGCAATTCAAAGTGGAAAAAGTTTTAATAGAGCAGATGCTTATCAGATTGCTGAAGTACAAGCACAAAAGTATTTCTCTGAGATATCTATACAACAGGCTGCAGATGAAGTATTAAAGTTTGTTGATAATCCAACCATTCGTTCTAACTTTGCAGTATCAGCCCGAAACGTAGGCAGATACTACCGTGCTACTGAAGATTTTTGGAGACGTATCTATCGCCTTAAAGATGTATCACCACAAGTTTTATATCGTACTAGATTGGCACACTTAGGCTTAGATGCTTCTGGTGGCGTGTATGAAGACCAAAATGGTGACCCATACATAATGATGCCAATGGATGATATTATCTTTAAGACAGTAGACAGCGTTGTTCGCACACTAACACCTGGTGAAGCGGGATTTGGTCAACCAATATTTAATGACTTTACTATGAAGTTAAAATTGGCTAACCCATCCTTTACTCCAGATGCAGGTTTACCTACATTATCTGGACCAATTGGTGCACTAAGCGTTCTTGCTATGAAGAATGTGCTTGGTCAAGTTGGTGGAACTGCTGGAGTAAAAGCAGGAGAAGAATTAGATAACTTTGCATTAGGTAGCATTGGCGATAACATTGATATTGTAAGAGCACTTGTGCCTTCATCTTTGTTAAAGTTATATGCAATACTTCCACAAAATGAAAAGAGTAGGCAAGAAGCCACAGCAGCAATGCAGGCCATTGCATACAATGCATCTCAGGGCTACATGCTAGACCCTAATGCTACTGACCAAGAGAAGTTTACATACCTAAAGAACATTCGTTTATCAGCCCACAATATTGTGGTTATGCGTTCTATCTTAGGATTGATATCTCCAGTTGCTCCATCTATGCAAGAGTCAATAGATGTACCTAGTTACTTAAAAGAGGTAGGCATTACTGGATTGCGTCCAGAGTTCTTTGATATATTAAATGCAGTTACTCAAAAGTATAAGGGTGATATCCAAGACCCATACGAATTAGCAGTGGCTACCTTTATTGGACAGAACCCAGGTAAGTTAATTTACACAGTGTCTCGTGATGATAAAAAAACAAATGTTATTATCAATAAGACTAAAGAATTAAAAAACTGGGCTATAGAAAATAACGATAACATTAAAGCCTACGGTGAGTCAGCGTTTATATTTGCACCAAACACTGGTGACTTTGATGTTAGCACCTATGCATGGCTAGAGGGTGCTGGTTTACTAGGCAATAAAGATTTAGAAACTTATTACAGAGATGTCTTAGTATCTAAAGATAAACAGGCTTACTACGATATAGCCAAAGATGAAAAGGCTTTCCTTGCTACATCTGGCGATACTATGTTGCGTAAGAATATGATTTCAAACTCTACTAAAAAACGTAATGCATTAAAGGCTAGCAACCCATTATTAGAGTCAGCCCTTACTGGTGGTGGCAATGAGGTTGGTAGTGAGTTAGCAATGCTAACCAGCGTAGAACAAATTTTAATAGATAATAAAATTACCGTAGATGCTGGTACTAAACAAAGAATGGCAATGGTAAGTTCAAGATTAAGGCAATTTGTTTCTCTTGCTAATGACCCATCAAAAAGAGAACTATCTAACTTCTCTGAAATTAAAAGAGAGATGAAAGAAGATATAAAGGCTTTGATTGATGACCTACAGGTTGGAGACCCAATTTTGAAAGAAGCAAACAGAGCAGTATTCAGGGCTATCCTTGATTTCTACTCCCGTGATACCTACACCGCAAGGGAGAGATTCTAATGTCAATGAGTGGTTTCGGGTTTTCAAAACCTCCTAAAAAAACTGATACACAATTAATACAAGAGCAAATAGATAAACTTAATAAAAAACTTACTGCTTTTAATGGCCCCGATGCAAGAGTAAAGAAATTTGCTCAAGGCACTTCTGAATATAATTTAGCAGCAGCCGAGGCTAAAAAATTAAGAGATAATATTAATCTTCTTAACGGTCAATTGGCTACACTTAAAAGAACTACAGTTCAAGAGGCTTTACAAAAAGCAAGAGATTCTGGTAATACTGATGAGGTAAATAGAAGAGAAGAAGAACTTAGTTTATTAAATCAAACTATTAATAATCCTGGTGACCCTAAAATTGATGGACCTCAATTTATAGAGGGTGATGATTTAGGTAATGCTATTCGAGAAGCAGGATTTATTGTAGATACTGACCCTGATAATGGTACAACTTTAGTTAGGTCTGATTCACAATCATATAAAGATGCTGGCCAAGAACATCTTTTTTGGATAGGCAAAGCATCTAAAAGTCCACTTCCTGGATTTACTAGCATTAAAGATAACATGCAAGTTTCTGCTTCATATAATTTAATAGAAAGTAAAATTCTTGAAGATGCACAAAAACAACCTGGTGGATTGCAGGCTTTGTTTGATAGAATGTTTAAAGCAGGGTTAATTTCAAGAAAAACCTATGATTCAAAATCAACAACAGATAATAATTTTACTTCTAATTTATTATACGCATTACGTGAGTTTAGCAAGAAGACAGTTCGTGATTATGAACTAAAGGGTATTAAAGACCCAATTTCATTTGATGAATATCTTGACAAAGAGTTTACTCCTGTTGGTCCAGATGTAAAATATAGTTCAGTAACTACAACTCGTGGTACTGCAGCATCTGACTTAGATAGATTTTTTATGCAGTATCTTGGTAATGGTGCTACTAAACAACAACACGATGAGTATTATAAGGAACTAAGAGCCTTGGAAAAAAAGGCTATTCAAACCAGAACAACAACTGAAAATACCGTCAATGTTGCTGGTGAGTTTATTGATGAGTTAGATAAATCAGAGATAATGCGTAAGGTTGCTGGTAAAGCCCTTGAAGGTACTGACATTGATACAGTATTAAAAGGCGGTGCTGGAGCAGCACAGGCTGTTAATGGTGTATTAGCCTATGCTCGTTCTTATGGCGTTAACCTTAGTAACAAAGATGCTTTAAATTATGTAGCCAATGAATTAAAACTAGGGCAAGGTGATTTAAAGAAAGTTAATGCAAAGATACTTGCTATATCAAAATCTACCTACAGTAATTTATCTGATTCTTTATCAGAAGATGTTAACCTAAAAGAACTATCTAGCAATTTTATTTACAATATGGGAAAAACTTTAGAGATAAGCCCAGATGCTATTGATGCACTAGACCCAACAATTCAAACAGCACTTAAGAACAATGGAAACAAGGGAACAATGAACTTAACTGATTTTGATAGAATGTTACGTAATGACCCACGTTGGGGTAAGACAAGCAACGCTAGAGAAGAAGCATCTAAGTATGCACTAGAGGTCCTTAAGGACTTCGGATTGATGGCATAATGGCCAGACCAGATAGAGACGAATTCGGTAATGTACTTAATCGCCAAGGTGACGTTGTAACATCAATACCAGTATCGCCAGAAGTAAAACTTGCTCAATATAACAGAGTTGTTATGGGTGCAGGTGGAACGCCAACTGCAACTATTCAAACTTTTGGTGGTAAAACTGAACAACAAAAAATACAAGACGCTAAAAACAATAAAGATACTCAAGACGCTTTTGCTTTGCTTCAAGATATTTTTAATTCCTATGGATTATCAGAACTGGCCTCAGAAATTGAAGGTTACATGAAGGAAGGTCTTGGTACTGGACAAGCCACTCTTAAATTAAAACAATCTAAAGCGTATAAAGATAGATTTAAGGGTAATGAACTTAGACTTGCTTCAGGATTTAATATAATCAATGAAGCAGAGTATTTAGATTTAGAAAATAGTTATTCACAAACTTTAAAAGCATATGGAATACAGGATTACTTTGGCGTGGGTGTAACCCCTGCCCAACGTTTAACCCGTCAACAAGCAATGGCAGAGGTAATTGGCAAAGATATATCTGCTGTTGAGTTTAAAGACAGAGTATCTACATCAGTAGATAGAGTTAAGAATGCTGACCCAGGAACAAAGAAAGCATTTCAAGACTTCTATGGAGTTGGTGAAACAGAACTTGTTAAGTATTTCTTAGACCCAGTAAAAAGTTTAGTAAGTCTTAAAGAGAAGGCAACTGCTGCCGAAATTGGTGGTGCTGCAATTGGCCAAAACTTACCAGCAACTATGACAAGTGCTGAAGACTTGGCTAGATTTGGCATTAATAGAGAACAAGCACAAGTAGGGTATGGAAGAATTGCAGAAGAATTACCTACTGCTTCTAAACTTGGTAACATATATTCTGAAACTGGCACTACATATGGACAAGCAGATGCAGAATCTGCAACCTTTAAAGGTTTAGCATCTGCTAAACGAAAGAAAGAAAAATTGGTAGCCACTGAACAAGCATCATTCCAGGGTTCATCTGGTGTAGGTGCAGCAGGATTATCAACCACATACTTGCGTAGAGGTTCTTCCGCAGGTCAGTTCTAAATAGAATCCTGTGTGACCCACCAGCCCACACAGCGTAAAAGACTGGTAGCAAGAGCCAGACCGATTCCCCGATTGGGACCTGTGGCTTGCGACTA
>Ga0209550_10004141_pt1 | contig 13735 bp, 18 predicted proteins | sample LauGreSuBDMM15SN_2_FD_187567 | JGI IMG/M metagenome (GOLD analysis project Ga0209550, IMG submission 187567) | Freshwater lake microbial communities from Lake Michigan, USA - Su13.BD.MM15.SN (SPAdes) (version 5) | ecosystem: Environmental > Aquatic > Freshwater > Lake | place: Lake Michigan... | reverse complement strand
TCAGGTCTTGACGCACATAGGTAAACTCAGAGCGGACGAGTTCAGGTGCAACGATAGTAACGAATTTGCTTTTAGTCATTTGATTAATTTGGTTTTGTTTAGATTCTCTCTTCGCCTTATTATACGGCAGTTCCCTTTAAATTGTTGGATATGCATCGGCAGCGGCATCAAGAATGAATTCAGCGACGCTATAGTCATCAAAATTGCCGTATTTCCTGGCTGCAGCCTTTGCCTTGTAAGCTTCACAAGCAGCATCGGCATACCGCACTGTGCTGTATGCACCCAATACCTGGCCTCCTTCGTAATCAACGAGGCCTTCGAGAATAAAGATTGATTGTTTCATTTTCATTGTTCCTTATTATACGGCAGTTCCCTTACAAGAGCTCATCAAGCCCAGCAATGAAGTTCTCCCAAGTCTCTTGCTCTTCGTCAGAGAACGAGTCCCAGTTTTGGTTGATTGCAGCGATGATGGATCTCATCGACGATACTATCTGGTGGATAGAGTTCGAGTCCCAGTTTTGGTTGATTGCAGCGAGGATGGCTTTGATTTGATCGATTGATTGTTTCATTACGCCTTATTATAATAGAGTTCCTTTCAGACAATTACATCAACAGCGGCATCAAGAATGAATTCAACGATGCGATAGTCGTAGAATCCGGTTTTGTAAGGCGTGCGTTTTAAAAGGTCGTTGTCGTAAGTATTAACTGCAGCCTTGTAAGCATCAAGAGCAGCAACAGCCGCTTCTTTGGTGCTGTATGCACCTATTACTTGTACTCCCTCATAATCAACGAGGCCTTCTAGTATGAATATTGATTGTTTCATTACGCCTTATTATAATAGAGTTCCTTTGAATGATGCCGCGTGACGCTCAATGAATCGTCTGCACTCATCCTCGGTAGCGTAGCCAGCATCCAAGAGTAAATTTTTCGTCACTCCTGTCACCGGGTAGTCCTCGATGATGGACCAGGCGTCATCATCTAGTGGGTCACCGCTTGGAGATGATGCTACATGCAGCGACCAGCGAGCGTGACGAGAGCGGAAGTAGAAAGGATAGCCACTGATGGTGCCTTCGGCCTGCACTGGGCAGTACCCGCACGGACCGTTAGTGTATTGGATGTCCATATTAGGCGTACATCACAGACTCATCAATGATGGCATAGAGCTCTTCCATGGCTGCTTGCTGTGAGCCATAGTCAGAGATGGTAACCTCCCAGCGGTCTCTGAGGAACACATTATTGGTATATGTTCCCGTCACAAGCTTATCGCCTTCACGACATACCTCAGTGTAGAGATAATCTCCATTTTCTAGCTTGATCTCTATCGGCCCGATACTATAATTAGTTAATGACATATCAGTATTATACCTAAGTTCCCTTACGCGTAGAAGACCATCTCTTCCTGCTCAGAGGGCACTCTGTAATGTCTGGGATAGGAGCTTAGAGCCTTCTCTCCATCAGACCAGCCCCAGAAGTAGAGCTCTTGGATCAGCTCTCCAATTGGCCTAGCGGTGTATACTCCTTCAAAGAAGTAAGCACCGAACACTGTCTTACAGATGTTCAGGGGCATTCCAGTGGTGATGTCTTTATACCAGCCCATACGCAGGGCTAAGCGATGTAGTGCAGTCTTCATTAGTCGTGGATATTTATATTGTTCCTTATTGTATTAGAGTTCCCTTAGCGGCTCTCCATAAGCCAGTCAACTGGATTGCGGCAGACAGAGAGCGCCCAGTGGTCTGCGAATCGCTCAGCATAGACCAGGCGCTCTTCTGCAGTCAGAAGTTCCGATAAGGCTTTGTTGGACGGGCATGCGGCGATCTTCTCATTGACCGAGCGCTTGAGTTTCTCTTTAGTCTTCCAGTGCATGCCTGATGGTATCGGAGTTCCCATGCAGTCTGACAGACTAAAACCAGTTTCCGCCTAGGCGTCGAAGCTCAGAACCCCAGAACGCAGGGTATATTAGTATTTCTATATTGGAGAGGAGCGCTCTAACTATCATATATCTATATAGACTGTGGTATTAGTTAACTTTTTTTATTAGATAACTTTTTTTATTAGTGATACTTAACAGGTACCTTTTACCCTTTTATGATAATATTTTAAGTATTTTTTTACTTTTTTATAAGTTTGAGTATGGTAGGTATCTCATCGCAATATTTATTATGCTCGGGTATAGTGATCATACTTATACTCACCTCCTCTAGCTCTTTGTACTAGATGCCTAACCAACATACCACAAGCTCTTTTTAAACTTGCATTAGCACCTGCTGGAAAGTGCTGGCCAAGCTCACTTATTAAATTATCTGCTAACTTATTTGATATTGAAGCTATTTGTGGCTCGTCTGTAATACCAATAACATTACCTGTTGTTTGATCTATCTGAAGCTCTAATCCTAACGCGGTACCCATCTTATCTAGCATTTCTTTTGACGTAAAATCCTCAGTTGCATTCAACAAGCCGGCCTGGACTGGCGGGTCTTGACGCTTTGACTTAGGTTGCCAGGTAGTGGCGTAACGGGAGCGCTTAATCTTAGCTACATACGTAGTTGCAAGCTCGTTCCATGTGTCAATAGGTACACCCCCGGGTTGTTGTAACGCACTTAAGAGTCTCTTTGTTATGCCAGGCTGACCAGGCGTACCAGGTTTACGTCCTCGGCCTACACCTGTGTTTTTTTCTTCTTTTGATGGATAAACTCTGACATGATCCTTCCATCTACCTGTAGGACCGCCACCAGATCCTGGTCCTCCCTCAAGTATAATGCTATAACACTCACTCAACATCTCCTGGTCTTCCCTCTTGAACATATAGTTATTTATTTATCATAGGGATCTATCGTGTAATTAAATAGCTTCTTATACTCGGATGGTATATCAGGTGAGTCTAAATCAATCTCTTGTACCTTAATAGTTTTTGCCTTTCCCTCTAGTGCTTTGAACGCTCTGTGATTACCATCTAAAATAGATTTATATTTACCATTCTTCTTGGTAACAATTATAGGGTAAGACAGATCAGCTTTACTCACTCTATCCTTGCTCACTCCTCCATAATCCTGATCGATGATAATAGGCTTAATCAGACTCATACTTACATCCTTCGTAGGTACATTATTATCTTTTAGATACTTTATAACTTGCTTGATAGTTACCTTTACATCTCCATCCTGCCAGAATGTACTCATACCTTTTGACTCACTCTCTAGCATTAATTTAACTAATTTATCGAATTCCATACAGATATTTATAATGTTTTGCGTATGCTATTGTATACATCATATAGTAAATCTGCTACACGGTAACCTCCTTCAATATGACCTTTTGGTCCTCTACATCTTTTTATAAACATACCTGCATTGAAGTATTGGTGTGTTTCGGGTATAAATAGTTTATACACTGTTGATTGGCCTGTATGGTGTGCGTAAGCGTACAATCTCATACCATTCTCTTCTACCCTTCTCAGTACATATAATGAAAGATCACCGCCGTGTATTAGCTTCATATCATCTCCATCGCTTATACCTATTTCATATACAAGAGGTATAACTATATACGACCCTGGTAGTCCAAACTTTATACTACTATATCTCATATTTCTTTCTTTTATAATGTTTTGCGTATGCTATAGTATAAATAATATAGTAAATCTGATACACTATAACCATATTCACTATATCTTTTTAGTTCGACAGATCTCTTCATTAACATACCTGCATTGAAGTACTGGTGTGTCTCTGGTATAAGTAGTTTATCAACTATTGGGCGGGCCTTAAGTCCTGGTACTACCATAGAATAAAATCTTATGCCATTCTCTTCTATCTTTCTCAGTTCAAACAATGAAAGGTCGCCGCCGTGTGTTAGCTTTATGTCATCTCCATCGCTTATGCCTATTTCATATACTAGTGGTGTAGCTACATACGACCCTGGTATAAATTTTATACTGCTGTATCTCATATACTTTAAAATAATTCTGGTTGAGTGGTTATGCTCTTTAGATAGTTACCGACTATTCTAAAAAGAGCATCGTATATATTGCCATGAACATCGTTGATATCATTTTTGTCTTTAATTTGTGAAATTCCATACACAATAGAACTACAACCAAAGAATGGGTTATCTTCTCGAGTAAGAACTACAAAATCATCTGAGCTACGATTACCCACATACACACTCAAGCTATCATCTGTTGTTGGTATTAGTTGGATACTGTTAGCCTGCCCTGTAATAAATGTGGATGGTAGGTCTTTTACGGCTGCTTCAAGTGAGGTATATACCTTAGATAAAGGGTCGATATAACCATCTCCTGGATATTTAAAGTAACGTGTTATTGTGTATCTCATATCGTTATTTTTTTTGTTTTGCGTGCCACTCTTTCATCACTCCCAGGTAAAGTTTATGCAGTATATCATTTAGTATATCATTTAGTATATCATGATAACTTACTGGAAGGTCTTTTTTTACCCGAAGCATTACATAGCTGTTAAACAACGCGTGTGTCTCTGGGAGGAATATATGACCCTCGGGCGCAACTACAAAGGAAAGTACAATGCCTTCCTTACTCACAAAGTCTATAGGAAATCGAATAATCTCTGGAATATAATCGCTATTTGTCCTCTTCAGACTATAATAATATAGATTCATACTACCATCTTTTACTATAGATAATTGAGGTGCTATATATAGAACATTCTTATTATTAGGGTATGCTATGTATGAGTATCTCATATCGCTTTTAATTATTTAATAGCTCCCTTACTATGCCTTCCGATACACTCTTCAAGAACGAATCTATCTTGTACAAATTAAATCTAAGAATACACACTGCACAGAACAGTGGGTGTGACTCTGGTATAAGAAGAAATAGATCATATTTCAGGTTCTCGAGTGTCCTGTCCAGTAGGTATACTCCATCCTTTTGCTTAATTAAATCCAACATCCAACTCTTTGGGTTTCCGGTAATAGCGGTGAGCTTATTATACTCTGGATTAAAGTTATAGGTATACGGGCTCGTATTATTATAGACAGAACCTTCCTTAATTAATGTAATAACTGTGTATCTCATATTTTTATGTTGTAGTAAACAACTCTTGAAGCTTCTGTCCTACCTTTATAGAAAATTCTTGTAGCTCTATTAGATGTCTTGATTGCCTGTGAGCCACATCTCGACCAGGTGCAAATCCAGGTGCATTACGTGACGCGTGTTTATAGTTAAACAGTGGGTGTGTTTCTGGTATGGCTATGTACTCGTATGATTGGGGTGTGTACCCTGGTTGCTCATCTCCCACATAGCAAAAAAACACACCGGAGGCCTCTTTAAGTATTGTAAGGTCTACTCCTTCGTCAGGGGGCTTTATCTCTCGAAATGCATTACCCTTCTTTTCAAACACATGAAATAAAAACAATGGTGGAATTACTCTTTTTACTTTAGCGTCTGCCTCTGAATATCTTATTAATCTATATCTCATATGTTTTATGTTGTAGGAAACAACTCAGCGAGTTTTATTGCTTCTGGTAATATGAACGCTCGTACTTTTTTTCGTAAGTTATATGAATCAGTGCTATATAAAGCTGAGTAATAATTAAACAGTGGGTGTGTCTCTGGTATGACTAGATACTCATCCCTGTGACTATCTCTTTCATTAGCGACTGCAAAGCAAAAAAAGACACCAGAGACCTCGTCCGTTTTTATTAGCATCGTTGCTTGATCAGTTCTGCCAAGCTCTTTAAAAGCACCATTGATCTTCTGAAACGGACGCCACATTACCTGCGGTGAATGATTACGCGCTGCTTCTCTTTTTGAATAGTGTATAGCTCTATATCTCATTTTTTTAAAAGGTTTTTACTAAGTTCTTAAGTACAAGATAGGTTATTTCAGGGTGGGACCACAGTCGGGGGAAGTTTGGACCTACAGCCGCTATATACAGATTGAATATATGGTGTCTCTCATCTACTATAAAGCAATACTTATCATCTGGTGTCTTATATACTGTTAGACCTATTTGCTGGGTGTTAATTATCTTCAAACGATAACCATACATTCCTTCGATTTTATTAAAAGCTTTCAATCTTGTATCATAACAAAATCTATATGCATTTGCAGCGAGCTCAGCAAGCGAGACGGGATGATCGAACGACTTAAGCGTGTATACATGGTATCTCATTTTTTAAAAGGTTTTTACTAAGTTCTTAAGTACAAGATAAGTTATTTCGTGGTGGGTCCACTCTCGTGGGAAGTTTGGACCTATAGCTGCCATATACAGATTGAATATAGGGTGTCTCTCTTCTACTATAAAGCAATACTTCCCAAAAGTTCCTGGTGTCTTATATACTGTTAGACCTATTTGTCCGGTGTTAACTATTTCTAAATGCTTACCAAATATTCCTTCGATGACATTAATAGCTTTCCCTCTTGTATTATATAAAAATCTATATGCCTCTGAATCGTGTGCTTCGCCTACTACTTTTGTAGTATTCTTGAGAGTGAGTAAATGATATCTCATAATGTTCCTTCAGAATCATGCTTCTCTGCTTCATCTAAAGTTGTTGGTATACCAACCTTCCTAAATTCCCTGGCTCCATAGAGATGAATCCTGCTAAAAAGCCTTTCGTCTGTACCAAACCCGCAATCTATTATAACACCAATGTTAAATAATGGATGTGTCTCAGGTATCTTAACATCTACTAAACGTGATGTAATATCATCTTGTGGATGCACATGGTATCCAAGCCCATCTGACGTAAAGATCCAACCCAACTCCATCTTGAAATAGCCTTGTATTTCAATATCATTTAGACTCTCTCCTATATATAACTCAATATAGCTGTATCTCATACTTTTTATATTTATACTTTAATAGACGCTCAGGTTACTATTTATAATAGCTCTTGGGAGATAGGCAAAGACTCCTGCAGAGCTAAACTCATACAGGAGTCTTTACAAATAGGGAGACACAAGAGCATCTTATGAATTAAATGCCTCTCTGATCGTCTTCTGTATTACGTTTACGAACCGGTACATTATGAGATCTTTTGAAGTTTTTAGGTTCCCCTTTGTTAAATCCTTTACGCACTTCGTGCTTTGTTTTTGAAGGGAAGGATAGCTTTGGTATCGGAGCATCGTCCTCATCATCATCCTGCTCTTCATCTTCACCATACTCCTCATCTTCCATGCAATCTTCGTCTTCATCTTCCATGTCTTGCTCTTCATGAGAGTCATCTCCCTCTCCTGCTTCACCACCGAGGATCATCGAAAGGTGCTCGCAAGCTTCACCTTCATCAATCGATCCATCTTCAACACCCTGCAGTACCTGAGCTAAGAGGCCCATCAAGCCTGGTGCATCTGACTCTTCTGAGTCATTACCACTTGATTGGCTTGAGGATGACTTCGAACTACCACCGAGAGGACCGCCTTGAGATATCGAACCTTCAAAAGCTTCCCACATTAGAACTTGATCTGTCTTACGCATATATGTATTTAGTCTGACAGGAAAGATTTAATCTATTACCCTACCTTGAAAGCACTCTTTAGTTCAATACGGAGCTCAGAGATTCGATGCGTTAAGTAATCTAAAGTTTCATCAAGCTCAGACTTTGTTGGATAATCGCATTCAAACAGCTCGTTGACTGCATTATGAATTATAGAATCAACCGCTAATATTTGTTCTTTCTGCATACTCTCATTATAAGAAAGTTCCTATGCTATCCTTATACACTAACAGTTCTAATGATTTCGTTCGAATACCCAGACTCGTTGCCGGACGCGTTAATTGTCGTGGTGGTAAAGTACCAAACACCAGTTGCTAACCCGGTCACGGTATAAGTGGTGACCTTACCAGCAGAGAGACCCCAGCCTGGTGCCTGTAAGTAGTTGCGTGCCGATAGCCCGTAATAGACCCTGTATCCTGTCACACCAGACGATGTTGATGCATCCCAGTTCAGCGTGACTGTACCTACAGGAGGTACCGCTAATACGGATAATGTCACACTCATAGTATTTGAGACACCGGATAAGCTAACTGCACTGATTGTATATGTTGTTGTTGCAGATGGTGATACAGTTATACTACCACCAGACAAAGCATTTTGAGCTATTACGCTTCCTGGAGTTATACGTGCATAAGCAACGGTGCTCATTGCCCATGTAATAGTTGATGTATCACCTGAATAAATATTCACTGTCTTCCAAGCGAAGTTTGCAGAGAGTGCTGAAGTAGTTGCGGGTATTGAAGCAGTTAATTCAATTCTCGGAATATATGCATCCCACATATCAATTACAAATGCCTCAATAGCATTAGTATTACCGATAAACTTTTGATAGAAAGGATCTGCAGCGCGATCACTTATCCTATGTGCAGGAAAATAACGCTCTGTGTAGTAACGTATGAATGCTTCTTGTTTAATATCGTCACGACCATTCATGAGAAGAATCGTTGCAACTGTTCCGGATGTTGGTCCCCCGTTGCATTCACGGTAACCAGAACTTCTCCATACTGTACCATTTTCATCAATAAAACGACCACTTGCATCAGTTATAAAGGCTGAAGATGTCTCAGTTGAATATAGTCCGTCTGAACTCCACTCAGGCATGCCTAGCATGTTTTGAGTGTAGGGTTTGAATGGTGGTGAATTATTAGCTCTAGGTCTGTCTATATCTCGTACTTGCTCCACAAATTCTATATTAAGTAACTCCTGAAAGTTATTATAACCAGAAACCTTTGAAAGCATAGTACTACTGTTTAGTACTTTTCCAGCAATGAAAATTGGAATTAATCGACCCATGCAATGACCACCGTTAGGCTCCCAGATCATACCCGCATTGATCAGACCATTTATATCAATCCCCCACTGTATCATGTAGATTAATAGCCTTTCTTTTTGCGCGTTTGTAAAATTCGAATTAAGTACTAAACCAGCACCGCTAGCAAGCCCAGCGATTTCTCTACCGTAGCTTCTCGCTACATATCCACCTAGCTTTGACGTACTCCATCCAGATTTCCAATATGAATTTAAGTAATTATAATTCATTTCTAAAAGTGGTCGCTTAATTGCTTCTTCTAGAAAAGTCATACTAGGTGCATTATCGGATAATGGTATTGTAAAGCTGCGTAACGCATTATAATTTACGTTACTAATGTTCCACTGAATGGTCTTATCAGACCCAGCATATGGTGGTCGGAAGCTTCCTGAAAGTGGGACAGATCCTAGTACGGTAAGCACTGCAGTTTCTTTGAACCATACTCCCTCTGCATCCTCTTTAAAGCATCCATACAAACCTATGCCTGTAACGGGGTCGGGGTTATTCTGTATTTCAGAACCCTCATCATCTACTTGACATCGACCGAATGGTCGAGGATGACTGCTTGTTGAATAAACAGAGTTACCCGCAGAAACAGTATATGGTAAATGAAGCGATATATTCTTATCAGAGTTATATGGTGGACTATCTTCGAGCCAATCCCGTCCATTTAATAAAGCTGTACCATAAGCAGGACCGTTCTGATACAATCCCTGTGTTAGAGGTTGTAAAAGCTTAATAATAATTGCTTGTTCTTCAGGAGTGTAGGTATTTCTTAAATGATATGACGATTGATATCCACCAAGCCGCGTTGAGTAAGCTTTACTACCCGTGACAGGCTTCACAAAGTAATTATCATTATTGGAAAACGCAGTTAATGTATCAAATATTGCTCCTCCATTAGTAAGTGCGGACTGCACAAAATCAGATCGCGTCACCCAACCTTCACCGCCATTCTTCCCGGGTTTAAGGTTAAGCATAGTACCGCTACCGGTATCAAGTCCACAGCTACCAGTCTTAGGATCTATATCTTTAATTATCACCGGACCGACTACCCACCAATCACCGTTAATGAATTGACCAACAGGGTAAGCCCTATCGAAGGTCCATGTGATTCCATACTGCGTTACAGATGTTGAAGATTGGTTAGGTGTAAGTGTTGTTGCTATATCCTTACACACTGCAACTGTAATGCAATCAGTTGAAAAGGCACCTGCAGTATTAAATGCACTAATTGTGTAGCCTGTAGTCGCAGATGGAGAAACTGTTAAACTACCACCAGATATAGCTACACGGCCGAGATTTTCATAACGACCAGTTATCGACCGAGAGTCAATGAACGCAGATGTTGCATAGGTTGTCGACCATGTAATAGTTGATGAAGCCCCAGTAAGAATTGGTGAGATTGAAGCAGATAGTTTAGCAATAGGTGATGATACAACTGATAGAGTTGTACTTAATGTACTCGTTTCTCCTACCTCATCAAGTACACGGATTGTATATGTAGTAGTCGCTGATGGCGCAATAGTTAAACTACCACTAGATAAAGCATTTTGAGCTACAGAGAAAGTACTTGACACATTACGTATAGAGCGAGAGTCGATTGTTACAGATTGAGCATTAGTTGTTGACCAAGTCAGGGTTGAACTAGTCCACCTTGTAATTACTGGTGTCGGAGTTGTTAGTGTAGTAAGACCAGTAAAGCTCTTGTAGGTATTGTAGAATTCTCGATGAAAATCGAAGGTTGGATTAGATTCTATTTCATCCAACGAAGGAATACCTGGACCTGTGATATACTCAGTTCTAGGACCTAACTCGAATTCTATATGGCGTACAGCATACTGAAATAAAGGCTCCCAAGCCATAGTGTTACGCACACCCATTACTCTAGCTGCCATTGTAGGTGCGGTGTGTACACCTCCATTAATTGCTCGATAAGCTGCATTCCACCAATTATTATCTTTTTCTGGCTGGGATGAATGACGTATACCCCACTCAGGTGTACCAATATCTGACGTTCTATACACGTATGTAGGGTCGCAATTTGTACTTGCCAATATATTCGGTGTAGAAGTGTCATTATCACAATCTTGTAAGTACCCTAAAGTCATACTGACGGTAGAAGCCGCGACAAAGAACGTGCTCTGATATTCTTGAAAATTCTGTTCTGAACCTTTAACCTTTATTTTCAAGCTTTCATCATCTAATACGAAAGCTGCAATCATTAACGGAGAAAGCCTGCCGATATTGTGCCCACCATCTGCATACCACTCCCCACCTTTATCAATGATGCCAGCAATATCGATACCGTATTGAACTAGACCGATCAATAGGTTTTCCTTTTCTGCGTTTGTGTAGTCTAGGTTTAAGAGTAATGCTGCGTCACCAGTACTAATAGCTATTTCCCGCCCAAATCCGCTGTATCCTCCCATATAGAGCGGGTGTGTAAAACGACCAGTCCAGTCCAGGTTCTGCTCATACCATACGTTTGAAAAATACCCAGCGATAGTAGCGATATTTGGACGAGACGTTAAAGGAGCAGAGTTTAGCGAGTTCAGCTTGGTATAATCCAGATCGGACACCTTCCAACGACTCGCACGGCTTCCGGCACCGATGTAAGGAGGACGAAAACTTCCTGTAGGAGGAGCCTCTCCTACTACAGTTAAAATTTGATAAGACTTAATATACAGTGGGTGATTCGATGAACCACCGAGGTAACCATCAATAGGCTTTGGACCCTCTGATATTGCTTTGACTAACGAACTATTAATTGCAGCAGCATAAGGTAATGTGACGTTCAAGTTGTCAATATAGTCGTTGTCACGAGTGCGGTTATCATACCCCTGATTAGATCCTAGCACTGGATTTACCATCATCCCGTTGCGTTGATTATTAGCGGTACGTGTAGTAGTTGGTGTAACGGACGTGATGGTAACTGGTCCAACAACCCACCAGTCACCGTTTGCATACTGACCAGCGGGATAATTCTTATCAAATGTCCAACTTACGCCTTTGTGTGTAATTGACGATTTAACATTAGCACTATTATCTACAGGCACTACCTGTAAAGTCTTTGTAGCAGTTGCTAATTTGCCCGTACCAGTAAATGCACTAATCTTGTAGGTTGTAGTTACTGATGGTGAGACGACTACTGAACTAGTAGGTAGAGTTACGGTGCCGATATCCGGTGTTATAATTGCTCTTGTAATACTAGTCGTCGCCCAGGTAAGGGTCGATGATGTACCAAATGTGATAGATGCGTTTGAAAGTGCGAGTGTAACTAGTGGTGTATCTAGAGCTGTATAGACATTATACATAGCGTTAATAAACGCACCACCAGACAGAACTGGTTGTATTGTATTATACCTATCTGCGTAAGCAAAAGCGACAGAGTAATTCCATACACCTTCTAGGTTCATTATCTCCGCAGCTAACCAACTCGGTCTCATACCAATTGCATTATTGTCACGATCTGTTGCGTTCCAATTACGATTGTCATAGACCGGGGCTCGGTCGTGCGTTATTCCCCACTCCGCTATACCTACATCCTCTTGTCTATATACATAAACTGGTGGGTCCGTACGCAATTCCGACTCCAATTCACGACCTACATCAGCTTGAACAACCTTCCATAGTTGTAGGTCTTCTTGAAAGATAGATGCATTTCCTGCTACTGCTAGCATATCTGAGTCATTAAGTATCTTCGCTGCCATTACTAGAGGTAGCTTTCGACCACACTTGTGTGCACCATTTGAAGCAAAGCTATAAGCACCGTGGTTCTTAATAAATTCGTAAATATCAATACCGTTTTGTACAAGTTGAATTGCAGCCCGTTGCTTATCTTCAATTGGTTGATTTGTATTTAGCCAGAGTGCAATTTTACTAAACTTAGTTGCTGTGTCTCGACCGTATATATAGTAATACTTCTTACCATCCGTTCCTGTTCTATAAACTACGTCTTGTGTGTTATCTTCTGCTTGTAATCTAGCACCATCTTCCCCCCCAGTCCACTCAAACCATGGCAGTGCAAGACTTTCATTTACTATACTGTTGAGTGTAGGTATATCACTACCGGTAGGTAATAGATAGTTTTTAAATATACTCATATCCATCCTCGATATATTCCACTTTACCGTACGGTCACTACCATATACGCTTGGACGGAAACTACCGGAGGCTGGTGGTACTTTTAAAACAGTCAATGCACACACAGTCCTGAGAGGTGTCTTGAAATCATTATCCTCAGTTAGCTTCTGACTCCTCGCAGAGACTAGCACGTCTCCAGCACTTAGAGTAAACGGAAAGCTTAACGCGACGTTTAATGCGGAGTTATATACATTTGTACCCCAGTCACCATCCTGCGGTCGTTTGACTCGTGTTATAATTCTATTATCGAAACCATGATCACTATTTGGTACAGGATTCTTCATCGATCCATTCCATACCTCTCCAGCAGCTGCACCATCTGCAGTACTCGTCGTAGGCTTTGGATCAATATTTGTTACCTTTACCGGGCCAACCACCCACGGTTCACCGTTCGCAAAGGTTCCAGTAAGACTTGGAGTCTCAAGAGTCCATGTAATACCAAGATGAGAAATTGTACTTGCAGAGCTATATACTGGCGGCGGTAAAACCGTCAACACCGTTGTTAACGTAGTTAACTTACCAGCTATATTGAATGTGCTTATTGTATAAAGCTGAGTCTGATTTGATGTAACGACTTTAACTCCTCCAGAGAGAGGTACACTACCAATACCTTGGTTTATTACTGCTGATATAGCATTACTCGTCGCCCATCTAAGTTTCGATGTTTGGACTACAGTAGGAGGTACTATATCATTAGCCGTATTAATTGCAAATGTTGCAACACCTCCTGCATCCTGACCATCAGCTGGTACAGTTATAGCCTTAATACTAGTAGAAATTCTGATCGCAAGCGGAATTGTATAC
>Ga0209550_10004137_pt1 | contig 13743 bp, 11 predicted proteins | sample LauGreSuBDMM15SN_2_FD_187567 | JGI IMG/M metagenome (GOLD analysis project Ga0209550, IMG submission 187567) | Freshwater lake microbial communities from Lake Michigan, USA - Su13.BD.MM15.SN (SPAdes) (version 5) | ecosystem: Environmental > Aquatic > Freshwater > Lake | place: Lake Michigan... | reverse complement strand
CGACACCATGATCAAATTATCAGCCCGCGAAGTATCACTAATTGTTAATGGCTCACTTCATGGTGATGAAAACATTATGGTCACGCACGCACCAGTTTTTGACTCTCGCAGAGCTAAAGCTGGATCACTCTTTCTGGCTTTAGTTGGCGAATATGTTGATGGTCACAATTTTTGCGCTGATGCCTCCGCAAATGGAGCAGTATTGGCACTAACTACCAAAGTAGTTGATCAGCCTTGCGTAGTCGTCTCTGATGTCATGCAGGCGGTGGCCGATCTAGCCAAATTTGCCCGTGTGCAGTTAGAGAATTTAACCGTTATCGGAATCACTGGTTCTCAAGGTAAAACCACCACTAAAGATCTGCTGAACTACATTCTCTCCTCGGTCGGTGAAACTGTTGCGCCAGTTGGTTCATTTAATAATGAATTAGGTGTTCCACTTACGATATTAGAGTGCAATGAGCAAACTAAGTACTGCATTGTCGAAATGGGTGCTCGTCATATTGGGGATATTTCAGCACTTTGCGAAATCGCTAAACCAAGCATTGGCGCAGTCCTAAAAATTGGCAACGCCCACATAGGTGAATTTGGCTCTCGCGAAGCAATTGCGCAAGCTAAGTCAGAATTAATTACATCGCTGGTCAGTGGTGGTACTGCGATTCTGGGAACCTATGATCAATTTACACCGGCCATGAAAGTTGCCGATGGGGTAGCAGTTCTTACTTTTGGTGAGCGCAGTGATTGCAATGTGCGGGCAGCAGATGTTGAGATTCGTGAAGGTCGTCCGCACTTTGATCTAGTTACAAAATCTGGTCGAGCAGCTGTCGGCCTGCGTCTTGTTGGATTACATCAAATTCCTAATGCGTTAGCGGCAGCAGCGATCTCAAGTGCGCTGGGATTATCGGTAGATCAAATTGCCGGCGCTCTTTCAATGGCAGAACTTGCTAGCAAGTGGCGTATGGAAATTTTTGAATTAGATGGACGATTGATGATTAATGATTCATACAACGCTAATCCAGAATCAATGGCTGCTGCGCTACGAACATTGGCTCTTTTTGCACAGGAACGTGGTGGCTCAGCCTGGGCAGTTTTAGGAAAAATGCATGAATTAGGCCCATCTGAGAAATCAGACCATGCCGATATCGGAAAATTAGTTAACGATTTAGCTATTGATCATCTACTTACCGTTTTAGCACCTTCATATGGCCAAGGAGTTCCAAGTAATAGCGAAACTAAGGTGCATGAGTTCCTTGATAAAAATTCAGTAGTTTTACTTTTAAATGAGATGCAATCTGGTGATGTGCTGCTGGTGAAAGCTTCCAGAGCCGAACATTTTGAGGAAATAGCCCAAGAAGTAGCGGCGAACTGGCAAACTGAGGCAGGAAAGAAGGATGACGAATAAATGAGACAGATCCTAATCTCGGGTGCGGTAGCGCTCTTCTTTGCTTTATTCGGCACCCCAGTGTTGATTCGTCTGTTGGCTAAGCGCGGCTATGGTCAAATCATTCGAGATGACGGCCCAAGTTCACACCACACCAAGCGTGGTACTCCAACCATGGGTGGCTTAATAATTATTTTCGCAGCAATAGCTGGATATTTATTAAGTCATGGAATTACCCAGACTGCAATGACTGTGTCGGCGCTACTAGTTATTGCTCTGGTAATTGGACTTGGCTTTATAGGTTTCATAGATGACTGGTTAAAAGTTTCGCGAGAAAAATCTTTGGGGCTAAAAGGGCGATATAAAATTGTTGGGCAAGTAGTAATTGCAGCTATTTTTGGATATTTTGGAATTCAATTTGCTGATAGTGAAGGCTTAACACCAATCTCATTGAATCTATCAGCAGTTCGCGATACGAGTATTGTGCTAGGCGCTGTAGTGGTAGTTATTTGGATTTCCTTAATGGTTACCGCCACAAGTAATGGCGTTAACTTAACTGATGGTCTTGATGGTTTAGCAACCGGCGCTTCAGTGATGACTTTCTTGGCATTTATTTTGATCGGAATATGGGAGTTTGGTCAAGGCTGTGCGATTGCACCTGATGTAGCTAGTGGATGCTATTTAGTGCGTGATCCGTTGGACTTAGCGGTGTTGTCTGCCGCCCTTGCTGGCGCGTGTACCGGATTTCTTTGGTGGAATGCTTCGCCAGCTAAAATATTTATGGGCGACACTGGATCATTGGCACTCGGTGGCGCATTAGCTGGCCTAGCTTGCACGCTAAGAGTTCAACTTCTCCTAATTCCACTCGGTGGACTATTCGTAATTATTACGATGTCGGTAATTATTCAGACGTTATATTTCAAAGCCACGGGCGGAAAAAGAATTTTTCGAATGGCTCCACTTCACCATCACTTTGAACTAAAAGGTTGGGGCGAAGTAACAATCGTGCTGCGCTTCTGGATTATTTCGGGCTTATGTGTGGCCCTTGGCCTGGGCCTCTTCTATGCCCAATGGCTGAGCCTTGAGAGTTAAAACATGTCTATTACTCCAAATTTAACAACACTTTGCGGCGTAGCAGTGGCTCAAGCACGGCTGTTGGTACTTGGCGGCGGAGTCACTGGCCGATCGGTTGCTCAAGTTTTAAGCAATATGGGCGCGGAAGTTTCAATTTTTGACGAAAACGAGAGTGGCGAGTTTGAGTTTCCTCGCGTAACTCTTAATGAGTTATCTAATATCAACTGGGCAGCAGCCGTTGTTTCACCTGGTTGGCGCCCTAGTCACCCGGTAATTGCCGATCTTAGAAACCGTGAAATCCCACTACTAAATGAAATTGATCTAGCTTGGGAAATCAAGCAACAGGTGGCTCCGGAGCAAAAGTGGTTAGCGGTAACTGGTACTAATGGAAAAACTTCAACTGTCGAACTTGTCGAATCAATTCTTAAGGCTGCTGGCATAAACGCTTTTGCTTGTGGCAATGTTGGAACACCAGTCATTGATGCTGTCGTATCTGAGCAAAAGTATGACTACTTGATTCTAGAACTTTCCTCGTTTCAGCTTCATTGGTCTGAGTCCGCTGAATTTGTGGCGAGCTTGATTCTAAATATTGCGCTAGATCATATTGATTGGCATGGTTCTTTTTCTGAGTATGCAAAAGCGAAACTAGATTTACTGAGTCGTTCAGTCACTGCGATCCTAAATGGCGATGATGCAATGGTGGTTGAAGGAAGCACACACTGGCAGGGTCGAAAAGTTTTCTACACTCTGCAAACTCCTAAGCCAGGAGAAATCGGGTTAGTTGAGGATCTCTTGGTTGATCGAGCCTTTGTGTCAGATCCCATGGAAGCTGCCATGTTTTGTGAATTAAGTGAAGTGCAACCAACTGCGCCACATGCGGTTTCCAATGCATTAGCTGCCGCCGGATTATCGCGCGCCATTGGAATCGACTATGAAATAATACGGGGGGCAATTAAGAAATTTCGACCAGGGCGTCATCGCATTGAGCTAGTTTTAGAGCAGAATGGAATTCGTTGGATTGATGATTCCAAAGCAACTAACCCGCATGCTGCCCAAGCTTCAGTAATGTCAGAGTTAAGCGTGGTCTGGATAGCTGGGGGACTAGCTAAAGGCGCCGAGATGAGTGAGCTGATTACTCAAGTGGGCTCCCGGTTGCGCGGCGTTGTACTCATAGGTACCGATCGAGAATTAATCGCCCACGAATTGCAAAGCAAATTCCCCAACGTTTCCTTAATCCGAGTGGATCCAAAGCCTGGCCATGATCGATCCAGCGCGGATAATGAATTTATGAATCAAATAGTTAGGCAGGCCAAACTTCTTGCTCAAGATGGTGACGCAGTACTTCTAGCGCCTGCCTGCGCGTCGATGGACCAATTTGTTTCCTACGGCGATCGCGGTGATCGCTTCGCTAAATCAGTTCGAGAAATAGTAGGTAAAAATGACAACGCCAGTTAAGCGCAGCAAGTTACTTCAGCCATTTAATACTTTTGCGCTCTTTGCCATCTGCGTAACAGCTTTAAGCATCTTAGGTTTGGTGATGGTTTTTTCGGCCTCGACTATTTATTCGACAAAAGTAAATGGAAATACTTACGGAACATTCTTGCGTCAACTTATGTTCCTGGTTTTCGCTCTACCGATTGGCTGGGTAGCAGCTAAGTTGCGCTTGAACTTATGGCGAGCAATCGGTCGTGCTTCACTCCTAATTTCAATCGGCATTTTGGCCGTATTACTTATTCCAGGTGTCGGTTATGAGGTTAAGGGAAACCGAAATTGGATTGATATCGGACCCTTTGTAATTCAGCCATCTGAGTTTACTAAATTTCTGATGATCCTGTGGGCTGCGACCATGTTGGCACAGTATGAAAATGCCGGAGTCGTGCGAACTAATGTGTTGAAGCTAATTGTGCCGGGCTATTTCGGTGTTCTTGTATTTGTATTGGCTGGAAAAGATTTAGGAACTGCCGCAGTTATCGGTGCGACTATGGCTGGACTACTTTTTGTTTCCGGAATCCCGCTTCGATTATTTGGCACTATCTCGGCTCTAGGCATGGCGGGTGTGAGTGTTTTGATTCTGACTGCGCCATATCGAACTGCTCGTTTTCTCGTTTTTCTTAATCCTTTCGCTGAAGGTGACTATAAGAATTATGGTTGGCAACCAGCGCATAGCTTGATGGGTCTGGCAACTGGTGGGTTCTTAGGCGTTGGCCTGGGCGCTAGTCGTCAGAAATGGGGCAATTTAGCTGAAGCGCATACCGACTTTATTTTCTCGGTAATTGGTGAGGAACTAGGACTACTTGGAACTATCGGAACAATATTGCTTTTCTGCGGTTTGATTTTTGCCATTTTCCGAATTGCAATGCGCGCAAATGATCCAATGGTCAGATTTACTTGTGCTGGTATTGGTGTTTGGATCTCGATTCAATGCTTCTTTAATATTGGGTCAGCTATCAGCTTGGTGCCGGTTGTGGGTGTAACGTTGCCGCTGATTTCATATGGAGGCTCATCACTTATTTCTACTTATTTGGCACTGGGCTTTGTCTTAGGTGCAGCTCTTCGTGATCCTGAGGTTGCTCGTGGAATTCGAGAATTTAGAAAGTCCGGCTCTAAATGAAGATAGTCCTAGCGGGGGCGGGCACAGCCGGACACATCGAACCAGCTTTAGCTGTTGCCGACGCATGGCGACAAAAATTTCCTAAAAGTGAATTTGAGTTCGTTGGAACGATGGCAGGTTTAGAAAATATTTTAGTCACTGGCGCTGGATACAAATTGACTACGATCCCAAAAGTAACTCTGCCTCGATCATTAAATCCTGCTGGACTCTTGGCACCTCTTAGGTTTGCTCAGGCGCTCTCAAGGTCGCTGCAGATAGTAAATGGCGCTGACTGTGTAGTTGGTTTTGGCGGATATGTATCGGCGCCTATTTATCTAGCTGCTGCATTACGCAGAATTGAATTTGTGATACATGAAGCAAATGCCATCCCTGGTTGGGCTAATAAATTCGGCGCTTTTTTAGGCGGGGCAATGGCGGTGGGCAAGTCAGTCAAAACTGGGAAATTTAAGGGCGCAGAAGTTGTTGGGTTGCCGCTAAAACCTGCCATTAGTGCTGCTTTGGACTTAGCAAAGAGTGATTGGCCAGCCGCACGAAGTTCTGCCAAAGCAAAACTAGGAATTAAATCCGGCAAACCTTTGATCCTGATAATGGGTGGCTCGCAAGGCTCAGCTGCTATCAATTCAATTGTGGCTAGCTCGCTATCAAATTTACTTACCGACTTCGAACTCCTGCATTCAGTCGGCGGCAAGAACCAACTGCCGCTCACAAGTGCTGGGTATCAACCAGTTTCCTATATTGAAGATGTAGCTACTGCCTACTTGGCCGCTGATCTAATCATTGGGCGCAGTGGTGCGATAACTTGCGCCGAAATTAACGCCTTAGGAAAATATGCGATCTTTATCCCACTTGCAATTGGTAACGGTGAACAAGCTCGCAATGCTGACTTCCTCATTGAACAAGGACGCGCAGAGATAGTTCCACAGAGTGAATTCAGCGCACAGTGGCTCATTAAGAATGTGTCTAGCGCTTTGGCGAAATCCCAAGAACTTATGGCTGGAAACGAAAGCGATCGCGACGCTGCTGCAAATATTGTTAAGTTAATGCAACGTCATGCCAGAATTGCTTAAATGAAGCCACTACTAACTTTGCCAGAGTTAATTGGTAAACGTGTGCACTTCATCGGTATTGGTGGAGCTGGCATGAGCGGCTTAGCTCGCATCGCACTTTCACATGGTATTAAAGTTTCCGGCTCTGATGCTAAGGACTCAAATGTTCTCGTCGCGCTGACTGCTCTGGGAGCAATGGTTTCGGTGGGACACCAAAGTGAAAACATTGACGGCGCAGATTTAGTGGTTTTTTCGACTGCTATTTCGGAGAATAATCCAGAACGATTGCGAGCGCTTGAATTGGGACTGCCGCTAATTGCTCGAGCAACTGCATTGTCACTTTTGATGTCAGAATCCAAAAGTATCGCGGTAGCTGGTACACATGGAAAAACTACAACGTCCTCAATGCTCACTGTGGCGCTACAAGCAACGGGGGCTGATCCCTCTTTTGCAATTGGTGGCACGTTTACCGCGTCTGGCTCAAATGCACATCGCGGAACAGGTGATTTCTTTGTTGCCGAGGCGGATGAGTCTGATGGTTCTTTTGTTGCCTATCATCCATATGGGGCAATCATTACAAATATTGAACATGATCACGTTGACTACTTTGCTGACGAGCGCGCGGTTTTTGAAGCCTTCACAGATTTCATTGCGACAGTAGATAGTGAAGGCTTTTTGATTTACTGCAATGACGATAAAGGGTCTCGCAAACTTGGCAGTGCGGTTACCAATACTCGAACCTTTACTTATGGCACCTCACCAGATTCTGATTTAGTCATTGATCAAGTAACCCTATTACCTCTTGGTTCTAGTGCTCGCGCAATCTGGCATGGCAAAGTAATTGGCAAACTCGAACTAAATGTTCCTGGCCACCATAACTTGATGAATGCAGCAGCTGCACTTGCTGCCGGAATAGTTCTAGATCAAGCCCCGGGTGAAATGATTGCGGGTTTATCAACCTTCAAAGGCGCAGGTCGACGCTTTGAAATAAAAGGCACGGCCAATGGGATTCGCGTTATTGATGACTATGGGCATCACCCAACTGAAATTGATGTCACCTTAACCGCAGCGCGTAGATTTGCAGGTGATGGCCGACTAATAGTGGTCTTCCAACCGCACCGATACTCCCGTACTCAAGCTTTTATCGATGACTTTGCTGCCACTTTAGACCTAGCTGATGAAGTAATTGTGCTTGAAATCTACGCCGCTAGTGAAAAACCAATAGCTGGAATTAGCTCAGAAGCGATTGTTGAAAAAATGAAGCGTGGCAAGTTCATTCCTAACTTTATTGACGCTGTTGAAGCAGTTGTTAAATCCGCAAAACCTGGTGATGTAGTTATCACCCTCGGCGCTGGCGATGTGAGTTCTCTAGCACCAATCATTGTGGAAGAACTAGATAAGTAAATGTTCTTGCGAAAATATCGGCTCTTAACAGTTTTTGCAATTTTGCTAACTGCTGGCTTGGCCTATCTACTTGGTTGGTCCTATGTTCTGACTATTAAAGAAATTAGTTATACCGGCGCTCCCACAAAAAATAGTGAGGCAACCATCAAGAACTTAGTAAATTTGGAGGTTGGTGAACGACTAGCTCGAATTGAAATGCGCAAAATTGCTGGGCGTATACAAACCTTGCCTTGGATTGATAACGCAGACCTTTCGCGCAATTGGATTTCTGGAGAAATAGTTGTAGCAATTACGCCTCGTTTACCGATTGCGACTTTTAACGGGCAACTGATGGATATAACAGGTCAAAGATTTGAGTTGCCAGGTGGCTACGACTCTAAGTTGCCTTCAGTTTTTGCCCGAGATGCCAAGAGTGGCTTAGCTGCAATCAAATTATTTACTAAATTGCCGACAGAATTCTCAACCCGTACTTCAGCCTTTACCGCAACCTCACCTGAGAATATTTATTTCAAAATTACCGAAGGCAAACGTTCGCTAATGGTTATTTGGGGAGCAGATATTGAAATTGATCTGAAACTAAAGGTATATAAGGCTTTAGTGGCACTGCCCGAGAATTCAAAAATTGGAAGAATTGATTTAACTGCACCTCGTTCTCCAATTGTGAAATAAGTTTTCCATCTAAAATAACTAAAATAAAAAAATAAAAAAGATGCGTGGCGGTCTTTGCCTACCAGCCTGACAAAGAATAGTTTCGCCTATATATCAGGCATAACAGTGATTCTCAACTTGAGGTTTACTGTTCTTTAGGAGGATTAAAAGTGGCTTCACCACAGAATTATTTAGCGGTCATCAAAGTAGTAGGTATTGGTGGCGGTGGAGTTAATGCAATCAATCGCATGATCGATGTTGGTTTAAAAGGTGTCGAGTTCATTGCAATTAATACTGATGCACAACATTTATTAATGAGTGATGCTGATGTGAAATTAGATATCGGTCGTAAATCAACAAAAGGTCTTGGTGCAGGTGCTGCACCCGAAAAAGGACGCGAGGCTGCTCTAGATCACCAAGATGAGATTGAAGAAATTTTGCGCGGTGCGGATATGGTTTTCGTAACTGCTGGCGAAGGTGGCGGCACTGGTACAGGTGGCGCTCCAGTTGTTGCAAAGATTGCTCGTGATCTAGGAGCTTTGACGATTGGTGTAGTTACTCGGCCATTTAGTTTCGAGGGCAAGATTCGCCAGTCACAAGCAGATATTGGAATCGAAGAACTTCGCAGCGAAGTAGACACTCTGATCGTTATTCCTAATGATCGCTTGCTAGCAATTAGTGATCGCAGCATTACTGCAGTAGATGCGTTTAGATCAGCGGATCAAGTGTTGCTTTCTGGTGTTCAAGGAATTACTGAAATTATCACGCAACCTGGATTAATTAACTTGGACTTTGCCGATGTTAAAACGGTTATGACTGATGCTGGTTCAGCACTTATGGGTATTGGTTCTGCTCGTGGTGAAGATCGTGCTCGCCGTGCTGCTGAACTTGCGATTTCAAGTCCGCTACTTGAAACGTCAATAGATGGCGCCATGGGCGTATTGCTATCAGTTGCTGGCGGATCAGACCTAGGTCTCTTTGAAATTAATGAGGCTTGCGAACTTGTACAAGCAGCAGCGCATCCAGATGCACGCATTATTTTCGGCACGACAATTGATGATGCACTGGGCGATGAGGTCCGTATAACTGTTATTGCAGCTGGTTTCTCTGGCGGTGAGCCAAAGAAGGTTTCAGTTCCAGTAATTAATGCCGCCGCCCTTTCAGGCAATGCCGATCCACTTCCCACCAATGACCCAATCTCAGTAGCACTTGATCTAGATGGCGATCGTCCATTGCGCCCACGCGTAAAGTTTGAAGAGCTCGTCTCTGAAGATGACATTGATGTACCTGACTTTATGAAGTAGAAATGGATAGTTTCTTTACTAATCGCCATGGTGGTTTTAGCCATGGCGATTACTCTTCCTGGAACTTAGCTAGTCATGTAGGTGATGACCCAGCAGATGTCGAACGAAATCGAGATAAGTTGCGTGAGCGAGTTGGTGAATTCGCAGTCATGTCACAAGTTCACGGTGACACAGTTGTTGTGCTCGACCAATTACCGATGCAAGTTCCGGTCGCGGATGCGTTGATTACTGGAAAGCCAGATTTAGCTTTAGTTGTAATGGTGGCTGATTGCATCCCGCTTCTCTTGCGCAGTGAAAAACTAGTTGCCGCAGTACATGTTGGTAGAGCAGGGCTAATGAATTCAATTGCACTAAAGACGGTAACCAAGATGCGCGCTCTTGGCGCAACGAAAATTTCGGGCTCTATTGGGCCAGCAATTTGCGGTAGCTGCTATGAAGTTCCGCAAGAATTACATGATCAAGTCAGTGCAGCGCACCCGTTGGCAAGTAGCAGGACCCGAATCGGTACGCCAGCGCTAGATTTACCAAAAGCTCTAATTGCCGCCCTTGCAGTAGTCGATGTGCCAGTCGAAATTTCTGCAGGGTGCACTTTAGAAGATGAGAGTTCTTTCTCATTCCGCCGAAATAACATTACTGGTCGTCAAGGCGGAGTCATTAAATTATGAGTAGCCGTAAAGCTGAAATTGCCCAGAACTTACAAGAAGTCAAAGCGCGCATACATCACGCAGCCCAATCAGCAAGTAGAGATCCGGCTGAGATTGAATTGATCGTCGTTACCAAGACTTTTCCGATTTCTGATCTTGAAATTCTGCGTGAATTGGGTGAATCTAATTTTGGTGAGAATCGAGATCAAGAGGCCAGCCCCAAAGCTCAAACGATTCCTGCTACTTGGCACTTTCAAGGCCAGATTCAGAGCAATAAAATTAAATCTATCTGCGAGTGGGCTGATGTAATTCACTCGATTTCCAGCGAAAAAGAAATCCTGAAATTTGCCCAAAGCCCGCGTAAACATCAAGTTTTTTTGCAAGTTTCCCTAGATGGGCAAGTGGGTCGTGGGGGAGCCAGTCCGGCTGATTTGGCTCAATTAGCCGACCTGGTAAATGAGAGCAATAACCTAGAACTTTTGGGGCTGATGGCAGTTGCGCCATTAGGAGTAGAGCCGATGAAAGCATTTGCTGATTTGGCCCAGATAAATCAAGGGTTTGCGGCACAATACCCAAATTCGAAATTTCTTTCAGCTGGCATGAGTGGAGATTTTGATGCAGCAATCAAGTACGGTGCGACACATATTCGAGTAGGTAGTTCAATCCTCGGTTCCAGATCACCACACTAGTAACCTTGTCCCATGGGATTTTCAGTAGGCAAAATGGCGACCTTCTTAGGTCTAAAAGATGATCCAGAGCTAAATGAAGTTGCAGTTGTACGGGAACCAATGCGGCCTCCTACCGGAGTATCTATTCGAGAATCTCGCGGTGTGCGACCAGTAGCTGTGGCTGTGCAGTCTGAGCTTTCAACAATGGATCGCATTGTTACTTTGCACCCACGCACCTATAGCGAAGCACGAACAGTAGGCGAGCAGTATCGCGAAGGTAATCCAGTAATTATGAATCTTAGTGACATGGAAGAGACCGAGCGCAAGCGCTTAGTTGACTTCGCTAGTGGTTTAGTTTTTGGACTACACGGAAGTATCGAACGTGTTACTTCAAAAGTATTTTTACTCTCACCTGAGAATGTAAGTGTCAGCAATGATGCAAAAACAGCAGCAGCACAAGCGTCCTTTTACAATCAGAGCTGAGTCTTAGATGTTTAGTATTGGCGGATTGATCGCCGATTTATTGCAACTATTTTTACTCTGTTTATTCCTGCGCCTAATTTTGGATTATGTCCGTATGGCCAAGGCTTCATGGCGACCTAGCGGCATCATCTTGATTGTGGCAGATTTTATTTATGCGGTAACTGATAAACCACTTCTATTTGTGCGTCGCTTTGTGAAGCCACTTCGAATCGGTGGAATCAGCATCGATCTTTCAATGCTGATTCTCTTCATATTAATTTCGCGAGTTGCCCCGCTCCTGCGCTCGCTTTAATTAAGCCTGTTTAACTAACTTAACTGTTAAGCCAAGTTCGTTTTCACCCAGATTAAGCGCGTTATCTGCCTGCATTTGGGTTGCCAGTACTTCGCCTTGGATATGTGACAAGTCGGAAGCGATAGCGGTCATCACATCGCTATTGGCGTTGTATGAGATGTTAACTCGATCTGAAATATCAAAGCCATTAGTTTTGCGAGCATCTTGAATAAAGCGAACAACTTCGCGCACTAGTCCGGCACTAATTAGCGCTGGGCTTAGGGCTAAATCAAGTGCGACGCTCTCACCATCATGGCTGGCTACATTCCAACCACTCTTAGGGGTTTCAGTAACAACTAAGTCATCGAGTGAAATTTCCCATTCGCTAACTTGGGCTGAACTATTTGACCGTAAAGTGGCAACTAACTCAGCAGGGTTCTGAACTGAAATTGCTTTAGCAATCTCTTGGACTGCTCCACCAAATTTCGTGCCTAGAGTTCGGAAGTTTGCCTTGATCGAGATATCAACTAGTTCGCCGTCAGCACTAGCAATATCTTCGAGATCGATCACATTTAGTTCTTCCGCAATCTGCTCTTTCATGGCAGCTGGTAGCGCTGCCCAGCCTTTCGCTGAAATCAAAGCACGTTGCAGCGGTTGACGAATCTTGACCCCGCTTTCGGCACGAGCTGCTCGACCTAGTTCGACGATGCGTTTAGTTAACGCAACTTGAGCAGAAAGGGTTGCATCAATCTGGGATCGATTAGCAACTGGGAAATTTGTTAAGTGAACTGAGCTAGTTGCATTTGCATCAACTGGACGAACTAGTACTTGCCAAACTTCCTCAGTAATAAATGGCACCATTGGCGACATTAATTGGGTTAAAACAACCAGTGACTCATGCAAAGTTGCCATGGCCGCAACATCACCATCCCAGAACCGGCGTCGGGATCGACGGACATACCAATTAGAGAGATCATCGATGAAAGCCGCCAGCGCTTTGCCGGCACGTTGTGAATCGAAATCACTAAGTGCCTCATCAACTTCAATGATTAAAGATTGCAATTCGCTGTTGATCCAGCGATCCATAAGTGGGCGAGTGGCCATTGCTGGAGCTTCTGATAATTCAAAGTTTGCCGCTTGGGCATATAAGGCGTGGAAAGAAACGGTATTCCAGTAAGTTAATAGCGTTTTGCGAATAACTTCAGTAATCGCCTCGTGCCCAACTCGACGAGCAGACCAAGGCGAACCAGCTGCCAACATGTACCAACGAATGGCATCGGCGCCATGTTGTTCCATGAGCGCCATTGGTTCTAGAACGTTACCTAGGTGCTTACTCATTTTGCGGCCATCTTTATCAAGGATGTGACCCAAGCAGAGAACAGTCTTATATGAAGATTGATCGAAAACTAGGGTTCCAATCGTCATCAGCGTGTAGAACCAACCTCGAGTTTGATCAATTGCTTCGCAGATAAAGTCAGCTGGGTAGGCGGCAGCAAATTTCTCTTTGGAACCTTCTTCATGCGGGTAGCCAAATTGTGCAAAAGGCATAGCACCAGAGTCATACCAACAGTCGATAACTTCTGGGGTGCGCGTCATAGGTTCTTTACACTCTGCACAATTAAATGAAATGTCATCAACAAATGGACGATGCGGATCTAGGTTGGAAAGTTCTTGCCCAGCTAGTTCACCAAGTTCGGCAAGTGAGCCAACACAAACTTCATGTTTATTTTCGCAGCGCCAAATTGGTAGTGGCGTGCCCCAGAAACGATTACGACTTAGCGCCCAGTCAATATTGTTATTTAACCAATCGCCATATCTGCCAGTCTTAATTGTTTCTGGATGCCAATCAGTCTTTTCATTCTCGCGAATGAGGGCGTCCTTGATAGACGTGGTGCGGATATACCAAGAAGGTTGTGCGTAATAAATCAAAGCAGTGTGACAGCGCCAGCAGTGTGGGTAGGAGTGCTCATATTGCACATGCTTATATAGAACGCCGAGTGATTTAAGTTCCTTAACTAGCGGTTTATCTGCATCTTTGAAGAAGAGGCCACCTACTAATTTAACTTCAGGTAAAAACTTCCCATCAGGTGCAATCGGATTAACAACAGGCAATCCATATGAGCGACAGACCGCTAAGTCATCAGCGCCAAATGCGGGGGATTGATGCACTAAACCCGTGCCATCTTCAGTTGTTACATAAGTTGCTAGAACT
>Ga0209550_10004135_pt1 | contig 13746 bp, 7 predicted proteins | sample LauGreSuBDMM15SN_2_FD_187567 | JGI IMG/M metagenome (GOLD analysis project Ga0209550, IMG submission 187567) | Freshwater lake microbial communities from Lake Michigan, USA - Su13.BD.MM15.SN (SPAdes) (version 5) | ecosystem: Environmental > Aquatic > Freshwater > Lake | place: Lake Michigan, USA... | reverse complement strand
GCGGCGGCGGCGGCGGCGGCGGCGGCGCGGGCGGCGGCGATGGCGAGCTCGCCGAGAAATCCGCCGCACTCAAGATGTACCAATCGGCCAAGCATCTCGTGAGCAACTCGGATGTTCGCTCGCACCGCCAGGGCGACAACTCGAGCCGCGACGGCCCGCCCAAGCGGCTGCGCGCCAGGTCGCCGTCCGCGCTCGAGCGCCTGTGGAAGGGGCGCGGGCCTCAGCAGATGCCGGAGCCTGTGAAGTTGCCGTCCTCACGCACAGCGGCCCGAGCAGTGGCGGTGCCAAAGGATAAGGCCCGCGACGGCGGTGGACCCTCAAAGTCCGCGCCGCCCTCGCCGCCGCCCTCGCCTCCAGAGAAAAAGGACACCGCCCTCGAAAAGGGCAGCGCCGAGGAGAAGGCCTGCTTCCTCAATGCGGACGGCGAGGCCGTCGAGCTCTTCGTCGACGGCCCGTACGGCACAGCATCCGAGGAGGTCTTCGGGTACGAGGTGCTCGTGCTCGTGGGGGCAGGCATCGGTGTAACGCCCTTTGCGTCCATCCTCAAGACCCTTGCTCTCCAGGCACAGCAGGGTCGACTCGAGACGCCACTCAAAAAGGTCGCCTTCTATTGGATCTGCCGCGACGACAAGGAGTTCGAGTCGTTCCGCGACCTGCTCGTTGGCATCGTCACCAACCAAGCGCTCGCGGGCATCTTCGAGCTCAACACGTACATCACCGGCGAGGTGGACCTCAAGAAGATTGTCGAGGAGAAGAAGCTGTACGCCTACAACCAATTCGCGGGGAAGCCCGAATGGAACCGCATTGGCAAGGCGCTACGCGAGACCTACCCTAATTCGGATGTTGGCGTCTTCCTGTGCGGCCCCGGCGCCATCGGCGACCAGCTGAACGCCATGTGCACCAAGTTCAACCCTCCCAAGCGAGACCTTCTGCAAGCGGCCAAGACGGGCGGCAAGAGGGCGCCGAGGTTCTTCTTCCACAAAGAGAATTTCTGAAGCAGTGGCCAAAAAGATTCAAGAACAATGATCCAAGATCGGGGCTCACATCAGGGCCCCTACACTGCCTTTGGGGGCGTGAGAAAATGTGGGGCCGAACCGGTGGGGATCATGCCGCATCGTACGTAGCTATGCTGTAGGCGCTCCACCGGCACCACGCGTCGCTTCCGTCCCGAGGAAACGAGATTGCGGTGAACGGACCCCCCCGCCGGTCGGGTACTCCTGGCCCTCCGGACCCGGTTCGCCGATCCGCGATTATCCGCGTGACATTGCAACCGCTCCGAGGCTCCGTAACACGTCGACACCGGTGTTTGCGGCGAGGGGGTCAGGGGGTGGCGGGGACGACGCGGCGCGGTCTGACGCGCGGACGGGTGTCTGAGGTGCACGTGCGGAAGTTTCAAGTTACCCCGGAACCCGGTCAAATACGTTATATAATTCCAACGCAGGCATGGCCCGCATGTCGTCCCGCCACGACGTCGCGCGTCGCCTACACGCCGCACTGTCGCAACATCGACGTCGCCGTACAGAAGCACAGAAACAGTCGAAACACGAGTCACGACAGTGCAATGTGCATGCCGGCACACGGACGGTCAATGGCACCGCACAGTCACACACACGTCATGCTCTCACACACACGGTCAATGGCTCTCACACACGTCATGCTTGTCGGTCCTCTTCATTTCCATACATAGAGACGCCACAAGCCTGAGACTCTCGGCATCCTCGGACCGGAAGTCGGCCACATCACACATGCTCCGATGCTGCTTGCGGTGGACCGATCGGTCGGCCGCGGCGTTACGTACTTGCTTTCCATTCTCGGCACCTGCCGAGTCGTGCGAGCGCGTCCCAGCGACTGTCGTCTTGCAGCCTTTCGCCGCATGCAGATCATCACATATGCTCCCCGCCGAAGTACCCCTCGGTGCCGCTTCCCCACGTACTGGTCGGACCCCCGGGCCCGCCTCTCATCGCATGCCACATGCACTTCGCTACCGCCTCCACAACCGTCTGGCCGCCGCCTGCTCGCCGCCGCCTGCTCGCCGCCGCCGCCGCCTGCACGCCGCCTGCACGTCGCCTGCACGCCGCCTGCGCCGCCTTCGGCCGGGTGCCACTCACGCGGGCGTGATCTCGTTGCGACCGTCCTGGAGAGTGTGGCGCGGCGTGTACTTGCCCGGGCCGGGGGCATCCGACTGCGGCTTCTTGAGGAAGCGCGGCGCAGTCGACTTGAGCTTACCCGAGTGGCCAGAACTCGTGGCCAAGGCGCCGTGAGTGGCGAGGGCGGGCGAGTACTTGCCCGGTCCGACACGATCGACGGTCCCAGAGTTGAAGCGCGAGGAGGAGCGGTTGCCGAAGCCCTCGCCGGCCCGGCTTGCCTGCTTATAGTAGCTGACCGTGGTGTGCTTGGCCTGCTGCACGCGCACGAGCCGTCCGCCGGTCATGCGGTTGCGCAGCACGTTCCAATGGAGCCGGCCGGCCTCATCGGGCTCCCAAGAGTAGAAGACGCTCTCCACCTCGTTCCAGCGGCCCATCGCCGGGAAGCCGATGTCGTTGAGCGAGTCGGCGAAGACCTCGAAGGACACGAGGCCCTCTGGATAGAGCTCCCACTTGCGCAGCTCCGGCAGCAAGACCGAGTAGTGCGCACGCGACCACTGCTGCACCCACATCTCTGTCGCGAGCAGCGAGGCAGAGCCACGTTGCGCGGCGGCCGCCGCGTCCATCGCCGCCGCTAGCGCTCGCTCCTTGCCTGAGGAGGCATCGGCTCCGAGGCCGACCACGCCGTCCGAATAGTGCGACGAGCAGCTGATGCCACCGAGCAGGCCGCCGCGGCACTGCGAGCGCGAGGGCGAGGCGGCGATGAGCGACTCGGACCCAGGGGTCACGGGCCCACCAATGGCCTCACTGGTCCGGCCGTGCGTGGTCGAGGCGAGCGTGAGCGCCGCGAGCACGTTCATCTGCGGCGTGGGCACGGGCGTCTGTTCGAGCCGCTCGGCCACGCCCGACATGAGCGCGCCACGTGGCTGGCTCGACTTGAGCTCGATCCCCTGCTTGGTCGCCGAGCGCAGGTATTCCGAGCACGCGCGATTCGCAATGATGCGTAGCTGCCGGCGCAGCTCGGTGAACCGCAGCATCACCTTATCCGTCTCGGCGGATCCCATGATGCCAAAGAGGCGCTCGACGTCGGCCTTGGACACGCGATGGCCCAAGACAGCGAGACCAGCCTTGAAGTGCTCCATCGAGATGCACCCGCCCTCGCCCACACCCTCCCAGTGGCGAAAGAGGTCGATGACGTTCTCCCGCTCACGTAGTAGCACCCCCCGCAGCTGGGGCGGCCACTCGGCGTCACGCACCTCGTTCATCGGGTCGATGGGCAACGCGATGCCCGGCCCCGAGCGCGCCGACGCCTCCTTGGAGCGCGCGGCGACAAACTTGGGCTTCGCCACCTCGCCAACATAGCTCACGGCGGGCCGCAGCTGCGGCGGGAGCGATTTGCCAGCGACGGACGCGCGCAGGTACTCGGACATGCGCGAGTGCTGGCCGACGCGCAGAAGCCTATGGAGCTCTTCATAGTCGAGCGAGCCGTCGCCGTTGACGTCGAACGTGGCGAAGAGCTCGTCGATCTCGCGCTCGTAGTCGCGACTCCGTGACCACTTGGAGCCCCTCCCGGGCGACTTGGAGCGTGTGCCGCCCGGCGAGGTAGCGCGCTCGACGTGGCGCCCGGGCGACTGACCACCCGAGGGCGACTTGGAGCGAGAGCCTCCGGGCGAGGTGGAGCGGCCGCGCCCGGGCGATTCGGGCCGCCCGAGGAAGCCCAGCTTGGCCAGCGCCTTCTTGAAGTCGTCGCGCGAGATTTGACCCGAGCCGTGCGTGTCCATCGCACGGAACAGGTCGACCGCGCGCGCGTGGTTGGTCAAGAGGAGCTCGCCCAGCTTTTGAGGGAGCGTGGCGATGTCCTCGGGCTTGTAGAGCGTCTCGCGCTTCTCGAAGGAGACCGACACCGACGAGCGCGAGCCCAGCCGAGAGAGCTGCGCGATCGAGCCCGCGCGGCTCAACCTATCCAGACCCATGTCGGAAAAGGACACGGAGCCGGCACGCGACATAGGCCGCGGTCTGTCGTCGCACACGGAGGCCGCCTCGGACTGGGCCGCGGATGTCGCATTCGGCCCCTCACGGCCGCTCGCGCACGAGGGCAAGCCCGAGGGCAGGTACAACTCGCCCAAGCTGCCCACGCCGTCGCGTGCGAGGCCGGTCGCGGTGCCCGGCAGCAGCTGCGAGGGCGTCAGGGTTGCGCTGGGCGAGCGCATCGAGAAGCGCGCCGCTAGAGAGCCAAACGAGCGCCGCCGTGCGCTCCGCGGCCCCTCGGTGCCCCCCTCGGACTCGGCCGGATCGGCGGACTCCTCGAAGCCTCGCGGCGTCATCATCGGCGGCGGCGGCTTCAAGGGCAGCAGCTCGGGTGGTGGCGCATCCAGCTGTGCCGCCATCGCACATGCGGCGATGCCCCCCTCGCCCGTCGCCTGCGGCGGCGGGTCGTGCATCATCATCTGCTGCTGCTGCACGGCCAGACCCTCGGCCTGAAGCGCCGCGTGAGCCGCGCGCGCGAGCGCGAGGCTTGCCTCGTCGTCGGGCTCGGCCTCGGCCTGGTCCGTCGGCGCACCCTCGTCGTCGTAGCTGGTGGCGTATGCAGCTGCGGCGCCTAGGGCCATGTGCAATGCATGCGCCTGGTCATCTGGCAGCGCGGCGATCGCCTCGGCGGCAGCGGCGGGGTCGGCGGCGGCGAGCGCTTCCCACGCGCGCAGCTCGGGCGGGATGTTGCGCGTGTTGGCAAGTGCCGGCGTCTCGAGCGGGGCTCTGCTTGTCGGCGCCACAGGCATCGCGTCGCGAGCGCTATCGAGCGGAGCCTCGAGGAGCTCGGCGAGGCTCTCGATCTTTATGTTGCCCGAGCCGTCGGCGTCGAGCGCGCGACATAGCACATCCGCGTCTTGCGCGCTGATCTGGAAGCCAATGTTGGCGAGGCCCTGCTTGAAATCATCGGCTGAGACCAGGCCGTCGCCGTCCGTGTCCCACGCAGTCAGGAGCGCGAACATCGAGTCATAGTCGATGTTCGGCTGCTCGCCCATGGTCATCGAGCCCGGGCCGGCCACGTGAAAAATGGACTTGGGGCCAGACCGCCTCCCCTGTCAGACAGGGCGGACCGACGATTCGAAACTAGACGGGCGACGCAGCGAAGCCCGCATTCTTGATTGCGAACTCATTAAAATTCGAAGCGATGTACATTGAATGCTGCCGGTTTATCGTTTGGGCGTACCCTCTCGATCTGTAAAGGTTGTGAAGACGCTGTACTGTAATCACCAAGAAAGGCCGATCATTACGAACGTTTACGTCAGGGCGTTGGAGAGTATGAAGGACTGAGGTTGGTTAGTACATAGTAGTTCGTTCCCAACCCCAGACGTTAGTAACCAACTTGGTAACGAAGCCGAAGTAGTTTTATGTTGTGCAGGGGACCGGTGCGGGCCCCGGGCTCTGATACTTGCCCGGACAAACGGGAAACTTACTGGACGAACCCCGGACCATACGATCAACGATGATCGGTTACAGACACCCAACACTATTCACACATGAACACGGTTGTGTCACGAAGGACTCGCGAGAGGGACTACCAGCGTGAGAGAAGGACAATGAACCGCTGGGCAAGAGCGCAAGACCGACCTGAGAGGAAATGGGTGGACCCAAATGTGGCCCCCTCCAGATAGTCGTAATGGCGTCGGGACTTCAAAGTTGGCGAAGCAGTCGGGACTTCACAGTTGGCGAAGCATCCAAGGGCCGCCTCCGCCGGGCAGCAGCAGCCCCGCACTTACGTTATCCCCCCTCTTGCATGCAGCTTCGCGATGCGTTTGGCCACGGGTTGCGCCCTTCAAACCACCATCTTGGTTCGATAATGGGTTCACCTGTTGAATGATTGGTGGACCACCCTGTCAAATGCACGGGGAAGCCTCGCAGAACGAGGGGTACACTCCGCAAGTTCAGCCGGAAAGACTTGAGGCCCTCTGCTCCAAACGAGGGGCTTTCTTTCTTTAAAGAACTCTCGCTGACCGTGCCGGCGCCGAAGCCGCCATTGTTGCAAGAGGCGGTTTTCGGCGTGTTCGGCGTGCTCGGCTTGTTCCAGCCGAAAAAGCCGTACGCCCTTTGCAACAATGCCGGCTTGTCTATGAGGACGTTCGGCTTCTTCGGAACCTCACATGGCTTCTTCAAGCCGCGAGTGATGTTGGATGAGATCGTCATCAACATATGGGAAAGCAACACCGTGTATTCTTGCTCTCGCTCGGCGAGTGTGCGATTCGGGACGGTTGCCTCGAAGAAACGGTGCTCCGCGAAATACGCCGCTGCAAAACGTCGTGGTACCAGCGCGAACTGGTCGTCGGGTACCATGAAGCAACCTCGACAGGACGTGCAGCGCAGGTGGTATGCGGATTGCGCCTGCTCGGAGAACCAAAACACGTTCGGATCAAAGCACAAGCGCTGTGCGCGTAGAGAGACTGCATTGCGCTCGAGGAGCGCCTCAACGGGGAAGGGCTGGAGCCAAAGGAGATCCGGCCGAGCAAAGAGAAAAAAGTCGTAGACACTCGAGCCCGGGGCGCATCTAGGCTCGCTCCAGCGAAGTGCTGTTTTGCTCGCGTGCTGCCCTCTTTGCAGTAAGGCAGTGACCTCGGCCGAAGTCTGGTCTCGCAGCTTTGGCACGCAAGCGAGCTCTCGTTGTAGCGAGCGTTGAAAGCATTCGGTTTCTCGTTGGAAGCCTTCAAAGCTTCGCCCTCGCTGGCGAAGCTGGAGATTCTCAACAGTGGACAAATGCACCACGCGCAGGCCCGTGTGGACGTTGATCTTCAACTCTGTGGGGAGATCCTTATCGAGGCACATGACTGTCTCGACCAGCACCCCGGAGGCCGCTAGAGGCTCAATGAGGTGCTCACGCATGCTCCGCCACGTCTGGTCGAATGAACGGTACGAGCCAGGGACAAGAGCGCACACCTGTAGGGGCTTGCATTTGTGATCGTGTGCATGGGCCGTGTGTTGTGACTGATTGTGTGCATCGTCCCATCCGAACGCGAGCTGGAGCGAAAGCATGAACGACAGAAGCGGGCGTGCGTGCGTGCGTGCAAAGACGTCGGCGCATGAAATGTGAAAAAAGTCAAGTCAAGTCAAGTCAAGTCAAGTCACCTTGGAGACGAAGCCGCGGCCGTACCGGTAAAAAGACACCGGGGGGAGCCGGGACACACGCGGCCGTACCGGTAAAAAGACACCGAGGGAGCCGGGAGCCCGGGACACGCTCGTACCGGTAAACCTCATACGCTCACCCATTCTTTGGGCGTTCCCTCTCGAAATGTAATCAGAATGTAATATTCATAAATGTGCATCATCGCACCCGTTCGGAGAAGAAGAAGCGCCGTGTCGCACACTTTCCCAAGCTGTTGCGATGAGCGTACGCAATAAAAGCCTTCTCTCCCGTTCCACGATCTCACCTCTCCGTCGCTCAGCCCTGCTCTCGCTTCGTACGAGCTAACCGCACCCTCGCTCATCCATTGCCCTGCCTTAGGAGGAAGAGGGCGCCCCCAAGTACGTGTATGAGGGCGCTCGCGCCACCGGTGAGGTGACGTCCATCACCGCCGGCGAGCCGCCCAAGGTGATGACCAAGGAGATCACGCTGCTGGGCGATCGCCACGGCGCCGGCAAGGCGACCTTCCCCAAGGGCGACCTTTACGAGGGCGAATTCTTTGCGGGGTTGCGCGACGGCGACGGAAAGTATGTCTACGCTGCGCCACCGCCGCCCGAGGGCGAGGACCCCAAACCTCCGATCGCCGAATACGCGGGCAAGTGGATGGCGGGCGCAAAGTCTGGCGTCGGAACGGCGACGTATGCGACCGGCCACAAGTACCAGGGCATGTGGAAGGACGGCAAGTTCGACGGCTTGGGCACCATGTTCTACCCGAACGGCGACATCTTCACCGGCGCTTGGGTCGCGGGCATGAAGACCGGTTTGGGCACGTACATCTTCAAGGCGTCGAAGACCAGGATTAGGGGCGAGTGGGTGGACAACAAGATCCTGAATGGCGCCTTCAAGGACCAGTTCAACAACAAGTACGTGGGCGAATTCGCCACTCTTGCTGATGACGGCGCGCAGCAAAATTTCGTCGAGGGCGGTGTCTTCAACCTTTGCAATGGCGCGACAGATGTCTACACGCATTCGAAGCTCGGCGGAAACTTCACCTTCTGAGCGAGCAGATCGCGCGCAGCAGCAGCAGCAGCAGCAGTACACGATGTGAGAACGTGACCGACACTATGTAGCGTACGCATGTCGGACATGGAGGTTGGAGCCGTGCGCGCGCGCGGCCGGGGCCAACCATCAAATAGCCGAGCTGTCTTCTCTCGACCCAGTGCAGATCAAGGTGCGTCGTGGAGTAGTGTGACTGTGCTTATTAAGGATCGTCGAAGTTACATTCGTCGCGTTCTCACATCGGCTGTGTAGTTGCGAACCGCAAGTCCGCAACCGGAAACTATCGTACGGGCCTGGACCGCGCTGGAGGTCAACATCACTGGTGCGGTGCGTCTGTGGACAGGTTCTCTGCTCGTCCGCAGCTGTACGCTGCGCAGCTGTGACTCGCCGCCAGGCCCGCGCGCGGGCGGTGTGGACCGTGGTGGCGGACCCGACAGCGGACCGGCACCGGAGTAATGCTAATGGGCGATACAATCCGCTGTGCCCCCTGTGGTCTGCACGTAACTATCGCGCTCAAATCGGCGGCAAACTCGTTCTTCGTCTCTGAGCTGCCTGTGAGAGAGGCAACAGTCACCATTGGTACGAGCCGGCGCACTCACGCAACGCGCACCGCTGCGCCCAACGGCATGCAGTGGGCGCGATTCTACTTGACCCTGGCCTCGAGCTGCGCGATGCGGTCGAGCACCTCCCGTTCCTGCGCCGCATACTCGGCCGCCATGTTGTGCTTGAGCGCGGCGACCTGCTCCTCGATGGTCGCCGCGATGGCGGCTGCGAGCGCCTCGTCCTCCAGCGTCGGGGCTTTGGGCGGGGGCTCCGGCTCCGGCTCCGGCTCGGGCTCGGGCTCGGGCACTGCGGGCGCGGGCGCGGGGGCGGGCGCTTTGAAAAAGGTGTCGGGATCGACGGCGCTCGACGTCGCGGGCGGCACGGCGGGCGTCTGCAGGAAGAGCTCGACGTGCGACGACCGCACGGTCTGCTCTTCGTTAAACACGAGCTGGTGCAACTTGATGCATGCCAGGTAATTGGTGTCCACAAACTCGGTGAGCAGCTTCACCTCCGGCAGCGTGAAGCGCTCGGCGGGCGGCAGTGCCTTGGTCACCGTGAGCAGGCTATCGGTGAAGAAGCCGTACGCGTCCGGCTTGCTGCACATTGTCTCTGCGAGGCGGTGGCACGAATGGCACAATATGAGTGCATCGGAAGCGCGCAGCGACGGAGACGGCGGCGGCGGTGGAGGCTCACCAACAGCGTGCACGTGCAGCGAAACCATGATGCGCATGACGGCGAGCGCCTTGGTGACGTTCATCTCGGACACCTTGCCAAAGTCGAGCCATTTGTAGAGCATCTCGACCCAGATGGAGGTGCGTGCCTCCTCATCAAAATCCCCTGGCAACTGAAGGCAGCGAGCGAGCAGCGCAATCGCCTCATCGTCGGTGGCGGCGGCCCAGATCTCGCCGAGCTGGGCGGCCGAAACATCGCACGGGTAGGGCGACGCCGGTGCCGGTGCCGGCGCCGGCACTGGTAGATAGTCGTCCATCCGCTGACAACAGCTCCTCCAAGTTCGGCCGCTTCACGCGACTGCAAAAGGTTCGCCGCGTGAAAAGTGTGTTGCGGAAAAGGCGGTTGGTTCTGTGTGCGGTTCTTCCTCGCATCCGGTTGCGTCTTTCTCTCGGGAGATCACATTTTCCAAAAGAAGACTCCCACCAATGTCCGTGTCCAGCGACCAGTTGCTGGAAGGATGGCAGTCACCGTGCCCGTGGGCATGCAGGGCGGCATGGAGCAGACACCCTCGGGTATGATGCAGGTCACCATCCCGAATGGCTTAAAGGCAGGCCAGGGATTCCACATGATGGTTCCCGAGGCCGCGCCGCAGCTCGTGCTTCACCTCTGACGAGACGTGGCCCTACGTTGTGCTGCCGGTCAGCCTTCATCGCCACCATCTTCCTTTCCATTGAGGACATCTCCGGTGCAGATTGAGGAGCCCTTTGCCATCTTGCCGCTCGAGTTTCATCACAAAATGGCTGCTGCAGGATGTCGAGCAGAGCCATCAGCTGCGATTGGCATTCGGCGAAGTTGGGTCAGCTGATGCTCTGAGCCCACTGCTGAGCCACGCATCGACTACATTTTGACAGCGTGATGCCGTCGCGGGAGCGTGCACGACCCTGCCTTCTGCGACAATACACAAAGCCCTGACGTGTATACATAAAGCATGTATGCAAGAGAGCGTTCACTCCAGACTCCACGAGTTCCGCACACACCAAACCCGAACGCCAAACCCCCGTCACAGCTCGATCGCAAGTCCGCGGAGGCCATTCCTGTGCACGAGCTCGGCCGCCGCCGCCGCGTCGATCCCGTTCCCGCGGAGCCTCAGCCTCTGCACGGGATTGGCGTTGGCGAGCAGCTTGGCAGCCAGCTCGAGGGCAGCCGCAAGGCTGATTTCATTCGCCGACAGGTCGAGGGTGTGCAGCGTGAGATTGTGCGTGAGTGCTTCGGCGAGCGCGAGCGCGCCGGCATCTCCGATATAGTTCTTCGCGAGCTTGAGCGTGCTGAGCCGCAAGGACGGCTGCGCCCTGAGCACGTCGCTCAGCGCGATGCAGCCCGCGTCGGCGCGCTGCCCCAGCATGTTGGATGACAGGTCGAGCACCTCGAGGACCGTATTGAGCACAATCAGCTCGCTGATCACGCAGCCAGCGAGCGCGCCGTAATTGCGATGCGCGAGGTTGAGGGTGCGCACGGGGGCGTGGCCCAAGAGCTGCTGCACGGGCAGGCTCGCGTTCGTCCCAAGCGTCATCGTCTCGAGCACGCGATTGTGGCGTAGCGCCGCGCCCAGGCAGCGTGCGCCCTCGAGGGCTAAGCCGTGGCAACGGCTGAGGTCGAGCGTCTTTGCGGCGGGGCTCGAGTGCAGCCACTGGCAGAGCATCTGCACACGCTCCGGGGTCTTGAGGGACCAACCGCCCAGGTCGACCCGCGGCTCGTGCACAGGCAGCACCGCGAGAGACTCGAGCACTTCGCGCTTGAGTGCGAGCATGCACGAGAGCGCGGACGAGAAGTGCTGGTCGTCGTTGTAGTGCTCTGCCGGTTCGGCGAGCGGGCCTGCACGAATGAGCTTGTTCAGCTGCTCGAGCCCCAGGCGCGCGCCTGTGACACCACTGCCACTCGCGCTGAAGCCGCCGCTGCCGTTCGCACCGCTTGCAGCGACGGCGGCAGTGGACACCTCGAGCTGCATGCCCTGCGCTATCTCTCGGAGCAGCTGCAGCCGCTTGCCCACGGTCTGCTCAATGGGCTCGTGCCTCGTGACGCTCGGTCGGCACGAGACGACGAGGGTGCCACGGTCCACGCGCGTCGATTGCACCTCGATCGAGGTGAGCGGCGGCAGAAGGCACTCTCGCTCATAGGGATACTGCGAGAGCCAGGTGAGCTCTGCGCCGCGGTCGACCATTCCCTGCTGGAGCTCGAGCACAATCCCAGCGCCACCTCGGGACGCTGCGTACGCGAGCGCGACCTCGTAGTCGGCGGTGCAAGAGAGGAATCCCCACTCAACGCCGCCCCTCACGCTCGCCTCATTGGGCATCCAGAAACTTGCGGGCAGCACACCGCCCGAGACGCCGCGGTAGACGGTCGTGGCCGCGGTCAGCCGACTAGCCTTATGCACCGCCGAGTTGAGCACGTGCATCGTGGTCGTGTACAAGTTGCCCTTGCACCCTGCATACCAGTGGGCAAACTTCTTACTGTTCTTCGATCGCACGCCACGGAGCGTAGCATTGTACTTGGCGTACATTGGGCCCGTGTACAGCCGGGCTGCACAGAGCTCGTCGGCGTGTAGCGGCGCACACTCAAGGCCGCGCAGTCGCTGGTTCACCTGCGCGAGCTCAGGCGCGAAGCTCGCGAGCGTGCGCGGCGCGCGCCGCTTATTCGGCTCGACGTGCGTCGCCTCGGCAGGCCACGCACTCGCGTCTCGTGCTTGTGGCTCGATAACGAAGGAGTACTCGAGCCTCGGGGTGGTGCATACGCCGTAGTTGGCACTCTCAAAGGCCTCGTCCGAGTCGGCGCTCGCGCAGTGCTCGCGCTCCATAGCCGAGCGCACCTGCGGCGAGGGTGGGCCGAGGAGCTCGCTTAGGCCGCCAAAGTAGGTTGAGAGTCCACCAAACTCCATCGTGAATGCGTTGCCCTCCTGCACAAACTTTTGGTGCATCTCCATGCCTGTGGCGCAGCCGGCCTCGATCAGCCGTCTCATCCCTTGCCATAGCTCGTCCGCGAGCGCCTCGAGCAGCTTCGGTCCTTGGAGGAGCTCGAGCACCGCCGCGCGGCTCGCACATGCCGAGAGGGCGCGCACGTATGCCAGCTCGAGAGGTGAGTTTCCGATGGCGACGGCGCGCCCGAGCGGCGCCAGCAGTGCGTCGGCCACTATGTGCGACGTGCGCAGACTGGACGCCCACGCAGCCGTCGTCCACGCCGCCTCACCGCTGCCGCTCGCTGCTCGCTCACCAGGTGAGGGCGGTGGCCGGCTGGCGACCTCAGCCTGGCTGCGCTCGACGGCGTCGAGGATTTGCCGATGGTGCAGGGAGGTCGGGCCGATGGCGCACGGTGTGGGCTTGGGTCTTAGTTTGGGGGCGGTGCTGTTTACCCGTGCCGTTGCAGTAGGTGGCCACGATGTGGCGCCGCCGCTGCCCTGGGACTTTAACCATCGTTGAGCGCCAGCCGTTGCTTGCATTAGCTGCACACTCTGCTCAAGCTCGCTGACACGGCGGCGCAGGCGTGCATTCTCCGAGGAAAGCTCGAGCCGCTCGGCTTGCAACGCGGCCGCGAAGCGATGGTGCTCCGAGTTGGCCGGGCTCACTGAGCTCGAAGCATCTGCCGGTGCTGCCGATGGTCCCAGCTGAAGTGTGCGCAGCGGCAGCATGCCGGGGCGCCGCTCGAGGATGGAGTTTGTGCGCTTGGTCGTCATCAGTTCGCGGAGTTCGTGGCGTTTTGCCGCTGCCGCGAAGGCAGCGGCGAGAGATGTCCCTCCAGATCCTGCCATGATGTTGTCGGTTCCCGGGGAAAACGTGCGAGAGGAACTCTCCCGGCGCTCGCATTTGGTACAGTTTACCGTTTCAAAAACACTAGGGGCGCCGGGACACACCGCGAGACCTGGATACACACGTGACAGACAAACGGTCCACAAACGAACCTCAAGAACTGAACCGACTCACGGACGCAAGCGCACAGTTTAGGCCTTACATGTTTACATGTAGCCGCGAGGCGTTACAAGGCGTTACATGCAGACGGTGAGCACCCGATGTTCGAAGAAAGCGAGGGGAGCCGTTGAGGAGCCGGGTTACACACAGGACACACGTGATGCCTATGGTACCGGTAAAAAGACACCGGGGGGAGCCGGGACACACACAGGACACGCAGACCTCGCAGACGCACAAGACACACGGACCACACAGACGAACCTCACAACCATCCAAACCCACCAACAACACACAACCCACACGCCAGCGCGACGACCGA
>Ga0209550_10004132_pt1 | contig 13750 bp, 13 predicted proteins | sample LauGreSuBDMM15SN_2_FD_187567 | JGI IMG/M metagenome (GOLD analysis project Ga0209550, IMG submission 187567) | Freshwater lake microbial communities from Lake Michigan, USA - Su13.BD.MM15.SN (SPAdes) (version 5) | ecosystem: Environmental > Aquatic > Freshwater > Lake | place: Lake Michigan... | reverse complement strand
ATGACATTGAAACCTTGTTTGGCTTGGTAGCTCAGTTGGTACGAGCGAACGACTGAAAATCGTTAGGTCGCCGGTTCGATCCCGGCCCAAGCCACAAAGTTTTCCTTTTGGCGTGTAGGTAAATGCGTAAATATAAATTTTGTTTTCGAAAACCCTTAGGTGAATCCATAGTAAGGAACGGCTCACCTCAGAAAATTATATTATTTGGTTAATCAAAACTTTTATCATTGCTATCGAAGTCGGAATTGCTCTTGCTCCAGACTTTCCACCTAATCTCTTGCCTTCAATAGTCGGAAATTCAACTACCTTCAAGTTATTTTTGTAGGCTTTTATCGAAAGCTCGTATTCAATACTAAAGCCACATGAACTTGGCTCGAGTATTTCCCATGCTTTTGTTGATATTCCGCGATAACCATTTATAGGGTCAGAAATAAAAACTTTTTCCTTATTAAATAACACATATGCCACTAAAGCAAAAAATTGATTTCCCCACTTCCTAAACTTGAAGAAATTATCATCTTCTTCATTCCAACTTTCTTTCAACATTCTGGAGCCAATCACCATATCAACTGCATTCGAGGAGGCTATTTCAATCATTTTCTGGAGGTCTTTTGGGTCTTCATTTCCGTCGGAACTTAAGAACATCAAGAAATCTACCTTGAGATTTTTCGCATGATCGAAAGCTAATTCAAAGGCCGCGCCTCTTCCATTTGAGACCTGGTTCAATACATTTATCCCAGAATCCCGTAGAATTGTTACTGATTCATCAGTTGAGCCACCATCGACAGCAAAAACCTCATCGAAATTCTTGAATGGGATATCTTTAAGCACTGTTGGAAGTGCAAAAGCCTCATTCTTGTTCAGGATTGCTAGGCCAAACTTCATCTTTGCTCCTTCAGGTCTGCTATTGGCGTTCCCCTTAATTGACGTTTTACCAACTCCAAATCTGCAAAAACCATTATTTGGCTCAATTCCCGCCAGGTTGTCTTAGCTTTCCAGTTAATTACTTTACTAGCTAAGGATGAGTCTCCAATCAATTTATCAACTTCAGTTGGCCTAACATATCGTTCAGAAAAGTCAACATGCTTTTCAAAATCTAAACCGAGCTGGTTAAGGGAATGCTCGACCCATTCTCGCACTGTTGCACCTATACCAGTCGAAATAACCAAATCTGTTGGATTTGGATTCTGCAACATAAGCCACATCGCTTCAACATATTCAGGTGCATAACCCCAGTCCCGTACGGCCTCCAAATTTCCAAGTATCAGTTTATCTTGGATTCCCAAAGCTATGCGGGCTGCTCCAAGAGTAACTTTTCTAGTTAAGAAAGTTTCACCTCTTCTCGGAGACTCATGATTGAAAAGGATTCCATTTACAGCGAACATTCCATAGGCTTCTCGATAATTTATTACAGAATGATAAGCAAAGAGCTTTGATATAGCGTATGGGGAGCGGGGCTTGAAGAGGGAGTTCTCCTTTTGAGGGGGAGGTGTACTTCCGAATAACTCTGAGGAAGAAGCTTGATAAAATTTACAATTAATTTCGGCATTGCGTATTGCTTCAAGTAAACGAATTGCTCCGATCCCAGTGATGTCTGCAGTGTAATCGGGAATCTCAAAACTAACTTTCACATGTGACTGGGCTCCTAAGTTATAAACTTCGTCCGGGTTAATGCGCCGCAACAGATTGGTTAAATTGCTTGCATCAGATAAATCTCCATAGTGTAAAAAAAATCGCCGTTTCTCATTGGAGGGTTCTTGAAATATTTTTTTTAGCCGTCCATCATTTATTGAGCTTGAGCGCCTAATTATGCCGTGGACTTCATAACCTTTTTTTAATAAGAATTCCGCTAAGTAACTTCCATCTTGTCCTGTAACTCCAGTTATGAGTGCTTTCTTTGTCATCGCTTACCCCATCACCTTCATCATGACTTCGTACGCCTGGTCTATCTCATGCTCTAATCCGTAGTGGTGGTTCCCTAAGAAAAATCCATTCGAGTGCACTAGGTCTGCCGCTGGGTTAAAAGCATCCGCAATTACTTTCATCCTAGAAATTACAGGATTTCTCAAGAAATTGCCTGCCACGATTGGACGAGACTCAATTCTATTTTTACTCAGTTCTGCAATAACTGCGCTCCTTGTGATGCCTAATTCTTCAGTAAGTACAATAGAGAATCCAAAACTAGAGGAGATTCCATTTACTTCTTGTAACTTTATTCCCGGTACATTTTCGAACTTTGACAAAAAATAATCTTGATTTTTAGCTCTCGCCAGTAGAAATTTTGGGAACTTTTTAAGTTGAACGCTACCAAGAACCCCTTGTATTTCGGTCGGCCTTAAATTATAACCTGGAAGAACAAAATTGAATAAATCTTCCCATTGATTGCCCGTCTTTTTGTGGACAAAATTTTCATCACTTAGTTCTCTTGTCCATCCGTGCGCTCGTAGCGAAACCAATATGTCTCTTAATTCCTCATCGTTTGTTAGCACCATTCCGCCCTCAATCGTATTGATGTGATGGCTAAAATAAAAAGAGAAGGTCCCTAAATCGCCCCACGTGCCTGCATATTTGCCCTCTATCTGAGCCCCCATAGATTCGCAATTATCTTCAATTAGATAAATATTGTGTTCATCGGCAATTTGACGCAAATCAGCTAAAGAGCTTGGGTTGCCCAAAAGATTTACAGCAAAAATTGCACCCGTATTTGAATTTATTGATTCTTTAACCTTTTTTATGTCGATATTCAAATCATCGATAGAGACGTCTACAAATTTGAGTACAAGCCCGTTTTGAAACACAGGGTAGTAAGTAGTAGACCACGAGATTGTAGGAACAATAACTTCCATACCAGGGGTTAATGGTCTGTTGGCCTTATACATCAATGCAGTTACGGCCAACAAATTAGCAGATGATCCAGAATTCACCATTACTGCGTATCTAGAACCGAAGAACTTGGCGAATTCGAGTTCGAAATTACGAACTTCTTTTCCCATGGTTAATTTGCCTGATCTAACAACTTCCTGAATTGCTGAAGTTTCTTCCAAATCCCATGTAGACGAAGCCAAATTATACATTTTTAAAGAGTCCTTCTCCGTTAGAAATTTGTTTATCACGATAATCTAACAGCATTTGAATTCCCCAGGTAGGGTCAATTTGGGGTTTCCAGCCAAATTGATCCCTGGCGATGCTTGAATCCATTAATTTAGCCGGCATCCCATCTGGCATCTCCGCATTAAATCTAAATTGAAAGTCTTTGCTAAGTAGATTAGCAAATATTTTATAATACTCTAGTACCGTGAAGTCTTGTCCGTACCCAAGATTTAATGTTTCGGGTAGGGAGTGGATACCAGAAATATTCCCGACGACCCAATCTGCAACATCCTCGACATGTGTAAATTCTCGTCTTGCTGCACCGGTACCCCAAATTTCAATTTCAGATTGATTAGTAGAAATGGCTAGTCTGAATTTATTATGAATTGCACCAATTAGGTGGCTATTGCGAGGGTCTTCGGATTGAACAGCTCCATATATATTAGATAAAATAATGGTTCGGTAGTCCAAACCAAGTCTGCTATTAGCGACTCGTACCATCTCATTCCCAACCAGCTTGCTGATTGCATAAGATTGATTTGTCGGCTCTAACAATCCTGTAAAAATATCTATTTCTTTCATTGGTTGTGACGCTAATCGCGGATACATACATGAACTGCCGAAATACATCAACCGTGGCACTCTGAGCTTAGTTGCAAGCCCAATAAGATTCATGTCGATTTGAACATTACTGTATAGGAAGATTTCGGGACTACGTATATTTGCTTGAATCCCACCAACTTGGGCTGCACAGTGAATGATTGTGTCTATTTCATTTTTTTTCAAGTAATTTTCAACTGCAGTTGAGTCAATTAAATCAAGCTCACTTTTCCCGGGAAAAAAAATTGTTTCCCGAGCAAACTTGTTGCTCGCTCTATTTACGATCTCCTTACCCAAAAGACCTGTTGCGCCGGTGACTAAAATTCTCACACTTATTCCTTTACGTTTACTTTCAAATTCGATTTTCTCTGAAGTACCGCATAAACAACAAATCCTGAAGAGTAAGCAAAAAGTGGCACAAAAATGGGCATCTTGTAACGCTGATCTGGCATTTGTAACATGTGAACCATCATTATTGAGAGGAATCCAATTATCATTATGCCTAAAATTGGATCAAAGATTTTCCTTCTGACCGCTAAGAGGGTGGCGTAGCCGACTGAAGCGGTCATGGGTAGTAGGACAAATAAACTCACCATGGCTACTCCCAGTCCGTGGCTCCTAGGGTTTAGGAAAGGCCTCATAAAAATAACGCCTTTTTCAAGAGTCTTAAGAATATATCTGGGTGGATCTCTTTTAACATTATCCGTATATGCCTGAAACCAATAGTTAGATTTCTGGACTAACGAGGATTCATCGAATTCCTCACCCCAACTGATCTTGAGGTCGGTGATCTCTTTCTGTAGAGCGTTATAAGTTTTCAAATCATATTCTGGGTCAGGCTTAAGCGAAATGGTGTAATTATCAAGGACCAAGTCAGTAGACCCATTCCACAGAAAGTAGGATCCTGCATTTGTAAGTAAAATAAAGTCTCCTGTTGCTTTCTTGTTTTGAAAACCCCACCAACTCAGACACAAGATAACACTGATTGTTAAAATTAAAATTTTTGTGAAATACTTTCGTCTGTCAGACTGGAAAACAAGAATACAAAAGGTGGTTATTACCAAGAAAATCAAATATTCTGGGCGAACCGCAATAAGAAAAACGCTCACAAAACTAAGTGCTACCACTCCAAATACAGTGTTTCGAGCCACAATTAGTGAGATGAAGGAAAGGAATAGGAAAGAAGTAATTGTCTCCGTTTGAACCTCATTTAGTGGTATCAAGGCGAACGGATTAAAGAGGTGGAGAGAAGTTGCAATTAGTGAAATTCTTGGATTAAACCGAATGCTTGCAAGCTTGAAAACCAAGAATGTGCTAAACAGATGCAAAAATAGATTCAAAATTTTTAATGCTGCTATTGACTCGCTTCCAACCAACTCCCATAAAAAAGCGATAGAAAATGGGTAGCCAGGAGGTCTGAAAAAGGGCCAAGTAGATTCACCACGATAATATCCTTCATTGCTAAAGACCGACCGGGCCGATTCTAAATAATCTGCGCTATCTCCAAATGTTAATGCGCTAAACCCGCCCCGCGAAGTAAATATGAATGAAACGAGAACGCCCATAAAAACGGTAATTGGGAGCAGTCGTTTGGAACTGCTAGACAAATTCATAGGAATCCCATCGTCACGCCAACTTCGATGGTCAAATTTTGCCCTATAAGAGGATTTACTTGGGGACCTGCAAGCATGTTGTATCCAGAATTTCTACGCACCCAGCTACTGGCTGACACTTCATTGAACTTCACTTCAAAATGCTATCAAGTAGGGATCTTAGGACAATAATCTTTTTTTTGGGATAAGGTTGGAACGGTCAGTTCGAGTTTTAATCTATTTCTGAAAAGAAAGTTTGGCTCGTTGTGGAAGCGTGGGGGGATGCAATGAACTTTAGTTTTCGGGAATCAATCGTCGCTAAAGTATTAAAACTAATTACTCCAAGAGAGCGCTTCGTCCTATACAGCGTTTTTCTCTTTCAAGTCGTTATGTCTTTTTTGGAACTGATAAGTGTTTCATTGATAGCCACTCTCGGTTTGATTTTGATGTCAAACTCGACCGACAATAGCTCTCTGAATTTCGTAGGGAAATTACTAGAATTTTTTGGAATCAATTTCACAAACGTAGGAGAAGCCACTTTAATTCTGGCAGTTATATCTATAACGCTTCTCATCCTTCGCTCCCTTCTTTCAATATTACTTACCCGGCGGATTTTGATTTTCCTAGGAAATCGAAGTGCTCTGATCTCAAAAAAACTCTTGGCTGATTTCTTGAATAACCCCTCAGCTACGATTCGACAGACAAATTCACAAGAGATAATATTTGCAATTACTCGTGGGGTGGATTATTTATTTCTACGAATATTGGGCACTTTTATGGTCTTGGTTTCTGACCTTTTCTTGCTGATTGTCCTATTCTCTATGATGCTTGCAGTTGATGCCATATCTGCAATTTGTACTGTAATTTTGTTTGGTTCAGTTGGATATTTCCTGCACAAAAGTATGGGTAATACTGCACAAAAGCTTGGTGAGAAATACTCTGAAGAGACAATCGCAGCAAATCTCGAGATAGAAGCCACGTTTGCTTCCTATAGAGAACTAGCGGTACGTGATCGATTGAGCTATCAGGCCGACAAAGTTGGGTCGATTCGAAAGAGCACGGCTCGGATTCTTGCAGAGCTAGACTTTATGCCCTACATAAGCAAGTATCTAATTGAAGGCACATTGATCGTGGGAACCGTTGCACTCGCGATTCTACAATTTCAATTTAACGAAAGCCAAAAAGCTACCTTTACATTGACATTGTTTTTATCTGCAGGTGTTCGAATTGCCCCTTCTGTATTGAGGTTTCAACAGGGTTTAACGCTAATTAGAAGTACGAAAGGAATTGCACAACAAACCCTTAACTTAATTCTTTCCTCGCGTGAGGTGGAGGAAGGGGTTCCTATTCTAGCCGATCTAGCGGACAATCCAGACAATCTACAATTCGATGTAGAAGTAAAGAATGTTTCCCTGAGATACAACTCCCGAGAGTCATTCGCAATCCGAAACTTGAGTTTTAGTATTGAGCCCGGTTCGACATTTGGGATTGTGGGCCCTTCAGGTTCCGGAAAAACTTCGACTCTAGATGTCATTCTTGGAATAACTAAGCCAGATTCTGGGGAAGCCCTAATTGGTGGCTTGCCAGCAATGGAAGTAATAAAGAAATTTCCAGGGTTAATTTCTTACGTCCCGCAACGAGTTAGTCTTACACAAGGATCTTTGCTAGAGAACATAGTTATGGGATACGACGTGGACGCCTTTCCATTAAAAAGAGTCTGGGAATGTCTCGAATTGGCAGGCCTTGAAAGTTTTGTGGAATCTTTACCCAATGGATTGTATAGCCAAGTTGGAGACTATGGTTCTAGTTTAAGTGGGGGACAGCGACAGCGTATTGGAATAGCTCGAGCAATGTTGTTAAAACCAAAAATTATATTCCTAGACGAGGCAACAAACAATTTAGACAGTATTACCGAAGACTCAATCGTTGAGACAATAAATAACTTAAAGGGCCAATCAACGATAATTTGGGTTACTCACCGCCTCTCAACAATGAGAAAACTGGATAGATTGATTTTATTAAAAGATGGGGAAAAAATTGATGAAGGGCAATTTGATCAATTATTTGAGAGAAATCCTAACTTTTTTGAACTTTAATCTTTTTATGCCCCATAAGAAATGCTTTGATTTTATTTGAAACTACTGTTGCTTTTCCAAAACTTATCTGATCCAATTTAAAATTGCAAAGAGCTTGTGCATACAAGACTCTCAAGAGAAGTGATGAACGGGTTCCTAGATATTCGATTAGAGTCCGATGGGCCATTAAATTATCGGCTTTGAATTCCGTATTACTTCTTCCTGCAAAACTATTTTCCGCGTGGACTCTGTAGCCTGATTCAAGGCCTCGAAGGTAAGAGACTCTACCTTTCATGGCAAGAATTACCCAAAATGGCCAATCTTGAATTCTTGAGCCAGATAACTTGGCTGGCATTTCTGCCGCTGCGATTGACCGATACATTGCGGTTGGGGTTGCAATCGGATTTCCTAAGAACATTTGGTATCTACTTATTTCGAGCTTCCGCCCAAACACAATTTTTACATTGGGAATTCCGCTTTCGTTAATAATTAGGTAAGGATGAGATACTAGGACTATTTCTGGGGACTTGGCCAGAATCGCAACCTGTTCGCGAAGTTTCTTTGGAGTAATGAAGTAATCATCGGCATCTAACCTTGCTATAAATTCCGCGTCTACTAGTCTCTGCAATTCGATGGGGATATTGAATGCAGAACTATAGCGGTTATGGCTTTGTAGAATTGCAGTTATTTTCGTGGAGTGATATTCAACTAACTTTCGAATTTCAATTGCCGACTCATCTGTTGATGCATCATCGTGAACAATTATATGCCAGCTTTCGGACCAATCTTGAGCAATTACTGAATTTACGGCTTCCTTAACATACCTAGACTGATTAAAACACAACACAATTACAACCAATTCATATTTCTTCCCAAGACCAAATCCAACTACTTCTGCTCCAGATAAAAACTTATTCATTCTGATTCTGCACCAATGGTTCAAAGACAAGTCCATCATGGATCAAACTCCTCAGGTACTTTCCATAATGAGAATTTTGATTTATGATTGTTGAATTCTCCAAATCCTTAAGTTTTAGCCACCCGTTTAGAATCGAGATTTCTTCCAAACAAGCAACTTGCGTACCTTGTCTTTTTTGTACAATTCGAACGTATTCTCCAGCCGAAAACAAGTCTTCTGGTGTCCCTGTGTCTAGCCACACGGTACCCCGCACTAATGGGGTAAAAGTTAATGTATTTTCAACTAAGTACTCATTAAGCAAATCCACAATTTCAAATTCACCCCTAGGGGACTTCTTCAATTTCTTGGATTTCTCAACCGCTGAATTAGCAAAGAAATAAAGCCCGGGGATTGCAAATCTACTTAATGGTTGAGTTGGTTTTTCTACTATTTTTTCGATTTTACCTTCAGAATTTATCTTGACATTTCCATAATCTTGAGGATTCTCTACTTGATAAAGAAAAATGTGAGCACCATTCAAGCTTGAAATATTTCTTAAACTCCGCCCAAGACCAGATCCAATCAATAAATTGTCCCCAAGAACCAGAACAACATCATCGTCTCCAATAAATTCTTCAGCAATACTCAAGGCTTGGGGAATTCCTTCAGGTTCTGGCTGTACTTTATAGACTATTGAAATGCCAAATCTGGAGCCATCCCCAAGCACGGATACAAATGTCTCCAAGTCATGTGAATTAACAATTATGCAAACTTGCCTAATTCCCGCTGCCATCAGGGTCGCTAGCGGATAATAAATCATAGGTTTATCAAATAGTGGCAAAAGTTGCTTACTTACACCCAGTGTCAATGGGCCAAGTCTAGTTCCTTTCCCGCCGGCAAGGATGACGCCCTTTAGAGGATTTCTATTTTCCATAAAAGATCTCGGCTTGTCTCTGTAATTCAATGGCTCTTGGGTCTTGCATTCGGGTTTTGATGTGGCTTATGTACGCATCCAGCTCGCTTAATAAGCTTTTTTGTGGCACCCAGTTAAGTTCTGTTCGTAGCCTTGCTGAATTAACCGCGTACCGAGAGTCATGACCTTTGCGATCTTCGACGAATTCAACCGACGAGTTAGAATTTGACAAATCAATTACTGCATTTGCTAATTCTAAGTTAGACAATCGATCCCCGGTCCCAATGTTATAGATTGATCCTCTAACTCCTTTCATCATGATCTCTGTCAGAGCGTTTGTGTGATCTGACACATGTATCCATTCGCGTACATTTTTTCCGTCACCATAAATTGGAAGACTCTCGCCTCGTAAACACCTATTTATGATTCTTGGAAGTAATTTTTCAGGAAACTGGTTTAATCCAAAATTGTTCACACACCGAGTAATTACTGTGTCTAATCCATGAGTAATGTGATGAGCAATTACTGCTAGATCGCTTGCCGCTTTTGAGGCGGAATACGCGGATGAAGGTTTTAAAGGGAAGTCTTCATAGGCTTCACCAACTTCGAGTGAGCCGTAAACTTCGTCGGTACTAACATGAAGAAATCTTTTCACACCATACCTACTGGCATACTCAAGGAGTAGCTGCGTACCAAGAACATTTGTTCTAAAGAATAGCTCTCCACTTTGAATTGATCTATCAACATGACTCTCTGCAGCCAAGTTGTAGACAAGAATTTCATCGTCTTCGAAAGCCGACCTGATTACGCTCCAAGCATCTTTCATTTCATTTTTGTTTGCAATATCTACTCGCATTAATGTAACTCGCGTATTTTCCAGTGGTAGATTTTCGGGCTGGCTCGCATATGTAAGGGAGTCAAAAATGTAAATGTGGTTCAACCCTCCGAAAAGAAGGCTCTTAACTAATTCACTACCGATGAACCCCGCACCGCCGGTCACAATTGCAATCACACACCTACTATATCAAGCAAGCTCTTGGAAACAACAGGAATGAAGCAGATGATCTAGTTAAACAAATCTTCTTCCTTAACTTCAATTAGTTTTGGGCTACTCGCATCTGCTTTGCTCAAGTTAAAGTGATTTATGGGCCAGTCAATGCCTATATCGGGGTCTAACGGGTTGAGACACCTTGCTGATCCTTTCGAGAAGTTTGAAGAAGTAAGATAATGAAATTTAGCCTGTTCGCTAAGGACTTGAAACCCATGAGCGAAACCTTCAGGTATCCAGATTGATTGTCCATCATTCTCCTCAAGATTAAAAGAAATGTACTTCCCAAAGTTTTTGCTTTTTATCCTTATATCAACTGCCACATCAAAAACTTTTCCACTTAAACAGGAAACTAATTTTCCTTGCTGAAACGGTGGTACTTGCCAGTGCATACCCCTGACAACGCCCATGCTTGAACTAGATAAATTGGCCTGTGCGAAACCTCCAGGAAAAAAATTTGGGAATTCATTCTGATTAAATAGTTCAGAAAAATCTCCTCTCGAGTCGATGAAGACTTCTCTGCTCACTATTTTAATTTCAGGGAACGCTGTATCCAAAATTTTAATCATCCGCATTTCCAATTATACAGTTAAAAGTGACCCAATTTATTATTCTAAATTTTGTTTTTCCAGACAACTCATTAATACTTATCATAAGTCACCTCATCAATTCAGTTTTGAACTGTATCTGTTTATCAAGCAAGCTCTTACTTCTCGCCTTCAAATACTGTGCTGGAATGCCACCGTATATTCCCCAAGGCCCTAAGGATTTATCAACCAGGGAGAGCGCTCCAACAGCTACACCTTCAGATAATTTACAATTTGGTAAAACTACCGTACCCGATCCAACTATGACATGTTCATGAAATACAACCAGACCTGAAACTGTATTTGTGTATTTCTTTGGCACCATAGGATTGGTCATGAATTCACCAGAGTAATCATCTGAATTACTGTAGACCCTTACCCCTTGAGAAATTGTGGAAAAGTCGTGAAATTCTATCCCGCCTCCGCAAGACAGAAAACTTCCGCCTCCTAAGTGAACAAAATCTTTAACCTTCAGAAAACCGGAGTAAGCATTGATGACTGTGTTGCCATCTATGCGAATATTGTTCCCAAGGTAGACGTTCTCAGGTCCGATTATAGTAATGTTCTTAGCAACTTGAACATTTGAACCTACTTTAGCTATACCAAACTCCCTTAAATCTTCACTGCTATAAAATCCTGGATTGAGCGGGTCAGACTTAGCCATAATTTCACTTCTCTCCCAGATTAGGATTTATTGTTTAATCAATAGCGCTTTGGGAGAACTTTATACCAATCTGCCTTCGTAGAGTGAGAATAAATCTCCATAACCTGAGACCTTAAATGAATACCTGCAATTAATGAATACGGTGTGTCTAGAAATCCCCTTTACTAGCACCGTGATGTACATTTAAACTCATCGTATTAAATAATAGAAAGAGGAAAACTTGATTTCGGTATTTGGTTCTGACATCGGAGATGAAGAGAAGCGCCTAGTCGCGGAATGTCTTGACAGCCAATGGATCGGGTGCGGTAAAGTTGTAGACTCCTTTGAACTTGAGTTTCAGTCTGCGGTTGGTCTCAAGAATTTCTTAATGGTGGATTCGGGTTCCAATGCCCTCTATCTGGCAATAAAGCTTTTAGAGCTACCAATAGGATCGGAAGTTATTCTTCCTGCGCTTACTTGGATTTCTTGCGCCAATGCAATCACGCTAGCTGGATTAAAGCCTGTATTTGCCGACGTTGACCTAAATACTATGAACATTACAGCAGAGACAATTTCTCGTGTGATTACAAAAAAATCGAGAGCCATAATGGTTGTCCACTTTGCAGGTTTGCCAGTAGACATTGAACCAATATTGGAATTTGGACTTCCAATAATCGAAGATGCTGCGCACGCTCCTTATTCGAAAGTAAATGGAAAGGCTTGTGGAGGTATCGGTGATATTGGAATTTATAGTTTTGATGCAGTAAAGAACTTGGCGGTCGGCGAAGGTGGCGGAATTACGACTAAAGATCAAAGTTCTGCAGATCGAGCGAGAGCTTTGCGATATTGTGGCATTAAAAAATCAGGCTTCGACAATGTAACAACAGGGAAAAATGTTAATTGGTGGGAGTATGAGCTTTCGGAGCCTTTCATCAAAATGCTCCCCACAAATATATCTGCAAGCATAGGGTTGGCTCAGTTGCGTCGACGAGATGAGTTGCAAGAAAAGCGTGAGAAATTTTGGGGTCTTTATCAAGTTGGTTTGCAAGAAGTTAGTGATATCTCCCTTCCCCTAGAAGCAAGACGAAGCGATAAACACTCTTATTTTACCTACGTGATAAGAACAAGTCGCCGTACTGAGCTTGCCAAGTATTTGCTTGGTGAAGGCGTGTACACAACACTTCGCTACCACGCCCTAAACAACTATAAAGACTTTGGGCAAGTAGGAATCAAACTTTCCGCCACACAAGTTATTGAAGATACGGCTCTTAGTATTCCCCTTCATCCTCGTCTCACTGAATCAGAAGTTGCATACATTATCGACAGAATCAAAACTTTCTTCAAGTCTTAGGTATGAGGCACCATGTGTGTTTGTGGTGTACAGTTTCAATTATTCAATTTCTAAATTTACGTTGCGCTTAATCTCGGAGGTGGCTTCTTGAAGGTCTTAGTAACTGGAGGAGCAGGATTCATTGGTTCCCATTTATGCCAAAGATTGATATCAATGGGGCATACTGTTGTTGCGGTGGACAACTTGTCCACCGGGGTAATCTCTAATTTGGCGGATCTTGAAGAAACCTCTTCCTTTTCATTTGTGCAAGGGTCGATATTGGATAGCGAATTGCTACGAAAGTTAATTTCTACATCAGAATATGTTTTTCACTTAGCGGCCGCGGTAGGCGTATTCAATATTGTCAATAAACCTCTGGAAAGTTTGGTAACAAATATACGAGGGACAGAGAATGTTTTGGCAAGTTCTCAAGAATTTGGTGTTCCTGTATTTCTTTCTAGCAGCAGCGAGGTATATGGAAAAAATATTTCTGACTCTTTATCGGAAAGTGATGACAGAGTTCTTGGTAGTCCAGTTACACTGCGATGGTCTTATAGTGAGGCCAAAGCTATTGATGAGTCTTTGGCTTTCGCGTATTATACTGAAAAGCAATTAGAAACAAGAATAGTTAGATTTTTCAATACTGTTGGCCCTAGACAACTAGGGGCTTACGGGATGGTCGTACCCCGCTTTGTTAAGGCAGCGCTTGCCAATGAACCAATAACTATTTATGGCGATGGTAATCAAACGCGCTGTTTTGCTCATGTTTATGACGTTATTGATGCTGTCATTTCAATTGCTTTTGCTAAGAACACTATTGGAAAAGTTGTAAACATTGGGAACGATTTTGAAATCTCAATTAGTGGTCTTGCAAGAAAAATTATTGAAGAAACAGGATCAAAGAGTCAGGTTGTCTACATACCTTATTCCGAAGCATACGGAGATGGATTTGAAGACATGGAGCGCCGAGTTCC
>Ga0209550_10004131_pt1 | contig 13750 bp, 10 predicted proteins | sample LauGreSuBDMM15SN_2_FD_187567 | JGI IMG/M metagenome (GOLD analysis project Ga0209550, IMG submission 187567) | Freshwater lake microbial communities from Lake Michigan, USA - Su13.BD.MM15.SN (SPAdes) (version 5) | ecosystem: Environmental > Aquatic > Freshwater > Lake | place: Lake Michigan... | reverse complement strand
GTCTCTATCCTAGCGTAAAAAAACATAAAGTCTCGTGTCACCCTATAGAAGATAGATGCCAACCGCCAATGTGTGGCCCCTTTTAGAAGCGCAGTATCGTGATCAACCGCAGATGTTGGTTCAGGCCCATATGGATTCCTACAATGATTTCCTGTCGCAAGGATTGCCCAGCATTTTTCGCCAACACAATCCGGTCGTCCTGTCCACCAATGTGGATGCCAGTGGAACTCCTCTGTCGCAGTGTCAGCTCTTCGTGGGCGGCAAAGAGGGATTGCGCTTTGACTTGGTCCACGTGACGTCCGACACGCATACCGTCATTCCCAATGAAGCGCGTTTGCGAAACCTGACGTATGCCGTGTCCTTGTATGTCGACGTCGACGTTGAAATTACAGAGTGGTTACGCCCCGATCAACCGGAACCCGAGTATGCCCGTTTTCTCGTAGATACCAAGACGGTGAGCGACGCCCGTGGCGAAGACGAAGCGATTGTGATCCGCCGTCAAGTGGCCGCCTTGGAAGACGACGATGTGTTGGAAGACGTCTTTAGAAAACGTGTTCGGGAAGAACTTGTACGCCACACGACGGAAAAGCGCAAGGCTCTCGACGTGGCCTTGGCGTCGATTGAAACTTCAACGGCGTTCGTAGCTGCCACCGTGCAAAAGACTTACCGCACGACGTTGAAACACATTTTGGTGTCCCGCATTCCCTTGATGGTCCAATCCGATCGGTGCACACTCCATCGTTTGACGGCCGAAATGCGGTTTGGGCTTGGGGAGTGTAGGCAAGATGTGGGGGGGTATTTGATCATCGACGGAAAAGAAAAATTTGCGCCACTCCAATGGAACGACGGTGTTGTTGCAAACGACGATGCCGTGACGGTCTCTCGGAGCAGCAACCACGGTGGTGTGGACGTTACATTTGGCAATGGGTCGGCGGTGGTCCCCTTGTTTGTCGTGTTTCGCGCTCTCGGCATTGAAAGTGACAAGGAAATCATCGAGTACATTGTCCTCGATCTAGAAACCCACGATGACGTCGTGGACGCCCTGAAGCCATGCGTCTACCATTGCTCCAACATCAATACACGCAAAGAAGCATTCGAAGCCTTTTCGTGTCTCACCTCGTGTCTTCCTGCAGCGGGGTTGACACCATATGCCTTGGGCTACAAGGTCTTTGAATTGTTCCAGCAGCGGCCATTTCCTTTCCCGGCTCGACGGTTGGAAGCCATCGGCGCCCAATTGCATCGCGCGTTCCAACAAGAGTGGTCCGATCATGTACAACATGGCATCAAGGAGAAATTTGAACAACACATTTTCCAAAATCATGATTACAAAACCAACCTCTATGCCCTCATCCAGGATCATGCCCACGAAATCTTTCGCGCCCCTCTTTTGTTGTTGGACCATTGCCGTCAATTGCCGACTCTGTGCCGGACCTCCTTCGTGTCCTTTATTCAAGATTTACGAACCCTTGGCCTCCAACACGACGACTCCTCCGGGAAGGAACCCGAGGAACAACAGGAGGAAAGACAAGAGAAAAACAATGCGACGCTTTATGGCTACGTAGATCCCTTTGATCACTCCTTGGCCATGAGTGCCATCGTATCGCGCGCCTGTTCCAAGACCGAGTTGTTGGACTGGATCAAAGAACACTGGTCCATGGAATCCTTGGACCACTTTCGCCCTCGTTATTTGGCCGACATGACCAAAGTGCGCATCAACGGTTCCTGGGTAGGTGTCCTCGAAGCAGATCCTCGGCGATGCATCGAGCGATTTCGTATCTGGCGCCACAATGGTCTTCTGCCCCCGTCCATCAGTTGCACCTTTTTCCCAGAACCGAATCGCATCGACTTGTGGTGCGATGCTGGACGTTTGATGCGACCGCTACTGCACCGCAGCAGCAGTAGCACCTCCTCGATCACCTCCTCCTCGTGGAACCAGGCGTTGACGGGAACCCATGCGAAACGCACCGACGTGGTCTGGGATCCCCTGCGCATTTACAAGTCGCTCAACGAGTTGTACGACACGACGGAAACCAATCCCAACAAATTGGCGCGATTTGACAAGGAACGAGGGGTGCTGGAGCTGTTGGACGAGTATGAATCGTCCATGGCATGGATTGCTGCTGCAGGCGACGGAACACACGCCGAATTGCATGATGCCCTCAGTCTAGGCTATGCCAGTCAACACGTTGCGTACATTGAACACCAATCGGCACACGAAATAGGTCGACGTTTGCAGAGTATGAAACGCATCGTGTCCATGTATTCGACGCATCCCTCGATGCGCGTGGATCCCGAATCCGCATTGCTTGTGTCGGGCCAAACTCCCGCAGTGCAGTCGAGATTGTTGGAACTCTTGCCTACCTCTGCAACCACTCTGGGTCACAATGTGGTCATTGCCATATCCGGAGGAGGAGGAGGAGGAGGAGCGTACTTGAACCAAGGATCTGTGCAACGTGGTCTCTTTGCCCACGTCAAGGTGCAACACGGTCACGACGACAATGCTGCTGCAGTAGGGTCTTCGGTCATTTGCACGACGACGGAAGACGGCGCCCCCCTTCTTTGGTCCCACAATACACAGTGGGTGTCTGCCGACACGGGATCCGTCATTTCCACCCGTGGCTCGTCTCCCGTATCGATGCGGGTCCTGGCGGAAGCCGACATGCCCTTTTTGAAAGACGGGTCACGACCCGACGTGTTGATTTCGGAACACAACGTCGCCTTGTTGTATGAACTCTTTGTGGGCAAATTCGCCACCGTCATGGGCGCCAAGGGCCAATCGACCCCGTTTGACAATGACGTGTATGCATCGTTGGGAGGTATGGGCCGTCTCTTGACCGCCATGGGATTTCACAGCAGTGGCAATGCGATCCTCTATGACGGCCAGACGGGGAAACAAATCGAGACGGAAGTTTACGTGGGAATCGGCCATGCCATGAAACAAGATGCTTCCCCCTTGCAAATCCGTCGCCGCGGATTACGCCATGGCTTGACGCGTCAAGCGACGGAAGATGGCGCCTTGTTGGAAGACGTTGATGTCCTCGCGCTGTTGAGCCACGGACTCTGTGCGACAACGCAAGACGCCTTGTTGGATCGCGGGGATGGATACGACATGGCGATTTGCAATGTCACGGGCACGCCGGCCATTCATGGACGCAACGTGTGGTTTAGTCCCGCCGTGGACGGTCCCGTGACGTTTTTAGAGGATCAACGTGTCGATTTCGTATCCTCGGATGCAGGGCGAAGGCCGTTTAGCACGGTTCGCGTTCCGTATGCCTACAAGCTCCTGGCGCAAGAGTTGCAGACGATGGGCATGCAAATGCGCACCATTACCGACGATCAAGTCGACCAATCGATGTGGCTCCAACAGGATCGCCAGTCGGTTGTTCCGCAAACCAAAGTGGAACGACATGCCAACAAGAAAAAGACGACGGATCACGTGGTGGATTATCACAATGTCATGCACTTGTTGGACTCGAAGGAAACCTTGGGGGGAGCAAAGAAACCAAAAAAAGAGGAACAACCAGAAACAGAAGCCGCCGATGATACTGTTGTCCTAGAAGACGTGATTGAACTCAACAGTGACGAGCCAACGCTGGGCGAACAACAACAACAGGATCCGGTTGTTGGAGATCGCGTGTGTTTGCAAGGAGTCACCGACGGCCATGTGGCGCGACCTTGGCAAATTGTGCGCATCGGTGACGCCTTCATTACTTTGCGTGCACTCGATACCATCAACTTGCCCGTCAAAGACCAAATCCGGGTCGTACCCAAGACGGAGATTATTCCAGAGACCCACGTACTACAGCAGTGGCAACAACAACAGCAACAACAACAACAGCAGCAATGGCTTTCCCCTCCTCCTTTGTTCCAACAACAACAACCGCCGCAAGGTTTGGTGTTGAACATTGCCCCCAAATTCGTCAATGGCCCGGATCAATCGCAAGAAGTCGTCGGTCCTCCTCCTCCACAACAACAACCCATGTTGGACATGAATGCTACTGTTACAACGACGCCAGCGTTTCCCACGCCAGCGTTTATGCCACGACCAATACATCATTCTCCGGCGCCCGACAAAGATGCACCGATTGATTTTTCCAAAGGTCTCGTCATTGTGAAGAAACAATCTTAGCTTTATCTATGACAACTTACCCAAGGATTTTTTTGTCAATATATATAAAAGATGAGCGCCCCCCCCCCATCTTTTGATAGAGTAGACGACGCGACCTCCGATTGTTTTCATAAATATCAAAACATCGTCCAATATTATATCAAGAACCCGACACATGTTGTGTCACAAGAGCATATTGAGGAAATGAAAAATTGCGGCTACAAAAATTTTGAGAACGAAGTTGAACAAATACGGAAGATAAAAATCGGTCGTTCTAAATATTACGGGGGAGGACGAAAATCCCGCAAACGGCGGTCAGATAAAATCAAAAAAAGAAAGCGTCGCACACACACTCGATAAAAGCTAGCTATACACGGCTTTGACCATGCGTCCTTCTCGAACTGCAAACGATTTTTCCAAGTCAAACGTCACAAACGACCGTACTAGAAAACGATCCGTGCCGTCAAATCGCGGGATATAATGCGATCGTCCATGCACGGCCCGGCGATTGTCAATCCACAGGACATCGCCCGGTTGTAATACAATGGCAGTACGATGTTTCACATACAAGTCGACGAGCTTTAAGCGAAGGTCTTCGGCATCCGGTGTAATTCCCCGCATCAAGTCTTGATCAAACACCCATCCTACGTCGTCGTCGTTGTCGGGTAACGGATGCACCACGGGCAACGGACCGCGCACATCACCTTCCAGAAAACTCTGCCCGTGAAGTTTGAAAGACAAGTCGACGCCCAAGGTCCAAAGTGGGTCCAACAACAATCGACGTTCCGCTGCGGTCAAGTGTTTCAGAGCTTGTTGCACGTGAAACACGTACGTCTGGGCAACGGGGTCGCCGCGTAAACAGGCCAGACTCACGAGATCGGGGCGCCATTTGGAAAAGGCTTGTTCGACGTGCAGTTCCAATTCCACAGCCGATCCCAGACTCGTTTGGGTATGAGCTAAATCCGGGTTGGGTACCATGTCTTGAAACAAGCGCCCTTCAGCTTCGGCCTCGTAGCCAATCATTTCTCCAAGAAATTGGTTCAGCGTGGCCTGGAGACTGGCCAAGGATGTCGTGGCTCCAACATGCATTCGATTGTTCAAGGGTGTCGGCGGCACGTGCGAAATTGCCTGGGGAAACGAGAGCAACAGGTGACCCGTCGAGGAACCACGCTTCCGGAATTCCGACAAGGTGAATTTGATCGTTTGCGTCAGCAAGGATTTGGCACGACGTGTGGCGACGGAAATCATTATATTTTATAATATCGCGGTAGAGTAAAATGGCATCTTTACCGATTGGACAGGCAGCCTCTATCCAGTGGGGCAATTGTACGTGCAACATTGGATGTGATACGACGACGACGGCCACGCAGCGTAAAATCAACGTCTTGAAAAAGCCAACGTCCAACAATCTGGGGCAAAGTAAAGCCATGCGTTATGCCCAGTTTTCCAACACAACACCTGGACTCCAAACGGTGAACAACAAGAAACAAGTCTTTGTGTCACGCGCACCCGCTTGCGTGTTACCTGGCCGATCCGTGGTCACACAGTGCCAGCCTACAGTAGGCGATTGGACGGCGGCGACCAAGACGAAATTCAATTGGCTGACGGGATGTCCGAATGGAGGTCTGGCCTGCAACGGACAGAATCAAACCACGCTCGACAATCGAGCATTTTCCTATCCTTATCCGCATCGCATGCGGATTCGACTCAATCTTTAACACCGCCACTTTTCGTCTCTTATATAAGAGACGAATGTTGTTTTTGGATCCCCATACCCCTCTGTACTGCCAGCGACGCGTTTACAAGTCCATGTGTTCCATGATCGTGCAACCGGACAAGAGCAAACTGGAAGGCGTCAAACGTCCGAATGGATCGAATCAGAGCAAAACCATGCAATTTAGTCGGTACGTGCAGCACCACTATTCGCGTTCGCAACCCGCCCCGGTCGATTTGTGCCCCCAGGGAAGTCTCCAACACAAAAGTTATGTTGCCCCCGACCGCGTTGAATGCGCCAATCCCATCTTTAGCAAAAACTGGACCTCGAAATCCAATCATTGTTCGTGTATCATTGGTAACGACACGATTTCATCCTAGTTTTTTTTTTCTAATGTCTGTCTATACTCAATGGTCAATCGTCCCGATCGCAAGCCCGATGGCCATTACCACATCAAGGGGAAAAAGTATCCTCAACTGGTGGGATCTCGCCGTCAAGTGTGGAACCAAACGGCGTTTAAAACGGCGGGGGGGCTCACCCGTCGCCAAATCATGATGAACAAAAAGGGCGAACTGGTGTCCGTTCTCAAGAACAAGACGGCCAAGCGCGGCAATCACCTCGGCAAGTACTTGAAGGGCGCCAAGGACAAGGGCAAATTTGAGCTTTCTCACAAGTAAACATTTTGTGTCTATCATATTATAATACATGGTTGAATACATCTATTATAACGGCCTTGGCGCGAACAAATCGGGTAAACATACCGTACAGGAATTTTTAGAAATAATGAATACAAAATTTGGTATAAGCTGTTCTGATTCATTGTTGACCCAATTAGATTATAAACCGTGTGCCGAATACGTAAAACTCAACCGCGAATTTGCCGAATGTAATATGCGTAACGTCGACCGGAAGATTAAGAAACCGTGTAACAAGAGCAAGAATTATGAAAAATTAGGTAATCAGTGTACAAAGTATAGACAAACGAAAAAACGAAGAAAATGCAGCTTGGATGAATATATAAAATTTAGTGATGCAAAACGCGGCGGTCCATGACCAACCACGACGTGGCGTGGGTTGCGTTTAAACATCCGTCGATGAACAATACGGTGAACAATATCCAAACACATCTTCGGCATGACAATGATGGTATACCCAATCCTCGACGACGGCAAAGGTAATGGGCGTTTTGCCCGCAGACGCGCGGTACAGAGTATGCAAGTCCCGTACCAATGGGATATGATTCGGTGGAATGTGACACAACGTTTGCGTTTTGACAACATGGACGTTGTAATACGATTGTTGGACTTGTCCGATCCAGGTGGACACCGCATGTCGACACAAACGCATCGTCTTGCGGTATTTAGGAAAGAGGCGGACATATTCTTGGACATGGTGTTGACCAGCGGATCGAAGACACAAGAATCGAAACAGCAATTTGGCCGGAATCTCGCGAATTAGGCATTGCGCAAAACAAGTCGGATGTTGGAAGACGGTCGATTGTCCGGTGCTCTTGGATCGCAAAATGACGGGGCAATCGGTGGGAAACCAACCATACGTCTTGGACACTTCAAAGGGCATATGTTTCAGGGCAGAAATGTCATGGTAAAGGGACAAATACGTCGAAGTGACAAATGTCGTCTGGCGAAGCACCAAGATGGACAAAATGTCCGTCAAATGCAATTGTACCGGATACTTCATCGACATTTGCAAACAAAATGTGAATTCTGTGGGCAACAAGTCCAACAAGAAAGGTAGACGTTTCTCGTCTTCCAAAACAACCACGGAAAAGACGGAACAAAAGACTTGACGTACCGTTTTACCATCATGGTCTCCTTCCGAAAAGACTTCGGATCCTCCAATTCCACCCAGTTCCGTGACCAATTCCCATCCAGGAATACGCGAATCGTAAAACAATTGCAATTCCATGACATGATCGCGATATTCCATCGCCACAATGTCGTCGCCGAATGGAATCGTCATCTTGGACACGGAATGTTCCCGTTTAAACTGAGACCATGGAATGCGTGGTGGAGGCATAAATGCCAGGACAGTGTTGGAAGAAGAATCCACGATGGCACGACTGTCTCGGTCTTGTTTTAGAAATTGATATCCATGTTTGCGCGGGGAAATAACCGAGTTGGTGGGCGATCCTTCCAACACGACCGAGGTTACAGTATACATTTATTTCATGTGCATGGGTTCAACTGTTTGAACCATTTTTATGTAAACAGAATATAGGTTTAGAGGTCCAAGATACATTCATGCCCAATCGCAGAGAGGATCATCACGAAGAAGAAGAAGAGGAAGAGGAAGACGTCACCCACAAACCTGCTGCTCCTGCTGCTCCTGGTTCTACCACGTTTCAGTGGGGGGATGTCGTTCACGTCTTTTCTTCGCGCCACGAAGCCTTGCACGAACAATTGTTCTTCATTTCTTACATTGATCCTCACAAATTGAAATTGGTGCATACCGTGACGGGATCAGTCGCCGAGTTGAAATTAACCTACGACATTTCCTCTGGTGCGCACATCTTGTTGGACGAATCTGTCGAACGAATCCGGGTCATCAGTCGCAGCAAAGAATCGGGATGTGCCCGACAACTGGGGCTGTTGCCCGACACGTATGTGGATTTGGAGTTTGGGGGGGACATTCCTCAATTTGTGACTGGCAAAATTACGCACTTGCAACAGGATATGATTGAAATTACCACGATTCCAACAAAGACGGTCTTGTACATTGACTTTGCATATCAAGGCATTCCGGAGCATCTTCCTTTGCGCAAAATACGGATCCGGGATGGTCCGCCCAAACAATCGACACAAGAAGACGATGACGATGACGAAGGAGGTGTTTCTCGTCATCCACGCCTCACCTTTTTCAAGGAGGAGGAGGGCGGCAATGCCTCGGTGGATTGGAATCTAGAAGGAGAAATGATCATTGTGGGAAATGATGCCGAAAGTCTCTCCTATCACGTCTTGTTGGAACGGGAATATGTGGAAGCGGATCGATTGATGGTGGAAGAACAGGCCCAGAAAATCATGCCGAAGCCATACTCTTTTGTCCAAGAGGTGATTGAGCAAGAGTCGTACCAACGCGGTGAACGTTTGCGAACCTTGTTACACAAGGCGCCGCCACCATCCATACCTGATTGGTGGATTCCTGTATGGAAACAAGACGCGCAAGAAGACCTCTCGGATCCGCCTTTACGGGATGGCCTTTCCGACAAACACGACATTGTCCGCCAAAACAGTGGTCAAGAGGTGACTTCGTGGATTGTTCTTCCTCCCCATGCTATTGTTCCACCGCGATCCTTGTTGGAAGATGTTGATTCCATGCCCCTGTTTTTGTGGCGACTCTTTTCGAAACACAATCCGCCTACCCTTTTGGATTTCAGCGGCAACGATTTTTTCAAAACGGTCTGGCCGCAAACATCGTCCTTGTATACTCTTCCAACATCCACCAAGCTTTCCGGCCAGCACAAGAAGCTTTCCGAGCCCCCCAAAAAGCTTTCCGAGCTGCCCAAAAAGCTTTCCGAGCCCCCCAAAAAGCTTTCTGACCAGCAGCCGCCCAAGAAAAAGGACACATTGTCTCCCTTGTTGGAGGAACAAGCGTCGGTGTTGGAACAATTCAAAACGGGCTACTTTAAAAACACCGAAGACATGTCTTGGCAGCACATTTTCCAACAAGACTACGCGGCCTACTTGTCCATGTTGGTCCGCCTCTTGACCGTGCCGCACTTGACCTTGTCCCCGGAAATGACCAACACCTTGACGGAACGCATGCACAAGAAACTGGCCGATTACGAAGACATGAATCACGTGTCAAAAATCAAAGCCGGAGATTGTAGCCAACGCGTCTTGACCAAGCGATATACGTCACTCCAGGATGTCCACAAAGATTCGAATCACGGGAAAACGCCGGACCCCATTTACGTCGACGCCGAGTATGACGATACGCCGTACGATTTGCTCAAACCCTTGGAGCAGGAATTTGCCAACATGACCGCCAAACCCTCCGAATTTGAAGAATTTGTCGCCCACAATTTGATTGATCGCCACAATTATGTGCCCAAATTGGCGCAAGAGGTTGCCGAGACGATGGTGTCGCGTAAACGTCGTGTCAAAGAGGGTCACTATGCAATCTTGGAATCGAATGGACCGCCGTTTTACTACCGTCGTACCCACGATGACAAATGGGTTCTCGACAAGACGGTAGATGCCACTACGTTTGTGGATACCCCCACCTTGTTTTGCAACATGGACAAGATTTGTATGCGCGATGCATCCACACCCGTGTGTCAAACCCCGGAAGATGCCCAGCTTCGATTGCGATATTTGGAACAACGCCGGACGTTGCGTGAAATGCAGACACGGCTCACGAAATCGGCCTTTCAAACCGCGAAACAGTTGGAAGAGGAAGCCCATCGATTGCGGCAATCTCTGAAACGGCGCTCCATTTTACAATATGTCGACTTGCATCGATTCGATGAATATCATGTGGCTCTGGGGCAGCGCAATCCAGAAGAAGAAGAACATCCTGTGGAATCGCCACACGTGGCTTTGAGAAATCGCATACTGGGGGACAAGGATCAAGTACGTCGAAATCAGCGCATTTTGGATTTTGTAGTACGACATTGCCGGGAGGCACTGGGCACAGAATCCCCGCATTGGTGGTATTGCAATGAAACGGTGCCTGCGTATCCACTCATTCCTGTACGACTCCATCACTTGGCGCGCACGTGGACGCCTCTCATGTTGTTGGACGAAGCTGTGGTGGAAGAGGGTTGCTATGTGGATCCGGATACTGGATACACACTTTCCACCGCTGAATTTGCCAACAAGAATTTGCCAACAGATGAAGAACCAGACGTGACAGACGACGACAGTAGTAGTGGAGAAAAAGAAAAAGACGGGCTGCGCGACATTGTTCTCGTATTGCGTCAAAATTTGCAGGCTGACAAAAAAAAGAATCTCGACGTAGAAGAGGAACGCGCTCTCTGCATCGCGCGAGAACTCGTGCATGAAATTCACACGGCGGCGCAATACAAACAAATGACTGCACCTCGCGATGGCACACCGTTTTTACCCTATCACATGTACCGCGACCGTGAATATATTTTGCGCACGGCGAGTGCATTGTTGTTTGCCATTCAAACCACAAAGTCCACACGACGTCCGTGGAAACGGGCCTTGGCCACGGGATTTCCTCTGGATCCCGATGAAAAAAATGTCCAAGGGTTGGCAATCCTGTCGACCCTTTTGAACAAGCTCAAATCCAACAAACATCAACCGTGGGACAGTTTGAATCCGTGGAACGAACCGACGATACGACAGGCACTCGTCGTACGGTGTAGAACCTTGTTGATCCAGAAACCCAAATACGAAATGTTGTTACGCATTCAGCGTGATCGTACAGTCTGCCAACGCGAACAATTGACTCCTCCTCCCACGTTGGTCACTTGGCCACCATTGGTACACAGAGTACATGTTGTGCCAACCTTGTTGGAAGACGGGTTTTCGACACACCTGTCGGCGTTGATCGCACAAGCCAATCGCAAACAACACGCTGCATTGGATGCTCTGAATTCCAAGAGTTGGATTCATGCCTATGGTGTACTTGAGGACAAGAAACGGGCCGAGATGTGGATTGAAGCCTGCCGGACCTGGCAACGTCTGTCTCATGATGTCGGAAAACGATGTCGCCTTCAACACGTGGCGATGCACGAGGAGAAGCGTACACCACAAACAACCTCCTCGGTCTCCGTTCGTGACCGCATCGCATGGGCAGCACTCATTTGGTATCATCAACTCGATCAACCTGGACCCATTCCGGACAATATGCGCGCCCTCGGATGGATCAAAGAAAAACCGTCGGACTATGATGGTCAAAAGACGTTGGAAGAAAACAAGAGCGCCTTGTCTGTCAAACTCGATATGAGCAAATTCAATGCCATGATGAAAGTGGTATTCCAACAAAATGTCGTCGCCATTCCCGCAGCCAAACATCTATACAAGACACAAGTCGGTGCGGCACGGGACATGGTGGCATCCATGACGCGTAAAACGGACACCCCTCCGGCCATGGGACTGGCCTTTTGCAAATTGTTGGATGCCCATTTGTTGGTGGGCAAAGACGACGAAGAAACGGCATTTGCCTTGATGGAAGAAATTACCGTCCAACGTATGACCCTGTGGACCATGATACGTCAAAGCTTTGCACACGATCAGGTGCATCGGATCCAGGTCTTGCTACGAGAAGAAACACGCAACATGAATCGGTTCCGAAATTTGTGCAAGGTGTTTCCCCGCTTGTACGCGGACGACATTCCCGAGTTGCTACGGCCGGCTTTTGTGCAAGTCCAACATCGGTTGGCGGATCTGGTCGTATTCTTGGAATTGATGACACCGCACATTCTCGACGACGCAATGGTGGATGCCATTTTCGTCTATTCTTTTTTGATTGTTCTGAAAGAATATTTGCACGTGGCCACGAATTCCTACATGAGCGATTGCATCGCCAATTTCGTTTCCGGGTGGTTGGTGCGTTAGTTCATTCATAATTTCATTCTTACAAACACATGAAATTATTCTTCGGCGGTTGGGTTCTTCTTCTTGTCGTCTGCGGTTTTCTCGTCTTCGCACAAATTGTGTTCGCGTTTTTCTTGAATGTCGACCACTTCGGGTTTTTCCAAGGCATTTACAATGTACGTCGACGTCTTTTTGATTTTTTCCGCGCGTGTCTCGGGAGTCATGATCATGCCTTGAATGAAATTGGCCCAGGAACTTTCCAAATTTTTCAGAGCTGTACCCCACCCTGGTGCGGCGGCATTGTCTTCCACCTCAATGTACTTTTCTATCCCCGTGGAGGCACCACCAGGCCCATAGATGAGACGAATACGGGTTCCCGGGGACGCTCCACCGCGGACTGTTTTCCTCGTTCCGTGGCGTCTCTGCTGTCTTGTATGACGTCTCTTTTTTTCCATTGCTGCTTTACACGGATACAAATTTATCCCTTATAATGTAATGGCAGGGAAATCATACCGCAGAAAACGGCGACAAACCCAGAGGGAGAGAACCCACAAACGCAGACTACTACCCACCCTGCAAGTCGCAAACGACCAGCCCGCGTTACACTGCAGTCCAGTGGCGGAAAAACTGGGCCATTTGCCCGGATCATGTTTAAATTCCAATGTCCTGGAAAAAATTCGCAACGGTTACAATCAAACCCATCGCGATCAAGCCATTTTGGAGCAAAATGCGGAGAACGTGTACTCTCGTCTGAAAAAAGTACTGTCCGACAAATGCGGCGAAAAGGAGGATTGTTGGCTAAATGAAATTCCCAATGAACAAGAACGACGGAATTTAGACAAGACGTTGTTTGTTCCGGATCAACCCAGTGACTGGAAAGAAAAGCCGAACCGTTGGTTGTCCAATTTTGACATTGAGGCAGTGTTGAAACAATACGAGCAGGCCTATCCGGAATTCAAACTGTTGGGACCGACTGTCTTGGATTATGACACCAAGTTGGACGACGGTCAATGCGTCGACGAAGACTTGTGCCATTTCTCGCTCGACCGATGGATCAAGCAGGGAAAGACGAAAATCGCCATTAGTTTCAATCTCAGCAAACACGATGAACCGGGAACACATTGGACCACCATGTTTGTCGATGTCCCCAACAAATTCGTATATTACTACGACAGTGCATTGAATCCCGTGCCGTCGCAAATCGACAAGTTTAAAAAGGTGATCCTGCGGCAAGGAAAAGGATTCAAATTTCACAAGAACAATCACCAACATCAAAAGACCAATACCGAATGTGGCATGTATTCTCTCTTTTTCACCATTGTCATGCTGACGGGTAAAATTTCGTCGTCGACTACCTCGGTGCTCTCTCCGAAAGAGAAAATCCGTCTATTTAGTGAGATG
>Ga0209550_10004130_pt1 | contig 13750 bp, 18 predicted proteins | sample LauGreSuBDMM15SN_2_FD_187567 | JGI IMG/M metagenome (GOLD analysis project Ga0209550, IMG submission 187567) | Freshwater lake microbial communities from Lake Michigan, USA - Su13.BD.MM15.SN (SPAdes) (version 5) | ecosystem: Environmental > Aquatic > Freshwater > Lake | place: Lake Michigan... | reverse complement strand
TTTATTATTATTAATATTCTATTTTTTTTTATTCTATTTTTTATTTTTTTTTTATTCTATTTTTTTATTTTTTTATTTTCTAATTAATAAGTATATGTCATTGATTGGATTTTTAGATATAAATGAATTATTAAAACGTGCCTTAAAATATTTTTTTGAAGGCATTATTGTTGCCTTAGCTGCATATGTAATTCCTACAAAAAATATACGATTTGATGAAGCCGCACTGATCGCATTAGTCGCTGCGGCTACCTTTTCTATTTTAGACACTTATCTACCATCTTTGGCTGTAAGTGCTCGCAGCGGCGCAGGCTTTGGTATCGGAGCAAATCTTGTAAGTTTCCCACATGGTCTTTAAACACTTTTATTAAATACTTTTATTAAATACTTTTATTAAATACTTTTATTAAATTAATTTAATTCTTTTATTAAATTAATATATAGTTTTATAGTATAAACAATGAGTAATGGATTAGATTCAATCGAAACAATGTTTAAACAACAACTACTTCAATTGGATGCGTTTTATGCGAACAATCATAGAAACATTCTAGCCATGAGAACCTCGAATCGCAATAAAAATATATTTATAAGTCGTTTAAATACTATGTATAATAGACAGAAAACAATTATTATTACTACTAAAAATAACAAACTTAGAGAATATTTAGAGCAACAGCAACAGCAACAGCAACAGCAACTACAAGAGCAAGAGCAGCAAGCAATTTTAAACAACACAGAGTTAAAATCCTTACTTATTGGAATTAATTATACAAGAACACCAACTCAACTTTATGGATGTATAAATGATGCCCACAATTTACAAAGTTATTTAACAACCAAGTATAATTTTAATACAAATAATGTGTGCGTGTTAACTGACAATACAATCGTCAAACCAACCAGGCAAAGCATTTTAAAAAAATACAAAGATTTATTAATGAATGCAAAATCCGGTGAGATACTATTTTTTACCTATAGCGGTCATGGTTCCTATAGGACAGATGTTAATAAGGATGAAAAAGATGGCAAAGATGAATTATTAATCACGATTGATCAGCAAGCAATTAATGATGATGAATTGAAATTTATTCTTAATGAACATTTACCAGAAGGTGTTACGTTATTCATTCTTTTTGATTGTTGTCACAGCGGCACTCTTATGGACTTAAAATATAATTATTTATCTGGGAATGATCCACTAAATGATCAAGTAGAAATAAACGAATCTACAAGCGAAACTAAAAGTAATGTGTTTTTAATCAGTGGCTGCTTTGATTCACAAACAAGTGCGGATACCTTTATTGATAACAAATATCAAGGTGCGTTGACATGGAGTTTTTTAAAAGTAATGACCGAGCATACAAATTTAACATGGAAATCCCTCTTAATAAATATGAGAGACTTATTGAAACCAAACTATAGTCAAATCCCGCAATTGTCTTCTGGTAAAATGATTGATATTAATTTACCATTGCCTTTTTAAAGTAGTTTTAGATTGTCATAGATAGTAATAAATGTATTGTATATTACATTTATTATTTACATTTATTATTTACATTTATTACAAAAAATAGATTATTATCCGCCACGTAAGCGTAATACAAGATGGAGTGTACTCTCTTTTTGAATATTATAATCGCTTAATGTTCGCCCATCTTCTAATTGTTTGCCCGCAAAAATTAATCGTTGCTGGTCGGGCGGAATTCCTTCTTTATCTTGAATTTTTGCTTTAATAGTATCAATTGTATCGGCTGATTCAACATCAAGGGTGATTGTTTTTCCGGTAAGCGTTTTAACAAAAATTTGCATTCTTATACTATTGTAAGATTAAAATTTTATATTCTTTACTATATTCTTTACTTTTGTATTTAAAGCGATTCTTCACAAAAGTCGTCTTCCAATGTATCGTCTGAATTTATTCTCTCTGCGGTAGACGCGACGCTGGTGCTTGAAACCGGTCCTCTCGGCCCCATGGGTCCCATGGGTCCTGCAGGTCCCACCGCTCCTGCCAGTCCGGCAGGTCCTGCGACACCTCTTGTTCCCATAGGACCCGCCGGTCCCATTGGTCCTATAGATCCATTTGCTCCCCGAGCACCAGTAGCACCTCGAAGACCAGTAACACCTTGAATACCAGTAACACCTTGAAGACCCCGAAGACCAGTAACACCTTGAGCACCTGGAACACCCGTGGCACCTGGAATACCCGTGGCACCACGTTCTCCAACACCAGTCGCACCAGTTGAACCAGTCGCACCCGTCGAACCTGTCGAACCCGTCGAACCAGTCGCACCAGTCGCACCAGTCGCACCCGTCGAACCCGTCGAACCCGTTGCACCCGTTGCACCTTTATTTCCTTGAAGTATTTTTTGATATATCCTACTAACTTGCTCTTCGGATAATGCTCCATTATAAAAAGTTAAATCTTTCATAAAAATATTTTGATTACTGATATTTCTGCCAGCATCGCCTCTGCCATAGCCATAAAGATCTACTCCGTTAACTAAATTATTCGCAGTTAAATTATAAAATAGAGGAGATGTTTTTGAAGTTTCATCATTTAGATATAAAATTGCAATGCTTTGTCCACTGGTACCCGTAGGTTTTATTACAAATGTAATATGATATGTTCTATTATAAAACAATTTTAAACTTACTTCACCGCCGCTCATTTTATCGAACGGACCAAAGCTAGTCTCGACCTGGGCGTCTATCGTTTCTTTTCCTTGATTTCTAAAATGCAAGTAATTAGAAGGGTGGTTTGTTGATGGATGGACAAACAAAGCAGGGCAGCGATAAGCAGATGAATTTGAACCCGTAGCAGATAATCTAAAAAGATTAAGGTAGGGGTTTTCAGAGGTTCCACAAGGACCCGTTGAATGATATAAAAAACTAACACTAATTGTATTACTTATACTTGATAATCCGGACGTGAGATCATTTATAAGCATTAATTTTCTACTACCAGTTGAATCATAACAATTTATAAATGTATTCGGGGGTCCAGCTAGATTATGTACATAAATAGGCGCAGGAGTTGTTATTCCATCGGTAAAAGGGTTGTTAGCTGTTGTAAAAAACGTTTCTTTTTTAGAAGTTAAATACTTTATAAAAAGTATACCTAAAATAAATACTAATAGGAACAACAATATATAAAGTATAGTTTGTTTATTGTATATTTTTTTCATATACTATTTTATAATATTTTATAATATTATTATTTATTTAATTTAAAATAAATCTAAAAATAAAATCTAAAAATAAATCTAAAAATAAATCTAAAAATATATAGAATTAAAAAATAAAGAATTAAAATAAAGAATTAAAAATATATAGAATTAAAAAGTTATTAAGGCTATAAACACTCTAACCAATCAACAAATAAAATGACTACCACAACTCATTGGAAACCTATAATTACTCATCCAAACTATTGTATAAATTGTCTCGGTCAAATCAAAAACAATAAAACAAACAAACCAGTAATTCCTAAATTAAATTCCAAAGGGTATTCTGTTGTTAAATTAAAAATATCTCAACAGCAGCAACAACAACCAAACTTATATAAATACTACAAAGTAGATCAATTTGTTGCCAAAGCATTTATAGTGAATCCACAAAAATTTCTTTATATTAAGCATAAAAATGGAGTGTTAAATGACAATCGAGTTTCAAACATTGAATGGACACATAGTAAACCAATGACAACTATGACAACTATGACAAATACGTTTATTTACCCTAAAATCAAACATTATGTCAAGTACATGATTCGTGGGAATGAAACTAAAAAAAAGTTATATTATAAAACCGAACAAAAAGCCTTAGAAATGATCAAAACAATACAATTAACAAACCCAGAATATAAAAGCAAGGTTCAAAAAAAAAGATACTATTTAACGGAAATAACCTATAATGAAAAAAAGTTTTATAAAAAACATCATGACTATCTGTTAGTTCATAGGCTTCACCGACAAATGTATTTAGTAATTAAATATTGTAATTTATTTTTAAAATTATTAAAAAAAAATAAATAACGATGAATAGTATATATGTCTGGAGGATTATTTCCTGGAAAACCATTTGCGTTTAATATCAAATGTATTATTTTCGCAATGATCATTATGATCTTATTTTTATATTCGCCAAACATTAAAAATCCTTATGTGTTATATGCTACTTTATTTATAATTTTTGTAGTTTCTTATGTCGCAATGGCATGGTATGATTATTTTTTTGATTGTAGAACATTACCTTTAAGAAAGAGTGAAAATAGTTGGCAAAAAAACATAAAACCTAAGGCTCACATGCCAGAAAAGCAAGAAGACTGGATCTGCGAGAAAGATACTAGTTTAAAATACATTTTAATCTATGTTTTACATCTTTTAATTATTGTACCTTTAATTGCTTATGTTGCGATTTATAAGAAAAACTCACATCCTTATATCTATCCTTTGCTTGGAGTACTTGCGGTTTTCACATTAGGATATCACGGAGTTTACTTATTAATTAGTAGTAAAAAACATTTCACAACCATTGCCTCCACTAAACCAAAATAACGTACAGGGTTTATCGATTGTGAATACTTAGTTTACTATAAGTAAAAAATAAAAATGCCGCGGTAGCACCCAATAATTGAGCAATGATATATATAAAAAACGTAGAAACATTTATTTTTTTAGATAATAACATCATATAACTTACTGCTGGATTAAAGTTGCCCCCAGAGACTTTACGACCAAAATAAATAACCGACGCTAAAGTAATACCTATGGCTAAAGGATCTCCTGACATTAATATTACTGATAAGAAAATAAAAGTTCCTATGAACTCTGTGAAAAATTTTAATAACATATTTTATAATATATATAATATATATAAAATAAATATATATAAAATAAATATATAAAACTTTAAAATCTGTTAACATGCCCCGTTCTATATTTTTTTCGTCGCGCCACAATTAGTTCTTTCTTTGTGAGTTCCTCATGCGTTTTTGGAGTTTTTTTTGTAATTCGTAAACTAGGCCGATAGATATCATGTTTATATTTGTAACCGACTTCGCCTCGTTGATTAACCCATTTTTCTTTAAACCATCGGGACAAGCCTTTTTTATACGTTTTTTTACCATAATACGGAGAGTTCCGTGAACCATACTTCAATGAAAATTGTTTTTTATATTCTTTTACCAACATTCCACTGCGATAAGCACTATGCTTAGGATACAATGAGTATATTTTCTTTTTTGTTTGATTGTATAATTGTTTATCAACAGGTTCCATATATATATATATATATATATATATATAGTGCTATAGAATTCTATAGAACTATAATTTTTTTTAGTCTTCTTAGTCTTCTTAGTCTTCTTAGTCTTCTTAGTCTGTTTAGTTTTTCTTCAGAGAATGAACTAAGTAGTCTTTTTCTCCTATCTAAGATCTTAGAGAGTAACTCTAAGTTTCTTCCTAGATGATCATAACGACTACGACTAAGTATGACTAAGTATGAGACTAGAGTTTATGGGAGGCCAATGCCCCCTGTTCCTCATCCTCCACGCTTTTTAGTGCTTCGGTTCTTACTTTTATATTTTTTAGTGCAACCATCTTTATCATAGCCCAACCTATCTTTTTTTTGATCGATATTATATTTTTTAATAAGAAAATTAATATCACTTGTGATAGCTTCACATTGCTCTTTTGTTAATTTATTTTTTTTTGAAGCGGACTGAAGAGATACTAACATCATATAAGATCCTAACGCGTACATATATACAACCGATTGAGTTGGTAGTTTTTTCTGTTCTTTTGAAACAAAATTATTTTTTTCTACAATTTTAAGAGTATCTTTATAACGTTTAACCGAGCGATTGATAAAGCCAACAAGCGCAGCAATTCGTTTTTTTTGAGGATCATTTATAGTATAGTTAATTTTACTAAACATGGCATTTCGAATATCGGCAGTATTCAGAATGTTACTCATCTATATACTTATATATATAAGTATATAAAATAAAAAATTTTATAAAACACATTAAAAACAATTTAAAGCCAGCATTCCGTGTCTTACGATTCTTTTGCTTTTACGTGTTTTTACGTGTTTTTATGTTTAAATTTTTTATCGCACAATTTTTTATCAAATTTACGCGTTTGTCGTTTACTTAACTTATATTTTTTTATAAGATATTCAATATCCGTTTTCAAAGTATTACATTGTTCTTTATTTATGTTAAATCGTCTCGGCATTCTATGTAAAATATCTAACATGACATATGCGTTTAGAGCATACCAATTGTTCATGGTTTCCATGGCGGGCGTTGTTCCATGGACCTCATATCTTCGTTTTCTTTCTTTCTTTGTTGAGTTCTTAATAAATGTAGTAAGTGCTTTTATTCGTTGTTTTTCTGGGCCATTCACATTATACTTAATTCGTTTCATCCATTTAGCAAAGATATTATCTTTCTCGTGAACGTTTTTATCTGTCATTATATATATATATAAATGGAAAAATGAATATGATTTTGAAAGATTCAAAAACAATATTACTACATTACTACATTACTACATTACATGGACGTAAAAAATCAACTTGTCACCGAAAATCAAAAGGGTTGCGTTAATTCTTAAACTTTAGTTTAGGAATAATAAATACTATTTATTTTATTGTATATATATATATAATATGTCGCATAGTTTGTCAAAACAAGAAAAAGGGCACCTGCAACAAACAATTAAAGATTATATATCTGATCCAGCGTTTTTAGTTACATTGGAAAATGAAATGAGAAAAATTAACACTAACTTGAAAGATGTAAATACTATTATACAGAAAGATGAAGATAAGTTAACTCCTCGAGAAATAAATATACTGCAAAAATTAGATCGTCATATTGATCAAGTAGAAAATGAACAAGAAGCTTTAGCAAACCCACTACCATCATACGAAGAAAGATTAAAATTTGAAGAAGAAAAGCAAAAATTTCATGAAAAAGAACAAAAAGACAAACAAGATAGACTTGCCAGAAATGCCAGAATACTTGATAATATGCAAAAAAAGTCATCTGCTAAGGCGGAATTTCCTAGGATGCCGTTGTCAAAACAAGAAAAAGGGCACCTGCAACAAACAATTAAAGATTATATATCTGATCCAGTGTTTTTAGTTACATTGGAAAATAAAATGAGTAAAATTGGCACTAACTTGAAAGATGTAAATACTATTATACAGAAAGATGAAGATAAGTTAACTCCTCGAGAAATAAATATACTGGAATTATTAATTGGTCATATTTCACAAGAAATGCAAACAAGTGAAGAAAAACCATTTTTTTATGAAGATGTAAAGACAGCCCTAGACCCACTATATGAACTTTCCAGAATAAGTGATTCAACGCAAAAAGAGTCATCTGCTCCTATAATGCCGTTGTCAAAAAAAAAATTTTACAAAATCGGAGGCAAAAGAAAGTCAGCTCGTCGCGGAAAATCGACTCGTCGCAGAAAATCGACTCGTCGCGGAAAATCGACTCGTCGCGGAAAGTCGGCTCGTCGCGGAAAATCGACTCGTCGCAGATAATTTAATGGGTTGGGTTTATTCTTAAACTATCGTTTAGGAATAAATAATATTTATTTTATATATAAATGAGTAATGTTATATATGCACCAATTACAGAGTTACCTGGTTTTGAACCCCAAGCAAAAGTTTATTATTCATTTACAAAAGTTACTTCACCAAATACAAAAATGACAAGGTTTGAGGAAAAAAAAGATACGCTGAGAGAGTTTGCTGATGAGTTTGCTGATAAAGATGATCAAGGCAACCCAAAACTTTATCATTTAATTATAAGAGAAGGAAAACGAGAGTATATTGAAACAAAAAATGTTACCTTAACACGACCACGTTCATCACTAGTTAGTACACCTCAATTTCCGGTTAGTACATCGCAATTATCAAGCAGGACCACAGAATTGAGACCTTCCCTAGCTAACTGGGGTCCTCACCATCCTGATTATGTACGTAGAGATTATGATGATGATGTCAGTAATAAGCCGGGCCGTCATGACCCTAAGCCAAAGTCAAAACAAACGCGACAAACCCCTGGAGGGCCGGGAAGGATTAATGAATATATTGATAACTTCGAACGTACTGATGAGAGGCCAGGTAATCGGTTCGGTGGGGGCAAAAAAAAGTCAACTCGTCGCAGAAAGTCAACTCGTCGCGGAAAGTCGGCTCGTCGCGGAAAGTCGGCTCGTCGCAGAAAGTCAACTCGTTGCCGTTAATTTGACAATCAATTTCTTTTAGGAAACTTTATTTCTATAACTTTTTTATATATTTATATATTTATCTTTATATATATATATAAATGACTTGCGGATCGACAAATGGCACGAGTGGCGGCGGTAATCACACCCAAAGATTACAACCAAATAGTTATGATAAATGGAGATTCTCCATTATCGGCGGATTTATTGTGTTATTAATCTTTAATAGTTATACGTTTAAACTAACAAATGATATTTTTGGAAGTATATTGAATAAAAGAAATTGCCCTACATTCTTAGGGTACGTATTACATACGATTGTTTATATTTTACTTGTGAGACTATCTATGGGTCCTTAACCCATTATTGTTTATAAAATCTATGTTAATAACTTACTTGATCAGTTTAAATAATAAATAAGAAGAATAAAATAGTATACCGCCCCAAATTGTATCTATTAAACTGATTATTGGACTCCATTTTTTAAAGATTGCTAAATTTGTCGTTTCATAGACACCATAGATAGCAAACCCTAAGAAAAACGCTTCATAAAGGGGTCGTTTTTTTAAAATAATAAAATAATACAAGAGAAAAATTAAAAATACATAACAGAATAATGCGGGAACGAGCGCAAACTCTAAATTACTATGTTGAATATTTCTTATCATAGTAAAAAAATTATTTTTCATTAAATATAAATAGATTGAATCTAGTAATGTAAAAATAAATGTTAATTTCACTATTTCTAAAATCATTCTATAGAGTATAGTTAGAATAAAATTGATATTCTTTTGTTTATATTTTGTTTTAGTATAATAGTATACCAGAACAAAAAAGCATCTATGACTGAGTTGATTTGCAAAAAAACAAAACAAACGGAAACCCTTCTAAACGCATTAAACCAATGTACTATTTCAACAAACAATTATGTATCTTCACAAAAACCATTCTTTTATAATGATGACCATCAAGAATCGTTTCAACAATTTAATACATTATTTACTACCTCGCAAATACAAATACCAGAAGGCTTAAATAAAAATATTAGACTCATCTATGAAATACTAGGTAACCCAAAAAAAGAAATCTACATGAATGTATGGACAATCATGAGTCTTGAAGAAGCATTAAAACGTTATGCGTTTCTTTGTAGTAAAGGACAAACCAATGTGTTTGATATTGGTTATAAATATGCGGGCATGGGGTATATTGATATGGTAAGTTGTGATTTGACAACACACTTATTGTTTTATAGAATGGATGGCGGATCGAATGACTATGATCGAGAAAGTTCCTTAAATGATTTAATCAAACATGGCTCACAGCCCTATACTCAATTTTACTTTAGTGATTGGTTTTATAACAATGGACCAACCCGCAAAGTTAAGTAGTTAAGTATTTAATTTGTCAATTGTAAAAACGATATCGTCATATCGCCCTTTAATATGTCTTAAATCATAAATTTTAATAAATGGTTTTAAATGTTCTGGAACGGCAGCCTTAAGTGTATCAAGCCAATCAAACGATTGAACGTCTTCAATGATTAATATTCCATCAGCAGTCATTATTTGTGAATATAACTTAATAAAGGTTATCATACTTTCTAATGAATGGGGTCCATCGTCTAACATAAAATCACATTTTATGTTTTCATTTAAAAAATTAAGTTTAAAAAAATCTTCATTGTAGGCATCAATGGAAGTGTATAAAACAACTCTCTCATCATTTAATAATTCATCAATTACTCGATCGATTGGAAGTATATCTAATCCATAAATGGTTGCATTTGTAAAAAAATCCCTCCATAACTTTATACTGCCTCCATTTTTAGCACCAAAATCTCCAATTCCCACTTCTAACACTTTTTTGGCGGTTTCTTTTTTTTTCTCTAATAATGTTTGATAAAGAGGCAAATAAGAATGACCAGTATTTTTGTCAGTTAATGAATTATTAACAATTGTATCTAAACTCATATATAAATAATAACTATATAAATATTTATATAGTTTTATATAATTATCTACCAGTCCAAACTTTTATAATTGGTAAATGTTGATACTTGTGAATGTTATTAATACTTAGTTCCCATTCACAATACTTTTGTATATTTCCTAGTAGTGTTTTTTGGGTGCCTTCTTTTTGTAACATGCAAGCAATAATTCTTTCGAATGACTTACGATCTTCTCTACATAATATATAGTCTAATAATTTACTGATATCATATTTATTATTAATGTGAGTTAAATAATCGTGGCTAATAATAGACATACCACCAAAACACCCTTTCCATACTTCTTTGTTATTATAAAAGTTAGTTAATTCTGGATTATCAAGCATAGCTATAATTCTTGATTCCTCTTTGACATTGTCAAAATCATGTTCAAACTCCCATATAAATTTATAGTTGTCTACACTAAAATCTATATAATCGTTTATAAATACAGAATCATGAATTATTACTGCAATATCAAATAGTTTATTATGTAAAAAATAATAATACGGCAATAGTTCCCCTCGTTTTGGATAGTCGCTTTTTATAATGGTTGTATTATACAACGGCTCCTCAGTTATAAAATTATAATCACTATTATCATCAATAATAAGAATGTGATTTTCGGGATAGTATTTTCGAATCGCATTATAACTTTTAATCCAATACTGATTGACTACCTCATTCGTTACATGCCTTAATATTATAAACCCAATTGTATGCGTCGATTGGTTTTGTTTTGTAATCTCATTAAGTTTATAATTGTTGTAATTCATAAGTTGTATTTTTTTCTTAGTATAATTTTCCTTTAATGTATTCAGTTGAATTTTTTGTAGTAGTTTACCTATTGGACTCGTTAAAATCTTGTTATAATTTATAATATAATACTCATTTAATTTAGCTAATTCTAATTTAAATATATTTTTTCTTAACTCTAATAACGTGGTCATTGTTTATATACTATATAGAGTAGAAAATTAAAGAATGTTTTTTACTAGTTATTTTATTTTACCATTTATTTTTTTTAACATTAATTTTTTGTCCATTTCTTCTTACTCCTTTATTTGGGTCATAGACGTCCTCTTCATCATCAGAAACAATATTTCTTGATATTTCCCAAAACTCGCGGGAACCAAGCTTAAAATCTTTATGAGATTCTGCTTTATACCAAAAGATCTGATCTTGTAATTTATTAGATTTAACATTATTGTTAATCACTAAACATTCAAAGTTTTCTGTACACTGATCCATTACTTGACAAAAAGATTCAAAGGTTGGAAACATACCAGCATAATTTTCATAAATTCGTCTCCGATTTGCAATGTAAGGTTCTCTTAATATAAAAACATAATCAATATTTGTTCTTAAGGTTGGCGGAATACCTAAAGGATATTGCATAGTAATAATTAACATAATTTTCCAATGGCGACCATTCATAAAAAGCAAACGCATCATCTTATCTCTCGTCCATCGGTCGTCGAACAAGCAATCATCTAAGATAACAAATGCTCTTGGGTCAATCGTACTTTTTTTATATACTTCCATATCTTTTTTAATTTGTTTTAGAACAGTTTTCTGCCGCTTTAATATATTTTCAATAATAAGTATATTATATTCATCATGAATGAATAATTTTGGAATATGCGAACTATAAAACCCATTTCCAGCTTCCGTCCCTGAGATTACTGTACCAATTGGAATATCTTGATGATAAAATAATAAATCTCTCACTAAAAACGATTTACCAGTGTCACGCCGACCAATAAGAACAATGACCGGACCTTTTGTTTCATCTGGTCTAAAACTAATACTTTTCATATCAAATTTTTTTAATTGTAACGTCATTTATTAATCTTTTAGAAATAAAAATAATAGTATTTACGCTAATTACGCTAATTACGCTAATTACGCTATTTTGCTAGTTTTTAAACTATTAAGTTTAAAAAATAAAAATAAAGTATTTTATTAAGCTAAATGAATATTACCTATAGAAAAGTACAAAATGCTGATTTATTTCAGGAGTTTGAATCAAGTAAGTTAGTAAATGCAAAAAAATGTCAAAATTACATTCCATTGTACAATAATTTTTTTAAATTATCGCAGTCCAATTATAATGGTATTAACTTAAATCATAAATTTCATGTGAATTCGATCACCGAAAAACTTACTGAAAATAAATATAAAGGAACCATTCATGATACTAGCAACCAAACAATTTGTGACACTACCATTTTTATAAAATATGCTCCTTTATTAGACCCATTTAAGTTCTTAGCCGGAAAATACAAAGTTAACACTTTTGAATTACCAACCTTTGAGACTGCTTCAAAGTTTGAAAAACTAGATTGTCCAAATAATGCCGCTTATGTTGATAGTTTTTTCTTATATTTATCAAGTCAATTATTACATTCCAAAGATTTTTTACATGGAGTTAATTTCTATGGTTCTTTTTTAGGAATTAAAAATGAATATAATATTGATATTAGCGATGATTTAGAAATGTTATTTAATAGTGACTTTTTTTATGAAAATAAACATCTCTACAAATTTATTAATAGTGAACATGAATTATTATTTAATGACAAATCAAGAAGAAATAAAAAAGCAATCCTTTTTGAAAAGGATTGTGATGTACCATTAGACATAGAAATTTTGGAGCCGGTCATGGAGCCGACTCTGGACTCAGTCATGGAGCCGACAATGGAGCCAGTCATGGAGCCAGTTATGGAGCCAGTTATGGAGCCAGTCATGGAGCCAGTTATGGAGCCAGTTATAAAAAATAAAAGTATTTGTGTGGAAGAAAGTGGTTCCGATATCTCGTCGCGTTCTTCTAATTCTAATGAGGACGATGATGACGAAGAAGAGGATGATGAAGACAGCGAAGATGAAGATTGCGAGGAGGACGAGGGCGAGGAGGGCGATGAGGATAGCATGTCTGGTTCCTCCGATTGCTCCTCCGATCAAATGAATAATATAATGGTTTCTGTGAAAGAATTTCCAGTAACTATAATAACGATTGAATGTTGCGACAATACATTTGACGATTTATTATTAAATGATAAAATAGATACCCATGAGTTAACTTGTATAGTTCTTCAAATATTAATGATACTTATTACTTATCAAAAATTATTTAAATTTACTCATAATGATCTACATACAAATAATATAATGTATATTAAAACGGAAAAGAAATATTTGTATTATAAATTCAATGAGAGACATTATAAGATTCCAACTTATGGAAAAATTTTTAAGATTATTGATTTTGGAAGAGCCATCTATGAATATAAAGGACAAGTAATGTATAGTGATAGTTTTCATAAAGATGGAGATGCTGCTACCCAATATAATAGTCCTCCCTATTATAATAGCAGTAAACAAATTGTGGAGCCAAACATGAGCTTTGACCTGTGTAGATTAGGATGTTCTATTTATGATTTTATTATTGATAAATATGATGACAAAGAAAAAATGTGTCCAATTCATAAAATCATAATGGATTGGT
>Ga0209550_10004129_pt1 | contig 13751 bp, 19 predicted proteins | sample LauGreSuBDMM15SN_2_FD_187567 | JGI IMG/M metagenome (GOLD analysis project Ga0209550, IMG submission 187567) | Freshwater lake microbial communities from Lake Michigan, USA - Su13.BD.MM15.SN (SPAdes) (version 5) | ecosystem: Environmental > Aquatic > Freshwater > Lake | place: Lake Michigan... | reverse complement strand
GTTGTACCTAATCGTAATAAAATATTTGCTTCGTTGATTCAAGCAGTAGCCTTATCAGTTGCAACTACTGGTGATAAACACCAAGTAGAGATTGCAATGGGTATTCACGCAGGTGATCATGCTATTTATCCTGATTGCAGACAAGAGTTCCGTGATGCTGATTTTGAAGCATTTAAGATTGGTAATTGGGATTCAGAATTAGTAGAGGTTACTACACCGTACTTACATGAAAATAAATTCACAATCTTAGAGGATGGGCAAAGATCTTGTGATATCTTGAATCTCGATTTTAATGAAGTATATAAGCGTACAAATACATCTTATAAACCATTTCCATCAGGGAATAGTGATTATAAATCAGCCGCATCGGTTGAGCGTATTGAAGCATTTATTAAATTAGGTCGTCCTGATCCTGTACAATATGAAGATGAAACAGGTCCAGTAACATGGGAAGTAGCTAAGGCTCATGTTGAAGAAGTATTAGCGCAACATAGTAAACAATAAATCAAATATAGTTATGAGTTATCAAACTAAAGTTCGTGCGAACTATTTAAACCGCACAGCAAAATTGTCATTCTTTACTCACCGTCAACGCACTGGTGATTTAACAAGATTAGCAGAAGAAACAGGCTATTCAGTTGGCCATTTATCAAACGTAACAAGTTTGAAGCGTAGAGTAAATAATGATATTGCAAACGCAATGTATAATTTGACTCGTCGTCGTGTTAAAAACACAGAATTAGCAACTGCTTAATTCTACTACCCCAACATCTCCCTTGTCTACGGATGGGGGAGATGTTTTTTATTTTAAAACTATGAAAATATTAGTAACTGGAGGAGCTGGATTTATTGGTTCAAATCTAATAGTAAAACTGCTTGAAGAAGGACACACAGTAGTATCTTTAGATAATTACGATAGTGGATCAGAAGATAACGAAATTGAGGGTTGCCACTATCATTCAGGTGATATTGAGCAAGTATCATTAATGGATAAAGATTTTAAAATAATCTATCATTTAGCAGCGCTAAGTAGAATACAACCTTCATTTGAGAATCCATCAGAAACTTTTAGAGTAAACACAATAGGCACTCAAGCTGTTTGTGACTTTGCAAAACAGATAGGTGCTAAATTAATATATGCTGGGTCATCTTCTCGATGGCATAACCCACATAGATCTCCATATGCATGTTACAAATACATCGGAGAAGAAATTTGTAAAATGTATAAAGAGGTTTATGAATTAAATGTTGAAATAGTTAGATTTTATAACGTTTATGGTCCTAAAGAAATTACTGAAGGAGATTGGGCAGCAGTTATAGGTAGATGGAGAGGACAGATTAAGAAAAATCATCCAATCACAATTATTGGTGATGGTAAGCAAAAAAGAGATTTTACTCATGTGGATGATATAGTAGAAGGTCTTTATAAAATAGGTTTAACATATCATAAACAAAACGATGCTTGGGAATTAGGAACAGGTAAAAACTATTCTATAAACGAAGTAGCAGATATGTTTATCAAAAGATTTAATTGTGTAAAAATACACATGTCAGATCAAAAAGGAAATTACAGAGAAACTTTACGTAAAAACGATTACGCATTGGAAAAACTAATATGGAAACCAAAAGATAGATTAGAACAATATATTAAATCATTATAACATGCATGAAATAATTCACGTATTAGGGCTTTGTGGGGATAGACACCCAAATATTATGTTCATTATATTGGAATGGCATAATTTTAATTCTATATTTAATTATATAAAAACAATATTCAAATGAGTAAAATTGATCCAAATAAATTAATGATTAGTAGTGATTTCTACACTATACAAGGAGAAGGTATATCGTCAGGTGTTCCTTCATATTTCGTACGTTTTGGTATTTGCAACTTAACTTGTGGTATGTCTCGTGCATTCACAAACATGTTAGCTAAAGAACAAAAACTAGAAGATGGAGAGGTATTTGAAGGTGATTTAGTTAAGGAAGGTAAAGCCACCTGGACTTGCGATTCTACATCTCAGTGGTTATGGAGAGGTGTAGACAAAGATTTCCAATATCTAATTGATAGATGGAAAGAAGAAGGTGTATATGAGGATATCTTGAAAGGTGATGTTCATATCATTTGGACTGGTGGTGAACCTACAATTAAAGGACACCAAGTATCTATCGTTAATTTTCTTAAATACTTAACTGAAACTTTACCTGGATATCAACCATCAGACTTAGGAAGTTGGTTACCATGTTACAATGCTAATTTTAAGATATTTAATGAAATTGAAACTAATGGTACAATAGTAATTGATGAACCTTTATTTGAGGTATTAGACCAAATTAACTGCTCTCCTAAATTAGCTAACTCAGGTATGACTGAGAAACAACGTATTGTCCCTGCTGCTATTAAACGTATTATGGAACATGGTAACTATCAGTTTAAATTCGTTATAAGCACCGAAGATGATGTATTAGAATTATTCCGTGACTTTGTAGAACCATTTAATATACCGCTTAAAAACGTTGTTTGTATGCCTGGTTTAGATGATGCTGCTGAATTTGAAGAGCGTACTCGATTCTGTTTAGAAATGGCTAAGAAATATCGTTTCCGTGGTTTAACAAGATTGCATATTGCCGCTTGGGATAAAACAATAAATGTATAATATGGAAATGTTAATTATATTAGGATATGTTATAATAGCTACACTAGCTGTGTTTGGTACTATAGATATGATTAGACAAACAAATAAAATAAAATAATATGGAAAAAGATCATTGCATGCTTTGTAAGGTAGAAACCGCTTATGATAAAGATACTCATATTGATATGAGAATGGGTTATATTGAAGGATTTGGGCAATTGTGTCCTAGTTGTTATGATAAAGGTAGTGTTCATAAATCCATATTAGTACCCGAATATATTATTAATGGTACTCCAAATAATAATGAGTTAGGGGCAAAAGTAAGACAATTATATTGGGATGTCAAATCTCTTTAATTATATTAAAAATAAAAATAAAATATGAAATTATTAGAAAAATCAAATGGTAATCTAGCTCGCACACCAGAAGAAATTGAGCAAATGATTGCAAATGCTTCTGAAGCATATGCTCAGTTCCTTACAGCAGTTGGATTTGATTATAAGGCTGATCGCCAAACGGTAGATACACCTCGTCGTGTTGCTAAAGCATGGTTAAAAGATTTGATTGTAGGTTCTATTACGGATGAACCAAATATTACAGTATTCCCTAACGATGAAGGATATGATGGGTTAGTAATCCAATCAGGTATTCCTATTGTTAGTATGTGTGCTCATCACAATTTAGCATTTACAGGTTATGCTACAGTAGCATATGTTCCTGCTGAAAATGTTATTGGTTTAAGTAAATTAAATAGAATTGTAGAATGGTTTTCTCGCAGACCACAAATGCAAGAATCATTAACAACACAAATTCATAATTATGTTGCTGATAAAATGGAATGTGGGTCAGTAGCAGTTAGTATTGCTTGTAAACATACATGTTGCTCACATAGAGGTATTAAACATGGTTCTGTAATGACCACAAATAAATTTAGTGGTGTATTTATGGAAAAAGACAATTTAATTAGAGAAGAATTCTTACACGCAATCGAAGTAAATGGAGCAAAATTTTAAATTATAAATTATGAGTTTTATTATTGGGAAATCATGCGTTGACTGTATGGATACAGCTTGTGCTAACGCTTGTCCTGTTGATTGTATTCACGGACCTATAACTGTAGGAGGATCAGGAGCGGAAGTAGCAGCACAAGGCAAAGAAGCATTCCCAGGTGGACAATTATATATAGACCCAGACACTTGTATCAATTGTGGTGCTTGTGTTCCTGAATGTCCTGTTAGTGCAATCTATGAAGATGAAGACATTGCAATTAAAGCAGGTGATGAAATATCAGTACATAAAAATTATGAGTTCTTTGGTTTAAAATATGCATAATGGTAACGCAAAATACAAATAAAAAATTTATTACCTGGGAATACATTGATGCTGCTATAGATAATATAGCGGCTCAAGTATTATCCAGTGATCATCCAATCAAATATGTTTATGGTATGCCTCGAGGAGGATTAATTCCAACAGTAATATTATCTCATAAATTAAATATCCCTCTATTTACACCAGGGATGGTATTAAATTATACAACATTGGTAGTAGATGATATTTGTGATTCTGGTACAACAATGTACAATTATTGGAAATATAGCATTCCCTTCGCAACAATTCATACTAAATTAACAGCATCTGTTCAACCAACATTCCATTATGAAGTAGTGGAAGATGATTGGATCGTATATCCATGGGAGAGAGCAGATTCAGAAACAATTCAAGACTATGCAAAAAAAGGAAAGTAAAACAAACACACACTTTATTCTTAGTATGATTAAAAGTGTTATTAGATTAGGAGCTTGTGTCCTTTTAGGATATAATTTAATACCACAAGCCGCTTTCACATTAGCCTTAGCAGAAATGTTAGGCATTATTGAAGAATTATAAAATACAAATTATGTTAAACGCAGAACAAATTATTGAGCAAGGACTACTTAAGTTAGAAAACACTAAAGGTAAGCCTGCTCAAGTAGGTTACGATCTTAGTCTTAAATCAGTACAAAAAGTAGGAAATAAGATTGGGGGTGGAGTTTATAACCTATCAAAAGGTAGTAAAATAGGTAAAGTATTAAAAGATAAAACCGAATTAACTACATACACCCCTCTAAATACTATAAAATTAGATGGTGCTGAAGGATGGTTATTGTATGAAGGTATATATGATGTTACCTTTAATGAAGGTTGTAAAATCCCAAATAATAGAGTAGCATTCATCAAACAACGATCATCATTGTATCGTAACGGAGCAATTATTAATAGTCCCGTATTTGACCCAGGATTTGAAACTGAAAATATGGGTACTATATTATATGTTTATGAAACAATATTCATTGAACAGGATGCTCGCGTAGCACAAATTTATTTCCATAAATGTGACTCTGCCGAAGAATATAACGGGCAGTGGCAAGGCGATAAACAAAGAAGTTCATTATAAGTAATTGGGGATGTCAAAATCCCCACCTTACATTTAAGTTATGTATCAAGCAATTTATTACGATAGGTCTACCTATACATTTAACCTTAGAGATGATAAAACGGGGTGGAGTGAGTTTAAATACAGTCGCCCTCGATTTAAAATTGATCCTAATGGTGAATACCCTACATTAGATGGTAAACGAGCTAACGCTATAACCAAATATGATTGGAAGGATAATTCTCTATATGAATCTGACTTAGATGCTAGTACAGCTGTATTAATTGATAAGTATAGAGACAGTGATGATGCTCCTGAGTGGCAGAATATAGTTTATTTTGATATTGAGTGTGAGATTGCAGGTGCATTAACACCTGATCTTATTAAACGTGCTCCTACTAAAATAACATCTATTGCTGTTTATGATAATACTACTAAAAAGTATTACTGTTTAATCTTAGATGAGAAGAAGCAACTACAAACTATTAATGAAGATAATAGAGCTGTTATTCCATTCCTTCATGAGCATGATTTACTACATGCCTTCCTTAATTTATGGGAACAGCTAGATCCAACTATTATTACGGGTTGGAATAGTGAATACTTTGACGTTCCGTTCTTATATTATAGGATAGAAAATCAATTAGGTGCTGTTGAGGCTTCTCGTATGTCTCCACTACGTAAAATTAAATTTGGAACATACACACATGATTCTCCTGTAGAATTAGCAGGATTGAATCATTTAGATTATATGCTTCTGTTTAAAAAATATAATGCTAAACAAGAACCATCTTACAAATTAGGTGATATTGGAGAAAAATATGCTAAGTTATCTAAGATAGAATATGAAGGTAATCTTGATAGATTATTTGCTGAAGATATAAATAAGTTTATTGAATATAATATTCGTGACGTTGAAATTCTTATTGAATTAGAAAAACGATTTAAATTTATTGAATTAACTATTGCTATTTGTCATTTATGCCATGTGCCTTATGAACAAATTTATTTATCAACGGCATTAAATGATGGCGCTATATTAACATACCTGAAACGTCAGGGTATAGTTTCACCAAATAAACCAACCACTACTCGCCCTGCATTATATGATATTAAGGAAGAATATGCTGGTGGATACCTAAAAGACCCAGTACCTGGACTTTATGAATGGGTTATTGACTTAGACTTTACGTCGTTATATCCGTCTATTATACGCTCGTTAAATATTGGTATTGAAACATATCTTGGCCGAATAGTTAATAATGATAAATACGATAATCAATGGACATTAGGTGATTTAAAACGAATGAATCCCGAACAATTAATTACTATTGAGCGATTAAAAGATGATAAGACAACTAATCAATCACAAGCTACAGTAGGCCAAATTGTTAAATTTATTGAGGATGGAGATATATTAATTGCAGCATCAGGTGCTATGTTTAGAACAGATCGCTCATCAGTTGTATGTGATGTATTAACTGATTGGTTTAATAAACGTGTTGAATATAAAAACCTGATGAAGAAAGCATATAAAGCAGGTGATGATGTTAAAGGTGAGTTCTATAATAGACGACAACACGCTTATAAAATTAAACTAAATGACCTTTATGGTTGTTATGCTATTAATGGTTGGCGTTATACTGATGGTCATAAACTTATATCTAAAGCAATTACATTAACTGGTCAGCGTGTAACACAAGAATCAATTAAGTTTATAAATAAGTGGATGAATAAAGAATTAGGCACTACAGATAAAGATTATGTAGTTACATCTGATACCGATTCATTATTTATTGAATGTAAGGATTTAGTATTACAACGTTATCCTGATACTAAAACTAAGGACGAATATATTAAAGCAGTATTAGAAATTGCTACAGAAATACAAAAAGAAGCAAATGATAATATTAATTTATTTACTAGAGAATATTTTAATGTTAAAGAACGTCCTCACTACTTCGAATTAAAACAAGAGGTAGTTATTGAAAGAGGTTATTTTGCAGGCAAGCGTCGTTATGCAATGTATATTGTAAATAAGGAAGGTGTTACTGTTGATGAAATGGTAATGATGGGTCTTGATCTAATGAAATCAAATATGACTCCAATGTATCGTAAATTTGGAGAGGAATTACTAAAACAAATCATGTTTGGTACTCCTAAATCGGATATTGATAAACGTATACTTGACTTTAAAAAATATGTTAAAGATATTCCTATTGCTGAATTAGCTAAACCTACAGGAGTAAAACAAGTATCGTCATATATTGATCGCAAACCGGGTATTGGTGAGATATTTAGTACATTGAGATTAAAATGCCCAATCAATACTAAAGCAGCAATATGGTACAATGATTTATTACGATTCAAGAAACTAGATAAACAATATCCATGTTTCACTGAAGGTGATAAAATGAAATATATCCAATTAAAGGACAACCCATACAGAATTGATGTAATTGGTTTCACAGGCAACGACCCAGAATTTATTAACCAATTTATTGATCAATATGCCGATAGAGAGGAAGGATTTGAAGCAACTTTGATGAATAAATTAGTAGGTATCTATGAGGATTTAGGTTGGGATTTCCCATCGATGCATGAAAATGCAAGTAAATTTTTTAAATTTGGTTAGTCCAAACACTAATCGTATATTCACGTTATGAAAATAGTTTACGGTATTATATATGGCCTATTAGGTCAAATAGGATCATTTATGCAGCTTCAAGGTGCAATGAAATTTGGATGGTATCAAAAATATCTTTGGTTAGTATTATTAGTGAGTATACCTTTAAGTTGGTTTTATATCAAATCAGTAGAATATTTTATAACAGCATTCAATGGTCAATTATGGCCTAGCCGTTTAATTGGATTTGGCTTAGGTATAGTTGTATTTAGTATAATGAGTCATTACTTATTTAAAGAACCATTTACACCAAAAACAATAGTGTGTATAGGATTAGGATTAACAATTATAGCAATTCAAATACTTTGGAAATAATATGGAAAAACAATCATTCGTCTCGTTAATTGATAAGTACTACCTAAATGGGGTAGGTGAGAAAGTAAGGTGGAGTGTTAAAGATGGTATAGCTACTATCAAAACATTCTCTACTACTAAAGACATGGTAGGGGTAGTAACAGGTGCTGTTGAATTAGTCGATAGTGAGTTTGTTATATTTGACACAAGTAAGTTTCTAAAGCTTGTTGGTATATGTAACCAATTCCTTACTACGGATATACAATTTCAAGGCAATATCGCCACTAAACTATTAGTAGCCGACAATGAATACAACTTAGAGTATGCACTTGCTAATTTAATGTTAGCACCACAAGTAAACTTTACAGTTGAGGAATTTGAAAGCGATTATTCATTTAGCATTACAAATGAATTTATTGGTAAGTGGATTAAAGCAAAAAAAGCATTAGGTAGTGAATTTTGTACTATTGGTTTAACAACTAAAGACACAGGTAATGTAATTAATTTTACTTTAGGTGAGCCCGAAGGTCACTCAAATAAGATTGATTTTGAGGAAGTGCCATTAGAATCAAAACATACTATTTATACATCGTTACAATTCAATGCTGAATATTTAAAATCAATATTTGATGCTAATTATGGAGCAGTAGGCACTATGTGGGTAAGTAATGAGGGTGCTATGAAATTGGATTTTGAAAGTGAAGATGGACAAAAATCTACTTATGTGATATTAGCAAAAATTTAAAAACATTATATTTATACTTGAGATACGACAGGTCTCAGTTATGAAATATTAAATTAATGTTTAACCGCTCACCTTAGGGGAGCACAAAATTTAAAAAAATGACACAATTACAACGTTGGGCAATGGACCCGTTCGACATCGTTTGGAAAAATTTCCTAGATGTAAATTCAACTTTCAATTCAATTGAAAATAAAATCAACTACCCAGTTGATATTTACGAAACAGAAAATGGTTTACGTTTCGAATTAGCAGTAGTAGGTCTCGATCAAGAAGACTTAAATATCCTAGTAGAAGGAGATACTCTTAGAATCACACACGACAAAAAAGTAGCAGAAGTAGAACGCAACTATATTCAAAGAGGTATAGCACGTCGTTCCTTTGACTTAGCTTACAAAGTAGCAATGAAATTTGACTTGGCTCAATTAACTGCTTCTATGGATAAAGGTTTGTTAATTATTGATATCCCTTCATCAGAAGAAAGAGCACCAAAGAAAATTTCAATTAATACTCCACTTGAAGTAAAATCAAGTAAGAAAAAATAAGTTTTGAAGCCTTAAAGGCCTGTCGTATCTTCACTTTAGTTATAAAATAAATAAAATAATGAAAATAAATGCGTTGCATAATCACGTTGTGATTAAACAAGATGAAAATCAAGAACAAAAGTATGGTAACATCGTTGTTGCCGACTTAGGTAAAGAAAAACCACTACAAGGTACAATTGTAGAAATTGGTCCTGGTAGATCAACAGAAACAGGGGCTTTTGTTCCAACAACACTTAAAGTGGGGGATGTAGTAGTATTTCCTTCATTTGGTGGTAATAAAATTACTGTTGATGATGTGGAATATATTATCATGAAGGAAACAGATTTGTTAATCACACTAGAAAAAGAATAATATGAGTAAAATAATCAGTTTCGATCGCGAAGCGAAAGAAAAACTACAGGAAGGTGTAGACAAAGTCTACAAAGCTGTAGCAACAACAATGGGTCCTTTCGGACGTAATGTGTTAATTGAGAAAGAATATGGTCAAGTATCGTCTACTAAAGATGGGGTTACTGTAGCTAAGTCAATTACATTAGAAGATCCAATTGAAAACATGGCTGCAACTGTTATTAAACAAGCAGCATCAAAAACAGTTGATCAAGCAGGTGATGGAACAACTACATCTACTGTATTAGCTCACTCGATTGCATCTCAAGCACTACAAGCTACAGCATATGCATCAACAAATGCTACTCAGGTAAAACGTGGTATTGAACAGGCTGTTAAGGAAGTAGTTGCTGAATTGAAAGCAATGTCTGTAGATATTACAGATGAAGCACAAATTAAACAAGTAGCTACATTATCAGCTAATGGTGATGAAGAAATTGGTAATATTGTAGCTACAGCTATTGATAAAGTAGGTAGAGATGGAGTAGTAACTGTAGAGAAATCTCGTACAGGTGAAACAACATTAGAAGTTGTTGAAGGTTTGCAATTTGATAGAGGTTATAAATCGCCTTATTTTGTAACTGATAACAATTCAATGCAAGTTACATTAAATGATCCTTATATTTTAATTTATGATAAACGTATTAGTGCAGTTAAGGATTTACTTCCATTGCTTGAACGTGTTTCTACTGAGAGTAAATCTCTTTTAATTATTGCTGAAGATATTGATGGTGAAGCGTTAGCTACATTAGTAATGAACAAAGCAAGAGGTGTATTGCAAGTATGTGCTGTTAAAGCTCCTGATTTTGGAGATCGTAGAACTGCAATTTTAGAAGATATTGCTACATTAACTGGTGGACAGGTAGTTTCATCTGAGAAAGGTATGACTTTAGCTAAACTAGATATTAGTTGGTTAGGTAAATCTAGAGTTGTTACTGTTGGTAAAGACACTACTACAATTGTTGATGGTAAAGGTAATATTGATAAAATTGAAGAGCGTATCTTGAATATCAAGGCTCAAATGGACAAACCAGATACTACACCTTATGAAATTGAAAAATATCAAGAGCGTTTAGGTAAAATGGTAGGTGGAGTTGCTATTATCAATGTTGGTGGTGGTAATGAAATTGAGATTGACGAGAAAAAAGATCGTATTGATGATGCTTTACAAGCAACTAAAGCAGCACTTGAAGAAGGTATTCTACCAGGAGCTGGTATGGCTTTAGTTAATGCTAAATTCTCTATTACTAATCGTGATAAAACCGATTTTGGTAAAGGTAAACAAATAGTATTCCAATCATGTAATACTCCACTTAAGCAAATTTTATCTAATGCTGGTGAATCATATAGTGAGTGGTATCTTAAATTACTAAAAGTTACAGATTCAAAATCTGTTCCTAATATTAATAATGGAGAAATGGTAGATGCATTTGAATCAGGTATTATTGATCCTACCAAGGTGGTACGTTGTGCCCTAGAAAACGCAGCATCCGCTGCTGTTACATTACTAATGACTGAATGTGTTATCCATGAAAAACCTAATGAAAAGAAGGCAGATGACATGGGTGGAATGTCAGGATTTGGTATGTAAATTCAATGTATGAAAAAGTTATATTTAGACGATATCCGCATCCCTCGAACAGAGGGGTGGGTTATCGTTCGTAACTACGATGATTTCGTAGCGTGGATTAGATTAAATGGTGTTCCTGATGAAGTATCATTCGACCATGATTTGGGAGAAGATGTTGCTAAAGAAAAAGTAGAGACAGGAATGTCTAAACGTAAAGCAAGAGAGCAAAAGAAGGAAGCTAAAAGTGGTTATGACGCTGCAGTATTTTTAGGACGACATTGTCTATTAACCGATACTCCTTATCCAAAATGGAATTGCCATTCTGCAAATCCTGTTGGTAAGGCAAATATAGAAGCATACATTAATAATGTAATTAAACATCAAAATCAGTTATGAAACAACACACACTCTGGATAGAAAAATACAGATCACAAACATTAGAACAATATATTGGCAACGATGCTGTTAAAGATCGTATTGCTGGTTGTATTGCTAAGAACGATATACCCCATTTCATATTCGCTGGTAGCGCAGGCACAGGTAAGACTACCCTCGCGAAGTTAATCATAAAGAACATCCAGTGTGATTATCTTTATCTTAACGCCAGCGATGAGAATGGAATTGATACTATTAGAGATAAAGTAAAAGGATTTGCCTCAACAGCATCATTTCAACCATTAAAGGTTGTGATACTAGATGAGGCAGATTTCTTAACTCAACCTGCTCAAGCAGCATTACGTAATCTGATTGAGGAATATTCAGCATATACTCGTTTTATATTAACTTGTAATTATGTTGAACGTTTAATTGAACCACTTCAATCACGTTGTGAGTTACATATGTTAAAACCACCAACTAAAGGTGCTGTTGCAAAACACATTTGCATCAACATTTTAGATGTTGAAGGTATTACATATGAAATTGCTGATGTAGCTAAAGTTATCAATGAATTTTATCCTGATATTCGTTCTATAATTAAAGTATTACAATCTAATATTCAGGAAAATAAATTAGTTATTACTACTTTGGATGATAATTGGACTAAACAATTGGTTCAAATACTATCTAAACGCGAGAAAAACGCTTGGTATCAAGTACGCCAACTTGTAGCAGACGCTCAAGTAGACGACTTTCAAACCGCTTATCGCTATATGTTTGATCATTTAACCGAATTTAGTTACGGAAACGATGCTCAATTATCTGTTATACTAGATGATTTTATCTGGAGAGCAGGTGTAGTGCCAGATAAGGAAATAAATGCAATGGCTTGTATTGCTAAGATACTTGAAGCTACTAAGAAACAAGTATTGTAGTCCCCGACGGGGAATATATTCTTCATATATTTATTGATATGATAGGAATATATAAAATAACAAACCCAAACGGTAAAATTTACATTGGTCAAAGCATTAATGTAAATAGAAGATTAACGGCTCATAAAAACAGACATTCATCTAAGTGTATACTAGTATACAATTCGATTACTAAGTATGGTAAAGAAAACCATACATTTGAACTAATAGAAGAATGTGAGAAAGATATGTTAGATGAACGTGAATTATACTGGACTGAATATTATAATGCTTTGCACCCTAATGGGTTAGTATTAAAAGCTGGAGGTGAACCTGGAGGAACAGGAATTATGTCTGAAAAAACAAAACAAAAAATGAGTAAATCTCACATTGGAAAAAAGGATTCTGAAGAAACAAAACAAAAGAAAAGCCAATCTGCTAAAGGTAGAGTAAAAACAGCAGAATGGAGACAGAACATAAGTGATTCCCACCCAACAAAGAAACCAGTAGAGCAATATAATTTAGAAGGGGCAAAGATAAATGAGTATATTTCAATAAACGAAGCTGCAAGACAAACAGGTGTTAGAGTGGGGGATATAAGTGCTTGCTGTAATGGTAAACAAAAAACAGCATTTGGATTTGCTTGGAAATTTAAAAATATAAACAAATAACCTATGAAACTATATACAGAAAAACAAGTAACTAAAATTAATTTACAATCAAAAGATTGGGGACACTATGATAATTCTATTTTTGCATTTGAAATATCAGATAATGAAAACATATATACAGAACAACAAATAAAAGAAACATTAAAATTAATGGGGCTTGATTTGTTAGTAAATGAATTTTTGAAAAAAGCTGAACCAATAGAATTTAACCAAAACAAATAAAAAACAAGTATTATAATGGATCAACAAATGAACCTAAACATTGGTTTAGATAAGACATCACCAGTATCTTGCGATAAGTGTGGTAGTCAAGTTTTCCAAGAAGGAGTATTGCTTAGAAAAGCATCTCGATTATTAACAGGAACAGCACAAGATGCTTTGATTCCTATTCAAGTGTTTGCCTGTATGAGCTGTGGAAGTGTGAATGAAGAATTCCTCCCATTGCAAATGAGACAACAAACACAATCACAAACTACTGAACCCGAAGAGGAAAGCGGTGGTAAAATTA
>Ga0209550_10004128_pt1 | contig 13754 bp, 9 predicted proteins | sample LauGreSuBDMM15SN_2_FD_187567 | JGI IMG/M metagenome (GOLD analysis project Ga0209550, IMG submission 187567) | Freshwater lake microbial communities from Lake Michigan, USA - Su13.BD.MM15.SN (SPAdes) (version 5) | ecosystem: Environmental > Aquatic > Freshwater > Lake | place: Lake Michigan, USA... | reverse complement strand
GTGCTGCAACTCCCTGTACTGTTGATGGCAAGGCCGCTCGTGCCTCGTCGCGTTTGCAGCCTCCCGCCACCTCCCGTAAGCTGACACGAGGATCATGCGCGAATGAGGCTATAATTTGGAGTGAGGGGAGAGTATTGTATTAACAGAGCACACGACTCACCATTCACACTTTCGAGGGACCGCCTTTCGCGCAATGGGGGGCGGAGTGCGCGGCGAGGGCAAGAAGGTTGGCGTACTCGGCATGGTGGTCGTCGGCTTCTTCTGGGTGCATGGTGGCATCTACGGCAACGAGTCCATGCTCATGGCCGGTCCGCCTCTGTATGTGTTCATCCTGCTGGGCGTGGTGCCCTTCGTCTACTCGCTGCCGATCGCGCTCATCGTGGCGGAGCTGAGCACCGCGTTCCCCGAGGACGGCGGCTACGTCGTGTGGGTGCAGGAGGCGTGCGGCAAGAATATTGGCTCGCATCACGCCTACTGGGTGTGGGTGATCTACGTGGTTGATGCAGCCATCTACCCGGTGCTCGTGGCCAACTACGTCGATACGATGATGCCGATGAGCGCCACCGGGCGCAGTCTGTTCGCCGTGGCGATCGTGCTCGGCGTCACGCTCATCAACCTGAACGGCACCGACATGATGGTCAAATTCAACACGCTCCTTGCCATCATCTCGCTCGTGCCCACGTTGATCTTCACAGCGCTCGGGCTGCCGAACACGACCTTCGAGCGGTGCGTGGTGAGCGAGGGCGACGTGGACTGGACGCTGCTGGTCTCCTGGACGCTCTGGCTCTACTGCGGCTTCTTCTCCCTGGGCACACTCGCCGGCGAGCTCGAGAATCCACGTCGCACCTTCATCATCGCGATTGCCATCCTCTTCCCCACAGTGCTGCTGCTCAACACGCTGCCTCTGGCCGTGGCGCTCGGGACCGACGACCGGCTCGAGCACTACACGGCAGGCTACTTCAACGTGCTCGCTGGCCGACTGGGCGGCCGGTGGCTCGACGGGGGCTTCCAGCTTGGCGCCAACGTACGCCACTGATGACCACTGATGACCAATGATGACCTGACGATGATGACCACGGATGACCACTGATGACCACGGATGACCACTGATAGCCTCTGATCGGATCTCTGTGTGCGACAGGTGTGCCTCGTCGGGCTGTACAATGCCGCCGTGCTCACCGCAGAGCGCTCGCTCTTCTTTCTGGTGAACACGCAGTACGGCGCCGCGTGTCGAATCCGAGTGCTTCGTGATTGCAAATGATTGTACACGATTGCTCATATCTGAGTGAGCATGGTCGCGTCGGACTGCAGGTACGGCGATGCGCTGGACGCGTGGGCTGCGGATCGCGAGATGCACATGAGCGCAGGCGGCCGCATGCTGCGCTCCCTCGCCAGCTCGCAGACGGGCGTCGCGCCCCTCTTCATCCTTCTGAACGCTGCATGCGCGGCCGTGCTGGTCTGGATGCCGTATACCTTGCTGGTCGAGTTCTCGATGCTGCTCTCGGTGCCTTCGATCCTCCTCTTCATGTGGTCCTTTGTGGCACTCCGCGTGCAGAGACCGTACGTCGAGCGCCCATTCCTCATACCAGGAGGACTACCCGTCGCCGTGCTGCTCACCATCGTGCCGGTCGCTGTGTCCATCGCTTACGCGGCCATCATCGCGACCGAGTCTGTGGAAAGCTCGTCGGAACGGCCGAGTGCGGAGGCGGCTGGCTCGGCGGGATTGCAAGCGGCATCGGAGGGGGGCTTGCCGCCCATATTCCAGGTAGCCTCAGCGCTCGGCGTCATCGGGCTCGGCCTCGTGGTCCATCTCATAGCGCACTATTGCAGCAGCAGCAGCAGCAGGGGGGAGGTAGTCAGCAGCAGCAGAGGGCACGGCGGCCGGCGCGGCGGCCGCAGCCTACACGACGACGATGGCTACGGCCTCTCACACACGCCGCTGCCGAAGCCAAGCACTTCCAAGCCTTGGCCTCTGCCCACAGCCGTGGTGAGGGTGGTCCGCGGCCACGCGCACCACGCTGAGGAGCTCGAGGCCTTCAATGGCGCGACGCCGATGTCGCAGTCGCGCTCGCTCCTGCGCGAATATCGGCATAGAAGTACGTTATAGGAAGACGAATAGCATTAGGTCCGCGACGGTTCGCTCACGGTCGAAGTCTTCTCGACAGCTCGACCCAGTCGAGAGAGGGACCGTACGCGACGTGACTCGACCCGGGCGACGCCGACGGGGGTGCGCGCCGCGTGCCGCGTCGGTGTCACGTCAGTGTAATTTGATTGGGTACGCGGATGAGGGATGTCCGCGACCGGTGTATAGAGTCTTAAATAGAGACAGTGTGGAATCCGAGAATACGATAAAAACTTACAACTTATGGATACATTTCAGGTGGGTGCGAATCAGACTGTGCTGCCGGCTGTCGGGGTGTGCGGCTGTGCGCTGAGAACGCGTGCGGGTCAGTCGCGAGTCGCGGGCACGCGCGTGATATGAGGGAGAGGGGCGGCCAGTCCCGGTGAGCGCGTTTGATGTGCCCCATGCGCCCTCGCACGCCTCCTCTCTTCTCGGGGGGCCCCGCGGCTCTAATCGACCTTGGCCTCCTTGATCACCTTGTAGTCGAAGTTGCCCACGCGCCATAGGTTCATGTAGGTCACGTAGAGGCACGTCCAGTAGGAGCGCACGTCGTACTCGACGCCGTGCTTGGCGAAGAGCGCCATGACGCGCGGCTGGATCTTGGGGTGGTTGTACTGCGGCATCGCGGGGAAGAGGTGGTGCTCAATCTGGAAGTTGAGGTACGCCATCCACCAGTTGCACCACCAGCTCGACGTGCAGTTGGTCGTGTGGTTGGCCGAGTACAGCGTCCACGAGATGTGCTTCGTCTTCGGGATCACGTCCTTATGCGTGTGCGAGACGGCGAAGTTGGTGAAGATGTACGTGGCGCCGACGGCCAGGTGCGCAAAGTACAAGCCCGCCGAGCGCGACAGACCCATGTAGCCAAAGGCTTGGTGCCAGAGCACGTAGCGCAGCGCCATCCAGACGAGCTCGAGGTAGTTTCCCACACGCTGGGCGTGATTCGGGTGCTGGACGAACTGCCAGACGAAGGCGACCAGCGTGGTGATGACGCCGCCGAAGAAGAGGGGCGCCTGCAGCATCAGCCACTTCTTCGAGCCCTTGACGCCGATGATCTTATGGAAAGCCACGAGGGGCAGTGTCTGCAGGTCGGGATCGGCACCGAGCTTCTGCGGCGTCGTGTGGTGCTTGTTGTGCTGGTTGCGCCAGTAGCAGCCCGACATGCCGCAGCCGAGGCCATAGATGATCATCTGCAGGTGGCGGTCGATCTTGATGTTGCCCGTGAGCGAGTAGTGGCCGCCCTCGTGCTGCAGCCAGCCGCAGCGGCCTTGCGCGATGCCCATCATGAGCATGCCCGTCCACCAACGGCCGCCCCAGATGAGGACGAGGCTCGCGGCGTACATGGCAATCACCTCGCCGATGCGGTAGGCCACGTGCGCGAGGTTGGGCTCAAAGTACCCCTCCTGGAGCAGCTGCTGCCGGAGCTCCTCAAAGTCCTTGCTGAGAGCATCTTTCTCGTAGTCAGCATCGACGGGACGCGAGGGCAGTGAGGCGAGCATCTTGGCCGCCTTCTTGGAGCGCAGGTGGAAGTTGTTGTACGCGTCGCTCGCGTCCGAGCCGAGCTGGTACGTGATCACCTTGCCACCTGGGTGGCGCTTGACGAACGCGCTCACGTCGTACACCACGCCGTTGATGATCATCTCCTTCTCGGCGTCGATCGAAGAGACGGTGAGGTCGGCCGCATCCGTGCGGCTGTCGTTCGTGAGGCCGTGGTAGATCTCGGGGAGGACGGTGGCGTGGCGTTCAGTCGCTTTGCTGGCCATTCTGCAGAATAGATTCCCGATCCTGCATTCGAGGGTCGCCGTGTCTATTTTCCCACACGTTTCTTTGCCAAGTCAGGACGGTCACATCAAAGAACCATTCAAAAAAGTCCAAGCCACTTCAAAGCACTGCACACAAAAATCACGCCACATCTCCAACTTTCCACGTCCTCGAAAGTTAAAAAGATGAGCCAGTGACGAGCCTGCAACGCGCACCCGCCATTGGACGAACCCAGAAGATGTCCCATGAAGGATTGTGTGTTGTCGTGCCCGATGCTGATGCGGACTACGTCTTCGTACCACATGCATTTCGGTACAAGGGCACGTACCGTGACGATATTCGCGAGCAAGAAGTCTACGAGCAGGATGCAGGATCGTGGATCCCAATAGAGTCTCCGACGTCCACGACGGCCTCCATCCGCACAATGTCTTGTGCGCGGAAGCAACAACTGATGGAGACAGCAACTGACGGAAGCAGTGACCGGCTGTCCGAGTGGGCAGCCGACCCAGCAGATCCGACTAGTGGCTCCGAATGTCCAGCAAAGCCCGCTGGCGGCTTCACCAGGATGGCGAGCGTGGCTGCAAAGGCACGACTCGAGCGAGCCGCAGCTCGCGAGAGAGCCCGGGCGACAACACCGGCTAGGGAGCGCTGGGCGATGAGCTCCTCTTGGAGCCCGCGAGACTTTCGCCAAGCAGTGCAACAATCCGCTGCGATCGAGTCTCCACTGTAAGTAAGTAAAACATGCCCAACAGGCAGCGTACACGTGGCGAGGGAGTCTCCACTGTGATTCTGTGCGGTCACTGAGATAGAGGTCGGTACCTTCAGTCAGGGAATGAAAACACAATCCGCACACCGAAAAGATTGCCAGTTCGGCTAGTTGTTGTTCACATGAGCGCATGTGAGTACACAGATCGTAGCTAATACTCGCTCAATCCGAATCAATATTAATGCTGCGCGTTCACAACTGATCCACGCCGTGTGCATACGGGCCTCGATCTCTCCACCCCCCAAAGTGCTTTTCCGCCACCTGCTTGGCCTGGTTGCCAACCAAGTCCAGCGACTTGAGAGCGGGCAACGCCGCGTCTGCCGCCGCCGTCAGTGCAGCCACACCGGCAGAGCCCATCAGATTGTTGTAGAGCCAGAGCTTCTCGAGCTTGGCGAGCACCACACCTCGAGGCATCTCCCATGAGGTCTCTCCAGTCTCGGCACGGAAGAAGTAGAGCGCGCCTGTCTCTTCGTCCTCGTGCGCCTCCCAGCCGGGCGCGAGCGTGGCCATCAACGGCGGCACATCTCCGCAAATCTCCCGCGGATCTCCGCAGATCTCCCGCGGATCTCCTCCGCAGATCTCTGCCATCGCACTCGATCCCGCGATCGCCGCCGCCGCAAAGCCACCAACGCGACCCGAGGACAGCGACTGAGCGAGTGCGACGGCTCCGGCGTCTCCGATCCGATTCGAATGCATGTAGAGCGTCTGCAGATTGGCCAACGCGCCCTTGGCAATCGCACCGGCTAATGCAGCTGCGCCCTGATCGCCGATGTGGTTGCGGTTGGCATCCAGAAAGACCAATCGGGCAAGGCTGCCGCTCGCCAGCGCACCCGCAAGCTCCACCATCCCCGCGTCATCGACCTGATTGTTGTCGATGTAGAGCCACTCGAGATGACTCAGCGCCCCAAATCGCGTCGCATCGGCGAGGGTCGTGAGGCCTTCGCCGCTGATCGCGTTGCAGCTGAGCAGCAGTCGTTTGAGTCTCGGCACTCCCTCGAGATCTCGTAAGATCGTCGAGATCACGACGAGATCGTCGTCCACGAGCCGTTTTCGCGCCCAATCGGCGCCCACCTCAGTGCACAACTTCTCGCGTGTGCTGCCCACCTGGGTCCAGAACGCCGCCGCCTTCTCGGTCAGGAGGCGCTCGTCGTGCAGTGCCAGCTTGGTGGCGGCGTTCTCCAGATGCCCACGCCATGCGTCCTCAGCTGCGGTTGCGCGGTATGCGGCCGCCCGCCGCTCTACTGCATGTCGTTGCTTGATTGCATCCAGATGCTCGGCCCAATGCCCATGATCGAGTGAGATTGCTTGAGTGCATCCAGATTGAGTCAGATGCTCGGCCCCAAGCCCCGGCGGCACCGGCTGGCACGGCAACGGGTGGCCGCTATCTGTCGGCGTCGCCCCGAGCTCGAGCTCGATCTCGATCTCGATCTCGATCTCATGCTTCGAGGCCATCTGCTCGTCTTCGAGTCGCAGCCGCTCTCTCATTGCTGCGGCCGCCCTTGGCAGCCAGAGCACCTCACGCACTACATTCTCGCCCACCGCCCGCAGCAGCTCGCGCACCGGGGCGTCGACCAGCCGCTTGCCCGCCTCCTCCGCCGTTGCCTTAAGAGCGCCCTCGAGCTGGCAGGCGGCCTCCTCGAGTGCACGCATGAGCTTCTCGCGCACCTGAAGAGGACGGCACTCAGAGGCATTCAGTCGCACTCAGTGGCACTCAGTCGCACTCAGTCGCACTCAGTGGCACTCGGAGGCACTCAGTCGCACTCAGCAGCCTCCTCGAGCGCACCTCGGCGATGCATGCAAAGTGTGTGAGCATGCAAGACATATTGTGCAGCTCCCGGCGCGCTCGCTCAAACTGCTCCCCCACTGCCGTCGCGATCGCGTCCCTGGCGCCGTCGTGATCGTCGGCGACGGCCTTGCCACTCTTGCCCCCATCGACTTTCTCTTCGCCTCCGCCATCGCCCTTGGGCCGACTATCAGGCTCGTCACTGCCCTCGCTGCCAGAGCCTTCATCGCGCGCCTCCGAGGCAGCAACGACGGCACGCAGCGTCGCCAGTCCATTCTCAATCACGTGATGGAGCGCATCATCTACGAGCTCCGACACGAAGTCACTCTCGAGACGCTTGAGCTCGAGCGCATCGGCGGCCGCATCCGCTGCCGCCTCGTACTCCCCCCTGCCCACGGCCACCTCGATGGTCTCGCGCAGAGCCATCACGAGGCCACGCATGCTCTCCTGCGAGGTGAGCAGGGTGGCCTTCAGTGACAATGGCGACTATCTCAGTGGCAGTCAACGGCCAACGGCAACCTCAAGGGCGACCCGGCTCCTCAGTGGCAATTACCTTGTCGGCATCGTCGATGGCGGTCTGGAAGAGGGAGCTCGGCTCAGCGATGGGCTCGAGCTTCCGAAGGACAGCGAGCACCTGCGCGCGCGTACGCCAAGTCGCATCCCCGCGCTCAAGGAGATGATATAGGATCACATGCGACTCGTTGAGCGCCGAGATGAGCTCACGCGCGGCCGCATCGAGTCCAGTTGGGTCGAGCAAGCGCCTCCGGTGGTCGTCGGCCGTTAAGGGGCGACCAGACTCTGGATGGACGACGGGTGCCTTGCTGATCGCGAGGAGGATCGAGGGCGCATTCGCCTTGACGTGCGCCATGGTGCCGAAGAGGCCCGAGAGGATGTGGAAGAGGTCCTTGACCCCCTTGCCTCGGTCCGCGAGCAGCGAGTGATAATTTATGATCACGACGACGAGCACACTCGCGGCGGCTGAGATCGTCTGCTTGACGTTGACTGCGTTCGCCACGTTGATCTCGAAGCCCCGGTTATCAAGGAAGCCCGGGCAGTCGGCAAAGGCGAACCCCTCGCCCAGGCTCTCTGCCGCCGACTCCACCTGAGGCGCACGGGTCTCTGGCTAGTTGGCAGTGCACTCGATCGTCATCCATCGCAATTCATGGGCAATCAGTCGTCGTCACCTGAGGCGCAAAGGTCTCCGATCGGTTGGTATGGCCGATTGTCATGAGCTCTGTGACCGCGGATGCCCGGCTGACGACCATGGTGTCGTCGGCGCTGAGCTCAAAGGTGCATCCGTGCAGCAGGTTGATGAAGGCAGACTTGCCCGCGCCGGTGTTCCCAAGAACCACCACACACCGCTTGCCCAACGCATGTCGCGACTGCGCCTGACCATGCTCAACACAACACAGCAAGCAGTGGCGAGACTCCTCGGGGGTGAGCGTGACGCCGCCGGGGGTGCAAAGCTTCTTATGAATCACCGGATCGACTTGGCCGCTCGCGAGCGAGGCTGTTCGTGTGGTGCGTGTGGCATGTCGCGCCTCCTGCCGCTGTGAACCACGCCCGGCGTGTCGAGCCACCGCCTCCCTCAGCCGCGTACGTGCCAGCTCGATGGTCTCGAGCTCGCCGAGCGAGCTCACTTGTGCGAGCTCTTGTAGGCAGTGCCAGAGCTCCGAGCACGCCGGGTAGCTCGCCGGGAGGCCGACTGGCCCATGCTCACCACAGCGCTCCATTCCTGAGTGGATAGACTCCGGATTTGGGTGGACAGCCTCCGGATTTGGATGGACAGACTCCGGATTTGGATGGATAGCCTCCGGATTTGGATGGATAGCCTCCGGATTTGGGTTGACAGACTCCGGATTTGGATGGACAGCCTCCGGATTTGGATGGACAGACTCCGGATTTGGATGGATAGCCTCCGGCTGAACAGCCACCGGCGAGGTTGCGGACGGCTGCGCAGGTTCGGGGTCCTGCGCGTCTTCTGGCAGCCGCTGCCGTATCAGCGCCACCAGGGCAGCTTTGGGGTCCTCGCTGTCGAAACAGGTCACGAGGCACTCGCTTGGCGTGGTCGACAGCACCTCGCAAGCTCGCCTGTAGAGGGTGCCGAGGCTTCCCTCTAGGTTTTCGTGGGCTTCGCGCCGCCGCTGAACCACAGCGGAAGGACTGGCTGGGCATGCCCTCTTCCCTCCCGAAGTGAAAGGCTGAACGTGGTCGTCGTCGCTCGCCTTGCTCGTGCTGAGGCTGCCCATCTCGCCGCTCTGGTCCTGCACTTCCTTCCGAATGGTCACGATCTGCTTGCGGGTTGCCTCGATGAAGACTTTGCGCGCAAGCACCTCTCGTGCGTCATGCTGAGTCTGCATGCGACTGCCCTCCACAATGCTCACCGTGTCCTCCAAGTCCTGCAAATCCCACTCGACAGCGCGCAGGCCGGACAGCAGCTCCAAGCTCAGTCGCTCGAAAAGGTTACTCTTGCTATCGAGCACCTTCCACTTAGCGTGCATCTCCTCCAGCATCCGGACCAAGTTTTGCACCTCCTCGTCCATTGCGGGCCTGTCGCCGACGCCGATGAGAAGCTTGCTGGTGACATCGCGGAAAGTTTCCCTATTAGGACAACATGCACTATATGGCCCGCTCGTCTGGCAATTGTTGTGCGATAAACTGCATGAGGATTTGAGATTCATATCGAATCTGAGATTCGATTGGAGAGCTTCGACGAAGTCCCACGAAGCTGAGGTCGCTGAGTCATGTCGGGTCCACCGCCGCCTCCGAAGCCGGGAGTTCTCGGTCTGCCGCCCGTACCTTTTCGCAAGCTGTACGCGTATGCGAGCGGCTTTGACATATTCCTCACCATTGTTGGCTGTGTCAGCGGCTTTACTGCGGGTGTGGTGCTTCCGCTGTTTTCGATTGTGTTTGGAAATGGGCTCGATTCGTTTAACAACCCTATGGCATCCATGGACTCCATCGTTGATTCAATATCAACGCTCGCCTATTTCTTCTTCTATATCGCCATCGTAGCCGGCGGGCTCACGTTTCTTCAGGTGCTCTGCATGGGTCTGGCCACTTCCAACATGATCGATCGGATGAGAACTGCTTATGCAGAGAACCTGTTGCGCCTCGACTTTGCATGGTATGACACGCACCGTACTAGCGAGGCTGTGGCGCGCCTCGCAGAGAGCACCATCAGCATCTCGTCTGGGCTCACGAAAGTGGCGACCGTTCTAAACTACACCGCCACGATCATTGCGGGCCTGGCGATCGGTTTCCGAACCTCATGGAAGCTCACCCTAGTCATCTTCGCGTGCGCTCCTCTGTTTGCGATCGCACTGGGCTTTGTGATTGCCATCGCAATCAACGGCGAGAAGAAGGGGCGCGTCGCATACTCTCGTGCAGGCGGCGCTGCAAACGAAGTCCTCTCCCTCATTCGGGCCGTTGGAGCCTACGGCGGAGAGAGACATGAGATGCGCCGGTATGAGACCTGTTTGGAGGCGGCTCGACGGGCCGGAGTGGACCAAGGCCGTGGCATTGGGCTAGCGGTCGGGGTCATGGTATCTACCTTCTACGCCATGTATGGCATCGCGCTCTTCTCTGGCGCCATGTTCGTGATCGAGTCGCGTCGCGTCGACCCGTTGTGCGCGTACGACACGGGCCGTGTGGGCTGCTTCACGGGAGGTCAGGTGATCATCACGTTCATCGCTGTGCAGCTCTCGGCCCTCTCGATTGGTCAGATTGGGCCGAGCATCGGCATTGTTGCAGGTGCCCGTGCCGCTGCCGCTGACGTCTTCGGAGTCATCGACGCAAAACCCGTCGTTGATATCAACGACGACGATCCCAAGCTGTTCCGCGGCAGCGCGCCAACCTCCACCGAGGTCTCAAGTGGTCTCCCCATCACCTTCAAGGATGTGACGTTCGCGTACCCGTCGCGTAGCGAGGAGCCGGTGCTCCGGGGCTTCTCTCTCGACGTCGCAGCCGGCGAGCGCGTGGGCATCGTCGGCACGAGCGGTTCCGGCAAGAGCACGCTCGTGCTGCTCGCCATGCGTGCCTATGAGCTGAACACGAGCAAGAGTGGTTCCGTCACTGTGGACGGAGTGGACACACGCCAGTGGCACGTGCAGTCTCTGCGTAAGCAACTCGGCCTGGTGCAGCAAGAGCCGATCCTCTTCGGCCTGTCGATTGCCGAGAACATCGCTCTGGGCGTGGCAGACCGCCTCGCGAGCGAAGTGACCCGTGCTGAGATCGAGGCGGCGGCAAAGAAGGCCAACGCCCACGAGTTCATCTTGGCGCTGCCCGACGGTTACGAGACGAACGCAGGCTCCGGGGTCTCGAGCACTCAGCTGTCGGGTGGTCAGCGCCAGCGCATCTGCATCGCGCGGGCGATCATCCGGAGGCCGAAGATCCTTCTACTTGACGAGGCCACCTCCGCCCTCGACACGAAGAGTGAGCGGGTCGTGCAGCACGCGCTGGACACCATGACCAAGGAGGATGCCGCGACCACCCTCGTCATCGCCCATCGCCTCTCCACCCTGGCCAACATGAACCGAATCGTCGTGATGGAGAGAGGTGTGCTCGTCGAATCAGGTCGTCATGAGGAGCTCGCAGTCAAGGAGGGCGGCGTCTATAAGGAGATGCTCCTCGGCCAGAAGATCGAGACGAAAGTGGACCCCAAGGCCCTTGCAGTGGGCGCCACCAAGGCCAAGGTCCTCCCGGAGGAGGACAGTCCAAAGTTGGCCAAACTCGGCAGTGGCGAGGATGCTTCAGGCGGCGCAGCGAAAAGCGCCGCGCCGACAACTGATCAGGCGGCGGCGTCACGCTGGCAGATTCTACGCCGTGTCTGGACGATCCAGCGACCTGGCACCGTCCACCTCTTTCCAATAGGCATCTTGGCTGCTGCCGGCGGAGGGTGCATCTCACCACTCCTTGCGATCGTCTATGGCGGCGCGATCACCGTCTTCTTCTCTCTCGACGAGGAGTACATTCGCGAGCGATCTCTCGTCTACCTTGGCTACTTTGGGCTGCTCGCCCTTGGGGTCTTCGCCTCCATTGCCATCCGCCAGCTCGTGTTTGCCCTCGTCGGCGAGCGCTTGATCATGCGGCTGCGCGCGCGCTCATACGGGGCGCTGGTCCGCCTTCCGGCGTCGTTCTACGATGTGCAATCGAACTCGCTCGGCGCGCTCACCACTCAACTCTCAACGGACTCGACGCTCGTCAAAGGAGCGACCGGCGAAGTTCTCGCGACCATCTTTGAGGCTGTCGGCGCGGTCCTCTGTGCAGTCATCATCGCCTTCGTCAACTCGTGGCGCTTTGCTCTCGTCCTCATGTCGGTGTATCCGCTGCTCATTCTCGGGGGCATCTTCGAGTTCAAGTCCTATGCGGGCATCGAGAAGCTCGGTAACAAGAAGCTCGAGGATGCCTCTACGGTCCTCTCCGAGAGCATCTCCGCCTCGCGCACTGTCGCGGCCTTCGGCTTGCAGCCGCGCTCCACGACGATGTATCGGGAGGCGCTGCGCTCGCTGCGCTCCAAAGAGGCGTGGGCCATCTTCTCAGTGGCCTTCGGCCAGAGCTTCGAGAGAGCGGTGTTGCAGTGCACGTACGGAATCGCCTTCCTCGTCGGCGCCCGTTTCATCCGGGAGGGCTTCCTGACCTTCAGCCAGCTCCTCAACACTTTCCTCGCGGTGACGCTCTCCGCCGAGCAGATGGGCCGAATCACCGCGTCGGCCCCGGACCTCGCGAAAGCATCCAACGCCGCCGAGAAGATCATCAAGCTCATCGACTCGGGCGAGGCGTCGCCTATCGACCCACTGAGCGAGGCCGGGCTCGTGTGCGGCCAGAGTGGTAGCACGGGCGGCTCCTCGGGTCTGCGCATCGAGTTTCGGCGCGTGAGCTTTGCTTACCCGTCGCGCCCCAATGTGCCGGTGCTGTCCAACTTTTCATTCGTAATCGAGGCCGGGCAGTACGTGGGTGTGGTCGGCGCGAGTGGCTCCGGTAATTGCCCTTTGATAGCCCCCTCTGATTGCCCTCCATCACATAGGAGCACGCGCGCTCTCCTGATCCGATTGCCCTCTGATTGCCCTCTGACTGCCCTCCGTCAGGTAAGAGCACGCTCGCTCTCCTAATCGGGCGAGTATACGACGTCGACGAGGGCGCCGTGCTCGTCGACGGCATCGATGTGCGCGAATGGAACGTGCGTGCGCTGCGCTCGCTCATCGGCCTCGTCCAGCAGGAGCCCGCCCTCTTCGCCGACTCTATCGCTTACAATATCGGGTACGGCACGCCCAGCGCCGAGAAGCCCGTCGAAGGCCAAGGCGTCCTGCCCCTCGAAACTGGTGGCTCAGAGGGCATGGCTACGGACGCAGCCGAGGCCGGGGCTTCGCTCCACAACAATACAAGCGCGGTAGGCGAGGGCAAGGTCTCCCCTCAGACCTCCGATCAGACTAAATCGACTAGCCCAGCGGAGGGGAAGCCGCGCTCGAAGGCTAAGAAAGCCGTTGTGGCGCAGGCCGTCGAGATGACTTTCGCACCTCCTCCCGACGAGATTGTGAACGCGGCCAAAATGGCCAATGCTGCGACGTTCATCGATACCTTTCCGGCCACATACGCAACCTTTTGCGGCACGCGCGGCTCGCAGCTCTCGGGAGGGCAGAAGCAGCGCGTGGCCATTGCGCGCGCACTCTACCGGGCGCCTGCCATCTTGCTTCTGGACGAGGCAACCGCCGCTCTCGACACGAAGAGCGAGGCAGTCGTGCAAGAGGCCCTCGACCGAATCATTGAGGAGGGACGACGCACCAAGCCGGGCGAGACTGCGAAGCCGACTCGCACGACCGTGTGCATCGCGCACCGTCTAAGCACCCTCAAGAGTGCCGACCGCATCGTCGTCCTCGAGAAGGGTATTCTCGCTGAAGATGGGACGCACGATCAATTAATGAGCATGCCCTCTGGCAAGTATCGGGCGCTCGCGATGGCGCAGGGTGCGGCGATGAGCGCCACGGCCTGACAGGGGCACGTGCCAGAGGGCGGCCAGCAAGTATTTGCGCCTGATTGCGCATGTCTGGTGCTGTACTTACCTTACGACGTTGAGGAGGAGGAGGTGCATGTGAATGTGACTGTGACATGCGATATGTATTTTCACCTCTGTTTGCGAGCCCAACCATCAGATCACCGATCCCTCGGCTGACACCTCCCTATCTGATGGCCCGCCGGCACGCTCGTGATGTAGCCCATGGCGGAGCGGGCCGGTCTGACACACATACCTCACCACCCACGCCCGACACAGCGCTACGCGCGCTTGGCCGCCCGGTGCTTGCGTTGACGGGCGGCATCTGCCTGCTGTT
>Ga0209550_10004127_pt1 | contig 13755 bp, 14 predicted proteins | sample LauGreSuBDMM15SN_2_FD_187567 | JGI IMG/M metagenome (GOLD analysis project Ga0209550, IMG submission 187567) | Freshwater lake microbial communities from Lake Michigan, USA - Su13.BD.MM15.SN (SPAdes) (version 5) | ecosystem: Environmental > Aquatic > Freshwater > Lake | place: Lake Michigan... | reverse complement strand
TCCAACGCGCAACGAGACTGCGGTGATGCCTTCGCGCTCGAGCCGTTCGTGAATGACGCCAACAACGCCTGTTGGGCCCTGGTATTGCGGCCGGGAAAGCCCTAGGCGGCGGGCGAGAGCTGTATTGGTGGAACTGCCCACCACATGCGGCGAGCGGGTGTGTGGCACGCCATCGGCCGTTGCGCCCACGGTAACCACCACTTCGCATTTCAGTTTGCGAGCGCACTCAACAATGCAGTCGGCAAACGTTGTCCATTGCAGGTGCGGTTCAACTCCGGACATCAGCACCAAGTCGCGCGAACCTTCAGGGAAGCGGGCTACGACGAAATCGTTTTCTGGCCAGCGAATGTGGCGGTCGCCATCTTCGTCTAGGTAAGTCTCGGGGCGCTCTTGGGTGAAGTCAAAGAACGGATCGGGGTCGATGCTGCCAACCACAACTACATCGCGGTCTTGCACCGACCATTCCAGTGCGCCCGTTGCGACGCCCGCAACATCAAACCAGCCTCGAAGCGCAACGACCAATACTGGGTCGCGCAGCGGGCCAACCGCGTCCCAGTCGGCGTCAAGTACTTCGCTGATGTTCATTGGCTGAGCCCAAATGTTTTCGTCAGGGCGCAGTTCACTGTGTCATCATGGCAGGCGTGACAACGCATCAAAACCCCCGTCCTCGAGTTTCTGCGCGGCTCGCGGCCATTGCAGAATCGGCAACCCTGGCAGTAGATGCGAAGGCAAAGGCCCTCAAAGCCAAGGGCGAAAATGTGATTGGTTTCGGTGCGGGTGAGCCCGATTTCCCAACGCCCGAACGCATTGTTGAGGCCGCGGTGCGCGCGGCCCGCGACCCCAAGTTTCACCGTTACACACCCGCAGCGGGCTTGCCCGAATTGCGTGAGGCAATTGCCGCAAAGACACTTCGCGACAGCGGTTTTTCGTGCGACGCATCGCAAGTGTTGGTAACAAACGGCGGCAAGTATGCCGTCTTCGTTGCGTTTGCCGCATTGTGCGACCCGGGCGATGAAGTGATCATCCCCGCTCCGTACTGGACTACGTATCCCGAGGCCGTTGCGCTTGCCGGCGGAGTATCTGTTGTTGTCGACACCACTGAGGAGTCGGAATTTAAGGTGACGGTAGAGCAGTTGGAGAAAGTAAGAACTGCACGAACAAAAGTGCTGCTGTTCGTTTCGCCAGACAACCCAAGTGGCGCTGTGTACACGCCAGAAGAAACCATCGCAATTGGTAAGTGGGCAGTTGAGCACGGCATCTGGGTGATTACCGACGAGATCTACGAGCACCTCACCTATGGCAAGCACACGTTCTCATCGATGCCAACGCTTGTTCCTGAACTAGCCGACACCTGCGTCATCGTCAACGGTGTTGCAAAGACGTATGCAATGACGGGTTGGCGAGTTGGCTGGATGATCGGCCCGAAGGATGTCATGAAGGCTGCAATCAACTTTCAGTCTCACACCACATCCAACGTTTCTAACGTTGCACAAATTGCAGCGCTCGAGGCCGTCAGTGGCGACTTGTCCGCGGTTGCAATGATGCGCGAGTCGTTCGAGCGCCGCGGAACTCTGATGCACAAAATGTTGAGCGCAATTCCTGGCATCACGTGCATGGAGCCGCAGGGTGCTTTCTATTGCTTCCCAAGCGTGAAGGGTTTGCTTGGCCAAAACATTGGCGGGCGGGCAGCGACCAACTCCATGCAACTGGCCGACATGGTGTTAGAGCAAGCGAAGGTTGCATTCGTTCCCGGCGAAGCATTTGGTGCTCCCGGCTACGCGCGTTTCAGTTTTGCGCTCGGCGATGCCGACTTGGTTGAAGGCATGGAGCGCCTCACGAATCTTTTCAGCAAGTAAAAATCACTGAGCGCTGAGTACTACGAGGATTGCAGCCTCTGCAATCTGCTCTGCGCCACCGAGTACGTCGCCAGTGATACCTCCAATTTTGCGCTTTGACCACCAGCGGATGATTGCGCCTGAGCAGATGGATGCGATTAACACACCAATGATCCACCACTGCAATATAAATCCGCAGACCAAGACTGCTACGAATATCGAAAATATAGATTTTCGGGTGGGCAAGTTGCGCACATAGTCAGCTCCGAGCCCATCATGGCGTGCCAGTTTCGTGGTCAGCATCAGCGCCAACGCGGTTGTCCGAGCCATGCAGTGTGCCGCGACTGCAGCAAAAAACAGTGTTCTTGGCTCTAAGGCACCAAGCGCAATGATGCGCAGGATGATGGATCCGCTTAGAGCAGCCACCCCATAAGAACCGTGAAGTGGATCTTTCAGGATTCTTAATCGGTCTTCAACGTTCCAACCACCAACGAAGGCATCTGCAATATCTGCAAGCCCATCTTCATGAAATGCGCCTGTCACGAGCACGCCAAGTAACACCCCAACCGCAGCTCCAACTAATGGTGTGGTCAAGCTGCCAACACTCCATGCAGCGGCACCTACTATCGCCCCAACGAGCAGACCTACAGCGGGGAACCATGGTGCCGCGAGCCCTATCGAAGGCTCATGGCGATGGCGAATTGGTATGCGTGTGAGAAAGCTAATGGCGACAAACAATCCCCGCCCTGTGTTCATGCGCCAAACCATTCCTCGAAGGTTGGCACATCTACAACTCCGGAGCAGGCCATTTTGATGAGTGGCACAGCCGCCATCGCACCGCTTCCTTCGCCTAGTCGCATGTTGAGGTCGAGTAGATGTGGTTTGCCCAAATGGTGCAGCAGCTTTCGATGACCAGGCTCCGCAGAGCAATGGCCAATCCAGCAGTGATCCAAAGCTGTTTTGTCCAGTTGAAAAAGTACAAGTGCCGCGGCAGTGACGACGTAGCCATCAAGCACCACTGGGAGTCGTCGCATTCGTGCAGCCAAAATTGCGCCAACCATTGCAGCCAACTCTGCTCCTCCAACCTCGCGCAATAGCTCAATTGGGTCGTTGAGGTGAAAAACGCGGCTGGTTGCTTGTTCTACAGCAGCGAGTTTCCTGCTCAAGCCTTCATCGTCTACGCCGGTTCCACGCCCAACCCAATCCGATGGCGTTCCACCTAATAGAGCGGCTGTTAGTGCGGCCGCCACAGTCGTGTTACCAATACCCATTTCTCCTATGACCAGTAAATCGCACTCGAGATTTTCGACCGATCGTCTGCCCATTTCAAGAGCCTCATCCAAACGCATTTTGGACATGGCGGCCTCATGACGAATATCTTTCGTTGGCTTACCGACGCCAACATCAACGGCGTGAACTGTTGCACCAGCGACAGCGGCAAACGCAGACAGGGTCGAACGGCCTTCCTGATAGGCCTTGAGCATTGCTGTCGTCACTTCCGTCGGGTAGGCGCTGACACCTCCTTGTGCAACACCATGATCTGCGGCGAAAACGAGAGCGGCTGGTTGGTTGATTGCGGGTTGGCTGGTTGCTTGCCATTGGGCCACCCATATCGCAACATCATCGAGTGCTTGGAGCGCACCTGCAGGTCGCAGAATATTGGCTGCACGATCACTTACGTTGCGTCGAGCCGTTTCATCTGCGCGTGGTAATACCGCCAAACATTGCCCTACCCATTTTCGAGTCATTGCAATATTTCCTGCGGATCGTGCAAAGGAAAAGCTTTCCCAGCGATGAGGAACAGTGACTGGCGGGCTGCTCTTGCCCACTGTTGATTAACGCGGCCCAGTATTTCGCGATATTCGCGTCCTAATGCGGTTTCTGGGATTACGCCAAGCCCCACTTCGTTGCTAATCACGATTGTCTTACCATTGCGCTGGGAGATGGCACTCAGTGATTTTGTACAAGCGCTGCTGATTTCTTGTTCGGATGTTTCTCGCATCATGAGGTTGCTCACCCATAACGTGAGGCAATCAATGATGATGCATGCAGAGGAAGGAGCATTCTTGATTGCGCTCGTGATATCGAAAGGCTCTTCAATTGTGAGCCATTTTGGACGCTCCCTTTGGTGACGAGCGATTCGCTCCTGCATATCAGCATCCAAAGCTTGAGCGGTTGCAATGAAAACAACTTCGCGTTGAGTACGAGATGCAATGTCAACGGCTAGCGAACTCTTTCCGCTTCTCGCTCCGCCAAGAAGCAGAGTGAGGCCTTGATTAGAAATCGATTCCACGTTTGGCCTTAAAACCTTTCTGATACGCATGCTTTACGTTGCGCACCTCGCTGACGGTGTCGGCAATATCAATGAGCGCTTGCGGTGCATCGCGTCCCGTGACTACAACGTGCACATTGCGTGGTCGGTTAACTAGGGCATTCAGCACTGGTTCGGTTTCAATCCAGCGCCAATTCAGGGGGTATGTCAACTCGTCAAAAATCAACAAATCATATTCACCACTCATTAACAGTTCGTGTGCTTTTGACCACGCCAATTGTCCCGTTTCCTGATCTTTTGCCAAATTTTCCGAGTCCCACGAAAATCCATCACCCAGTGTGATCCAGTCGACGCCGAGCTGTTTTCCAATCTTTTCTTCGCCGACATTCCAGTCGCCAGATTTTACAAATTGCACAACGCCAACTTTCCAGCCACGGGCCACTCCTCGGATCATCATTCCAAAAGCGGCTGTACTTTTGCCCTTACCGTGACCGGTGTTTACGATCAGCAATGAATCGGGCGTGACAAGTTCTGGCGGGCGGGGATCATCTTGCGGGGGGGCTTCAGTTGTTTCATTTTCCATTGTGTTCACCATTTTCAAAAGTTGCATGAGGGCCATGAACACTGATATGTTCGTGGTGCTTCGGCAATAGTCGACGCAGTGTATTGCTCAGCGAAGTCCGGTGGAATTCCGGCACTGTCCCGCAACGGTAATGCGAACACTTTGTTCGTTAGTCCGGTCGCCTAGTAGTGCATTTCCACTTACGGTCCTCGCCAGAGGGACAGAAGGAAATTATATGCGCAAGTTATCTCTGGTCGGCGTCGCCGGCCTTTTTTTATTCTCACTATCTGCGTGTAGCAGTTCGAGTGAAACAACCGACACAACAGTTGCCGTTGAAACTGCAAGTTACCCAGTCACCGTGGGTGATCTCACGTTGGAAAGCCAACCAATGCGGATTGTCTCGCTTTCACCGAGTGCAACCGAGATGCTGTACGCAATTGGTGCTGGTGCGCAAGTAGTCGCAGTAGATGATTACTCAAACTACCCAGCCGAAGCTGCAGCATTGGGCACGATGCTCTCCGGTTTCGAACCAAATGTCGAGGCAATTGCCGGGTTTACTCCCGACCTAGTGGTGATTGCTTATGACCCAAGCAACCTTGTAGAGCAACTCAATGCACTATCCATTCCAGTGTTTATTGCAAGTGCGGCTGTCAGTATCGACAATGTTTACGAGCAAATCGAACAATTTGGAGTACTCACTGGCCATGCGGCCGAATCGTTGCAGCTGTCATCGCAACTGCAAACAGATATAGAGGCAGCTGTGGCTGGGATAACTCTTCCAGCAGAGCCACTGTCTTACTACCACGAGCTCGATAACACATTGTTCTCGGTTACGTCTAATACTTTTATTGGACAGGTATATGCGCTGTTTGGATTGCGAAATATTGCGGACAATGTGGAGGCGGGTAATGACTACCCGCAGCTCTCTGCGGAAGTGATTGTCTCAGCCGACCCAGATCTGATATTTCTTGCTGATACCAAGTGCTGTAATGAGACTGCTGAAACCGTCGCGGCACGTGATGGTTGGGGACTACTGAAGGCCGTAACCAATAATCACATAGTGGAACTAGACGATGATGTTGCGTCCCGTTGGGGGCCACGTGTAATCGACTTTGTGGTCGCAATTCGCGATGCAATTGCCTTGGTTACAGCAGGCTAGTTATCAACGCCGCTTCGTGATATTAAGCCAGGATGTGAACAAGTCCGCTCGGGAAGTTGACCACCAGTTCTGGTGGTTTGCCCTGAGCGGCTTGTTGCTTTTGGGCGCAATGATTACGGGTTTCATGATTGGGCCAGCAGGCCCAACGTGGTGGCGAATACCGCTTGAACTGCTGAACCGATTGCCGCTGATCTCGGTTGACAGCGGGGTGAGCGCGTCCGACTGGAACATCGTTTGGCAAATACGCGCGCCTCGCGTGGTACTTGCAGTGATAGTTGGTTCGACGCTTTCAATTTCTGGGGCCAGTTATCAAGGAGTGTTTCGTAACCCGTTGATTGATCCTTACCTATTGGGCGTAGCCGCAGGTGCAGGGCTTGGTGCTACGGCCGTGTTCTCATTCCGAGACTCGCCGACATCAACTTGGATTATCGACCCGTTGCCACTTGTGGCGTTTCTGGGTGCGGTAATAGCAGTGATGATTACCTACTTCATTGGAACAGCGTTCAATGAAGGTCGTTCATCGGTTTCGCTTGTATTGGCAGGTGTTGCAGTTACCTCACTAGCAACTGCAATTCAGACCTTTATTTTACAGCGCAATAACGATGTTATTCGTCAGGTGTATTCGTGGATTCTTGGCAGGTTGTCGAGTGCAACATGGGGCGACGTGCGCTTGGTGTTGCCGTATGTCGTTGCCAGCACCGTGGTGTTATTGCTGCATCGCAGGTTGCTCGACGTGATGCGCGTGGGCGATGACGAGGCACTCGCACTTGGTGTAAATGTTCGGCGCGTGCGGCTTGTGGTTGTGCTTGCGGCAACACTTGGCACTGCATCGGTTGTGGCGGTCAGTGGCTTAATCGGTTTCGTTGGCATCATTGTGCCGCACGCAGTTCGATTGCTTGCCGGCGCAAGTTATCGCAGGGTGTTGCCGTTAAGCGTTTTATTGGGCGCGGCATTTCTTGTTGCCGCAGACATCCCAAGCCGTGTACTTGCGAACCCGGCCGAAACACCAATTGGTGTAGTCACTGCTTTCTTTGGCGCACCGTTCTTCCTCTTGCTTCTTCGAACACGGCAGACATCGCAATGAGCACGCTTGGTTTTTGCAACTTGGGAGTGAGTTACGACGGCGTTCCTGCCGTTGTCGACTTCAACGACATCTTGTATTCGGGCGAGTGGCTGTGCCTCATTGGCCCCAACGGCGCTGGCAAGTCTTCTGTTTTGCGTGCTGCTGCCGGGCTGGTGTCGTACAGAGGTTCTGTTGCTATCGATCAGAACGAAATCCCTGCAACGTCGGCGCGTTGGCGAGCACGCCACATTGCATATGTGCCGCAGTCGCCGGTGATACCAACCGACATGATTGTGCACGACTACGTGTTGCTCGGGCGCAACCCGTACATCAAGCATTTTGCTAGCGAATCGAAGAACGATAGAGACGTAGTGGAACGGGTTCTTCACCGGCTCGACCTCACTTCGTTTACAAAGCGGCCACTTGGCACACTGTCGGGCGGCGAGGTGCAGCGATTGGTGATTGCACGTGCGCTTGCGCAAGAAGCCCCGGTGTTGTTTCTTGATGAGCCAACAAGCGCTTTAGACATTGGTCACCAGCAGCAAGCGCTCGAGTTGGTTGATGGCCTTCGCCGAGAGCAGGGCCTTACAGTGGTTTCGGCAATGCACGACCTCACGCTTGCTGGCATGTACGCCGACAGGTTGGTGCTGATGCATCAAGGTAGGCGAGTGGCCGAGGGTACGGCACAACATGTGCTTCGTTCTGAAACTCTGGCCGAGTTCTATGGCGTGTCTGCACGCGTGCATCACGAGCCAGATGGCACTGTGGTCGTGATTCCGCAGCGCACACCGTTGTTATAACGACATAGCCACTACCGTGGCACGTGATGTCTGACGTCGGTCGATTGTTAAACGAACATGTTGTTGGGTGCGCTGCCGCTCACCAACGGCTGTTAGCCGCGCTCGAAACACTGACCGATGAACAGTGCCGCGGCACAACAGCTCTTCCAGGTTGGACGCGCGGCCATGTGCTCAATCATCTTGCGCGCAACGCCGACAGCCACGTGCATCTTTTGCAGTGTGCATCGCGTGGCGAAGTGGGCGAGCAATATCCGGGTGGCGCGGCGGCACGAAACGCCGGGATCGAGGACGGTGCGGGGCGTTCTGCCCAGCAGTTAGTAACAGACGTCCGCCGCAGCATTTACGCACTTGAGGCGCAGTGGGCGGCAACGAATGCGCAGGGTTGGCAGGGCGAAGGCCTGAACAGTGCTGGTGCGGCAATCCCCATGAACGACGTTGTCTTTTTGCGATGGCGCGAGGTGGAAGTGCACACGTCGGATTTGGATTTGGGCGCAACGTGGCAACAATGGTCGGCAGAGTATGTGCGCTATGAATTGGAGCGTCAAATAATGCTGTGGCGCAGCCGCAAATCAATGGGCATGACGGTGTTGCCGGAAGCGGCGTTGCGTTTGCCACCCAATCATCGGCTTGCTTGGCTGTTACGTCGGGTAGAAGTAGAAGGGTTGGCCACGCCAGATGGCTTCTAGGTTTCGTGGTGTCTGGTTAAGCGCGCTTCTCGGGTTATTGCTTGCCGTAGTGCTTCCTGCATTGCCCGCGTCTGCGCACGCTGGTTTGGAGGGCAGTGAGCCCGCGCCAAGTTCTGTGTTGGCGGCATCGCCAACCGAGATCGCATTGTTTTTCGACGAACCAATAGACGTAGTTTTTGGCTCGATACGGGTGCTCGATGCGCAAGGTGAAGAAGTTGCTGCAGGGCGCCCGCAACGAGACGACGACAACAGTTCGATTGCACGCTTGCCTTTGCCAACATTGACCGAAAGCGCCTACATCGTGGTTTGGAGAGTGACGTCTTCCGATAGCCACCCCGTGCAAGGTTCATTCGAGTTTCAAATCGGCACTGCCGTTTCGCCGTTAAGCAATGCAGCAACGGTTGCTGCATCAGCAGCAGCAGAAAGCCATGGGCTCTCCACGCTATTTCTGTTTATTCGGTGGGTCACGTTTATGGGTGTCATCGTGCTTATTGGCGGGTGCGCATTAATAACAAAGTTCAATCGACTGCCAATATCCGTGCGCACATCCAGCGTGCTGTTAGGTGCATGGCTCTTTGCGTTTTTTGGCACGTTGCAGTCGCTCATTGCATACGGGCCCCATGTTTCTGGGTTGAAAATATGGGAGGCAAAGCGACTCTCGCTATTGCAAGACACGTTGACCACACACTTTGGCCGCATGCAGCTGGTGCGAATTGCAGCATTGGTTGTGCTTGCTGTGGTGCTGCGAAGTTCGCGCTGGCGGGTGGTGCGGGGTTACACCATGTTGGCGTGGCTCAGCATTGTGGTTGCAATCGGAACAATTTCATTTTCTGGTCACGCGTATTCACAAAGCCCGCGTGTTCTCAGCGTCGCTTTAGACATGGTGCACTTTGCGACAATTGGTTTTTGGGTTGGTTCGGTTGTGCTTTTCGCAATCGACCGCCGCGGATGGTTGAGTGGCGACGAACAATCGACTAAAGCAGTGAACTGGTTTTCTCGTGCGGCAGGCTTCGCCGTTCCAGTCATCGTTGCAACAGGCGTAGCGCAAGCATGGATCATGATGCAGGGCGTCAGCGGTATAACCGACACGCAATACGGGCGAACGCTCATCGTCAAGACATCGTTGGTTGCGGTTGTCGTTACCCTCGGCGGTGTTGCACGCAAAGCGCTTCGGCGTTCTGGGCCAAAGTCTTTGCAGCAAACACTTTCTATCGAGGCAATCTTGATTGCTGTGATTATTGCAATCACGGCATCGCTCGTAGCGCTACCGCCTCGTTCCGTTTCTTCACTTGAACCCTTCGCAACCACGCTGGTGCGTCAGGATGTGCTCGTCAGCATCACCGTTACCCCCACGCGGGTAGGAAATAGTGAAGTGCACATCATCATCACACCACCAGGCGGTTCGCTGCAGCAGATGCAGTCGGTGACAGCACGGGTTGCCTTGCCCTCGGGCAACATTCCCACTGGGCCACTTGCACTAAAAAAAATTGGGTCAAATCACTTTGTGGCCAACTACCGATTTGCGTTTGAAGGCACCTGGAAGTTGGAAGTGCTGGTGGTGCCCAAGGCCAACACCACGTTGCTTTATTCGACCGACTTAGTAATCGAAAACTAGGCCAGGGTCTGCACTACTAAGTGGTGGCCTAGCCCGGTCGCTTCGTCAATGAACTGATCGCCAACTGTTTCGAAGCCGCGCCGTTCGTAGAAGTACAACGCGTTGTCACGCGCCCGTGCCCACACGTACGTACAACTCTGTCCTTTGGCTAGTTCGATACCCGCAGCAAGCAGCGTTGCACCCACGCCGCTGCCTTGCAGCCTCTGCGCAACCGCCATGCCACGCAATTGCATTGCGGGTTTTTCGGGGTCGAGCGGCCACGGCCGAGGAAGCCAAGTTGAGCACGCAACTAATTCGGCACCGTCGTAGATGCCCAAGTTGGCAGAACCCGGCGCGTCGTCGTCGGCATAGCGCGGGTCTTGTGAGGGTGTGCCGTTGCGAAGGACAGCCATGCGAAGGGGCAACAATGCTTCGGTGGAGATGACGCTTACTTGCACGGCGCACCGATTTCACGAATGTCGACCACGCGGTCGCTCAGGGTTTTTGCTTCGCCTAAATCGTGTGTCACATGAACAACGGTAGTTCCGCGCGCTCGCAGAAGTGCGGCGATGTCGTGAAGCAGCCGGTCGTGAAGTTGAGAATCGAGGCCTGTGAGTGGTTCGTCGAGCAAGAGAACAGAGGGTTGCGCAATGAGTGATCGTGCCACGGCAACGCGCTTGGCTTCGCCGCCCGAAAGATGTTGCACGTGCCGCGAGCCAAATTGTTGAAGGCCGATCAGCTGCAGCATGGCTTCAACCTGCGGTTGATAGTCGGCTTTGGATTGACCACGCATGCGCAACGGGTAGGCAATGTTCTGTTCCACCGTGAGGTGGGGAAAGAGTTGGTTGTCTTGAAACACCAAGCCGATGCCGCGTTGATGGGTTGGCACCGCCGAGATGTCCGATCCATCAATAAATGTCATCCCCGTGCGCGGCGTTTCAAGCCCAGCGATCACGCGAAGCAGTGTTGTCTTGCCCGACCCGCTCGGGCCCACAAGCGAGACAATCTCCTTCGTTGCAACCGCAAGCGAGAGATTGCTCAGAATCGGTTGGTCAAGATAGTCAACCGAGATGTTTCGCAGCTCGAGCATCAGCGCGACGCCTTTTGCTTGCGCATGGCGTCTGCAACATAAATGCCAATAATGCTGCAGACTACAAAGATGGTGCTGAGTGCGTAGGCCTGAGCCTGCAATGTGCTGCCGGTGCGCGAGAGCAATCGAGAAATGAGCACGGGCAGTGTTTCGCTCGAACGGCGGGTGAGGAAGCTTGTGGCTCCAAATTCGCCTAGCGACACGGCAAATGCAAGCGCGGCAGCAGTTGCGACAGCGCGTTGTGTAAGCGGCCAATCAATGCTGCGAAAGCGGTGCCAACGACTTGCGCCCATGGTTGCCGCCACTTCACGAAGGCCGTTGGGTAGCGCACGAATAACAGGCAGTGTGGTTCGCACCACCAATGGAAGCGCAATAAGTGAGTGAGCAATTGGGGTAATCAGCCACGCCGATCGAAAATCAACAGGCGATACGTCGAACGTGATCAACATGCCAAGCCCAATCGTTACGGCCGACACCGTGAGCGGTAGCGCCGAAATTAATTCGAGGACGGCGTAACGCCGCGACCCATAAGCCACAGCAAAGCTGACGAGCAGGCCAAATGCCGTAGCCAGTAGTGCGGTGACGATGGCGAAACTTGCGCTTGTTCGTAATGCTTCGGTTGTTGTCGAGGAAAACACGGCATTCCATCCAGCAAGGCTGAATGTGCTTCCTGCGCGAAGCGAGCGCCACGCCAGGGCAAGCATGGGTGCAGCCACCACGAACGAGGTGCACAGCACAATTGCAATCAGCATGATGCGCTGTTTGCCACGCCGAGCAACAGTTCGGTGAGGTGCGGACAAGACCATTTGGTTTGTGCGCCAGTTCGACCTCATCCACCACGCAACCGCTACCGACAACACCAGCATCTGGCCAATGCTTAGCGCCAGAGCACCTGGTAAATCGCCGATCAGTACGGCACGCGTATAAATCTCGGTTTCAATGGTGGATCTTGCCGGGCCGCCAAGCACGCGAACCACTCCGTAACTGGTAAACGAAAACAACCCCACAACAACAGATGCCGCTGTAATCGAGCCGCGCAAGAGCGGCAACGTGATGGTGGCAAATGCTCGCAACGGTGACACTCCGAGGGTGCGCGCGGCTTCTGACAGCTGCAATGAGAGTTGCTCCCATTGGGCCCCCACAACTCGCACAACTACTGCGATATTGAAAAAGGCGTGGGCAACAATGATCGCAACCGCTGTGTAGTGCAGTTGAGAGGGCAGCACGGCCAACAATGCCGCGCCAACTACCACGGTTGGAAGCAGGAACGGTGTGGTGAGCGCGGCAAGAAACAGACGCTCGCCCCGAAAATGAAAGCGCGAGAGGGCATAGGTGGCTGGCAAAGAAATTGCCAAACACAATGCGGTGCTAGATGCTGCTTGCCACGTGGTGAACCACAGTATTCGCAGTATCGAGCCATTTGTGTAGGTATCGATAAGGCCATCGAGGTTTGCTCCACGCAAGACAATCGTGACGAGTGGAAAGCCAAAGAAGAACGCGATTGCTACAGCAGGGGCAAACCACAACCATCGAGAAGCGCTGGGGTAGGGCAAATTTGTGGCGTTCATTTCAGAACGATTGAAGTCCACTCATCTAGCCACGCTGTGCGATTTTTTGCAATCACATCAGCTGCTAGTCGCAATGGGTTTTCGGGGCGCAATGCAAACTGTGTGAAGGCGTCCGGCAGGGTTGCGCCGCTGTGCACGGGGAATACAAACTGCGTCAGTGGCAAGTCGTTTTGAAAAGCAAGATCGGTTAGGTAATCAATGAGCAGTTTTGCCTCTTCCACGTGCTTACTGCCGCGCAAAATTCCTGCGTATTCAATTTGCTCGAAGCACGTGAGCGAAGCAACTGCAGTAACTGCATCGGTGATAGGTGGGTCGGCAAACAACACTTCGGCTGGCGGGCTCGAGCTGTAACTCACTACGAGCGGCCTGTCGCCCTTGCCGCTCGACCCCGAAAACTCGGTGTAATAGGCCTCGGTCCAGCCATCCACAACAAGCACGCCGTTGTCGCGCAACGATTGCCAATACTCTTGCCAACCATCTTCGCCGTACTCGGCAATGGTCGCCATCAAAAAAGCTAGGCCAGGTGAAGAAGTGAGGGGGCTTGGCACAACGAGCCTGTTGGCATAGTTCTTATTTGTCAGCGCATCCAATGTCAGCGGCGGCGTGATTTTTTGTTCTGCAAACCATGCAATGTCGTAGTTGATGCACACGTCGCCAGTGTCCACCGGCGTCACTTCGCGGCCGGGGATATCGGCAAGCACTGATTCGCTCATGAACTGGGCGTTGGCAGTTTCGTAGGCGACAAACACGTCTGCCTCGAGCGCGCGTGAGAGCAGCGTGTTATCCACGCCCCACAGCACGTCTCCCTCGGGGTTGCCAGCAGTGAGCGCTGCCTTTGTCACCAGTTCGCCGGCGTCGCCCGAGAGAACGATTTCCACTTTGATGCCGGTCTGCTCGGTAAATGCGTCAAATATTCCTTCGCTTGGGGTGAACGATTCGTGTGCAAGCAGTGTCAGCGTTACGGCATCGCCGCTGGCGGAAGAAGCAGGAGTGGATGTGTCGGCTGTCGAAGCAGAGCAACTTGCAAGTATCAGTGTTGCGGCAATTATGGAAATGCGTTTCATATCAGCCCTCCAAGGCGTTCGGTTGAATGACAAATAGGTTGCCGTTTGTAACGGCGATCGTT
>Ga0209550_10004125_pt1 | contig 13760 bp, 9 predicted proteins | sample LauGreSuBDMM15SN_2_FD_187567 | JGI IMG/M metagenome (GOLD analysis project Ga0209550, IMG submission 187567) | Freshwater lake microbial communities from Lake Michigan, USA - Su13.BD.MM15.SN (SPAdes) (version 5) | ecosystem: Environmental > Aquatic > Freshwater > Lake | place: Lake Michigan, USA... | reverse complement strand
GTATTCTCTATCGCCATAAGCATAGTAAAAACCATTTATCAATGAAATACCCTGACAAGCACCTAGGGAGTCAAATGACATGGCCCTTGTTACCTGAAGTGAAGGCTGATGTTGAGCGAAACAAAACACACTAAAAAAAAGCGTAAAAATGATGACAGAATATATTTTTTTTATTAAAATGTTCATAATCAACAACGTATTGAAAATTATTTATGGGTCAATAGGTTCATCTGCATCAATTTGCAGACTAGATGAAAGCGCATAAAATTCAGTCAAAGTAGTAGACAATCGCTTGCCATTTTTGTATGGAACATACCCCAATTCAATCATGCATCTCGATGGCAAAGTGTTGGCAATCATCATGCTTTGTCCCTGAGTAGTACAAACCAACCCGGGCTTTTCAATTGGCATGCCGTATCTTATCATTAACCTAGAGGCATTTCTCATGTTTGTTGTAGTATGGCGTGCGTGAGGATCAACTATAATGGCAGATGCAGGAATACCCAATTGTTCCACGCAATATTTTTTCATTTCTATAGCTTCACAATATTTTGTTTTATAAGGATGCACTTTACCTCCAGTAACAATGATGAAGGGAGCCTTCTTCAAATGAAACTGTACTGATGCGATCCTGAGCCTGATCATTGCCTCAGCACTAAGTGAAACATCTGGCTCAGATGGACCTGCACCAGGAACAAGAATAACTGAATATGGATAGTTGGTCCACTTTAATGTTTTGATTTTCTTAAACGCCCCTTCATTAACCCCTAAATGCATCGGTTCGAAGTCTGACGCCTGCGTGCGTTCATTTATTTCCAGAAAAAGACTTACTGCCGTAGTTGGTATCGTCAAAATATTGCTATCAGTCGCAGCAAGATCAGTGAGATATTGCAATATGTGGGTAACCTGAGAAAGATAAGATCGAGGAAAAGATCCCAAAGACGATATTTTCAAACTATTTGAATCAATCAAAGGATAGTTAGGCTTTTTTCCCTGTGCATACACAGACAAGGCATAATTGATGCCTTTGGCATCATGCTGCCATGCTTTGAACAACAAAGAATCAAGTTGGTTATTTTCTGAAACCAATTGATTGTAAGCTCCTGATGGAATCAAATGATGCTTGATTAAAGCTACAAAAGCAGGATGTTTTTTGAGTTCCAGCAATCTCTTGCCGACTGATTTTATTTCATCATCACTGAACTGCAATGTGGAGACCATACAGATAGCATTTTTGTTACAAATGCTGTCTGCGGTTTTTATGGCTTCTGTGCGACTACGATTCCAATAACCCATAATGCTGTCATCCCTAAGCAACTTAGAGACAGCAGAATCTTGAAGACAAAGCCATGAAAAATAATAGTTTTTTGAAACTGGGTTGTGCTGAAATGGGATATATTCTTTGTGTGGAATCTGCGCATTACTGCAAAAAGTAATCAGCAAAAGGCACACAATGTATGACCATGAAAATAAATTCCTATTCATCGATTACAAACCTATATACAAGTGTGTCTTAAAAGAACAAGAAGTAAATACTTAATTAATTACTAATGGTATTGTTAAAATTAATTAACAAATAAAAAAAGTTGGGGTGACATTTCCCTAACATTACAAACAGTAAGTGTATTTTAACGCAGATGGTCTTAATTATTGAAGGAGTAATTATCTGTCTATTCGATCTGTAAGTGCATTCATGAAAGCAACAATAGATTTCTTCTCATTGTCATTTAACTGAAGAGAGTCAAAAGGCAGACTTTGAAATGGCAAATCAATTCCAAGACCAACACCGCCGCCTTTATGGTAAAAGTTCACAACCTCATCTAATGTTTTATACAGACCATTGTGCATGTAAGGAGCAGTTTTTGCACTATTTCTTACAGTTGGCGTTTTAAATGCATATTTAAGTTCCTCTAACTGATTTATCGCGTATCGTCCCAGATCTGGATCAATTTTGGCATTCTCCCAAACAGCTTTCTCTGGAATACCGATAATTTCAGATTCTGATTTTGTAAACCATGGTGGAATTGTGCCATTGAAAACTGGTGCAAAATGACAAGTACCACATTTGGCTTTCCCCATGAATATATTGAATCCAGCAATCTCTTCAGCATTTAAAGCCTCATCCTTTCCTTTCATATAGTCATCAAAAGGAGATGAAAAGGGCTGCAATGATCTTACATAGGAGCCAATTGCATTTCTTATTTTAAAGTTATCAAGACTATCTGATTTGAATGCCAATTTACTCAATTGTTTGTATTCATTTATTGATGAAATTTTCGAAATTAACGCTGCATCTGCAAGATTAAATTCTTCACTGTTTTCCATCACATCATGAATTTGTTCCTCCAATGTTGTAGTTCTCTGATCATAAAACTGTGAGGCTTGAAGTGCCGCATAATAAAGCGTTGGTGTATTTCGAGCCAATGTTCCACCATGTGCAAAATTGGAGGCTTTTTTTAAGCCATCCGTAAAAAATATTTCAGGCTTATGACAAGAGGCACAACTTATGGTATTGGATTTTGAGAGTCTTGCATCGTAAAATAATAATTTCCCAAGTGTTACTTTGTCCGCATTAGACGCTGCCTCTGCATAAGGGGTATAGAAGTCAGGATTTAGCCCGTTTCCTTGCATTAAGTCGTTTAGTGTTCCTGTAAAGGCTTTTTGTATTAATTTATCATCTGCATTTTCTTTGGCAGGCAGGTCTCTGAGTGAGACAGATAGAGGCATTAAGTGTTTTTTTATAAATAACATTCTATTGAATGAATCAAAGTCTTTATTCTGCTCAAGAAAATTGATAGATGCTGAAAATTGCTGACTGATTTGCTGCTTACTTTGAAAAGCTAATTTTTCTCCTTCGATGTAAACCTCAATCAAATCTCTTATACCCTTTAAAGAAGCAGCAGCTTCAGGCATCGATTCGAAACTGACTGGCGCATCTAATCCGGTTAGACCATTAGTAGCTACTCTAATCAGTTCATGGTGCACCATTTCTCTTACATGTCTTGCAAGGATGGTCTGTTCCTTGATTTGAGTTTTGATAAATTTTAGATCAGTGATTAAAATATTTATTTCGTCGATGAATGACTTATTAATTGTATCATCGATAGCTAGACTCCAAATACTTTGTTCAAGTACTTGAAAGCCATGTGGAGGGAATACTTGATTATCATCTGTTTTAACATCGGGTAACACTGGACCGTTTATCCTTTTTGTTAACCCCTGAAAGTAATATTCTATAATCGACTCAATTTCTTTATAGTTGGATCGGCTTTCACCGAACATTCGCTTGAGATTGCCTGCATTGGAATTATTTTCTGCAGCTAATTTTAAACTTTCTAAACCAGAAATTAGCGTATCAATCTTAACAGCAAAATAATCCTGGACTGCAATATGGCCTGACTGTTGTTTTTTGGTACCACAGGCAATAAAACAGATGATTGCAATTGTTAAAACAAATAGATTCTTCATGATGTAATAAAAAAGAGGCGACTTCCCGCCTTATAGCAGAAAGTCGCCTGAATTTAAAATTAAACTTACTTAGGAACGTTGGTTATGATAAGTGTTTGGCCTCCTGACTTATAAGGTTGAACTGATGTTGCTTTACTCGGATTTAGGAATTTATCACTCTCAACCCATGAATGAGGATGGATATTGATTGTGAAAGCACCACTTACACCGATAATATCTGAGATGTCAACCATTGCACCATGCTCCCATAATCCAAATCTCATGTCACTGGTTGGATTATATTTTGTTCCACCAAGATCTTTGTTTTTCATTTCCATGAATGGCTTTTTAACACCTGTTGCAATGTTATATTGCCATATCCATGAATTGTGGGTAGCACCAGGGAAGAAAGAATCACCATCTTCCTGGATATACACATAGTTTTCAGTAGCACAAACGTTATCGGGGTTAATTAGGTCAGAACCTGGTTTGTCAGCACCATCTGCAACAATATCAAGTTTTCCAGTCAAAGGAGAATTTGCATCAAGTTTTAAACGGTACATTCTACCCCAATATGTTTTATCAGGAGAGCCACTCACACCTGTAGCAACAAAATATAGCTCACGACCATTTGCTCCGCCACCTTTACGATAGTCTAAATCTTCAACACGAGCAAATTGAATTGATCTAAGTGATGTGTTTAGATTTTCGATTTCAGCACCAGTCAGATTTTTAGCATTGGGTACTTCAACAAATTCAACATCATAAGTATTGCCTTTGGTGATGGCAGTCTCTATTTGATTTTTGTCTTTCCTTCTCAATGCATAAAATTTACCGTTATCTAAATCACCTGGTACATCTGATACATATAAATAAACCTGACCATTTGATCCATCTTCTCCCAAAATAATCACTGTTTTACCTGGGTAGGCGGTTTTAGGCAAAGGAACTGCATTTTCACCGCTGAACTTACCCAGTGCAGGCTTTACCCTGGTTTTGTTACCAGCATCTGCAGCAGCCAATGGATCGATAGCGTGTGTCATGGCATTTACATTGCTTTCTCCTGTAGTCAGAAAGATATTCCTTGGGAAACCATGCTCTTCAGGGGTTGCTAAAGTTGCTGAGCATAATCTGAACATACCACCATCAGTATCTACGATATATTCTCCTTTAACAGGGTTTAATTGCTTGTCGAGATATACACGTGATACCGCCCAAGTATTTTCGTGATTGGTTACCATAACATAACCAGAACCATCAGGATTTTTCAGGAACCCTTGTCCATCAGGAGCACCGCCATAGACAAAATTGGGTGAACCTTTGATAGTATCACCTGAACTTAATAATGTGTAGGCTTTAACAGCGCTAAATTCAGGAAACATCTCAACGAATGCTGGGGCATTGGACCTGTTTTTTAATTCAGGTTTCTCAACACCAGCAATTTTGTCTTTTTTGGCACAGCTTGAAACAATTGCTGCAGTTGTAATTAACAAAATAAGTTTCTTCATAAATGGTTTAATTTGAACCGCAAATAAAGCTTCGTATGTTATGATATTTTGTTTGATCCGTTAACTTAATATTACTTAACTATTAACAACTTTAAGAAATAGTAGAATTGTTCAGTTGCATTTTTAAAAAAGAGTTAATTGATCAAATAATTGCACCCAGACGTATTGATAATCAATATCCTTTCGAGTTCACCGTACAGCTGAAAAACCAGCCAGGCAGTCAATTCTCGCTGATCCTAAACAAAACAAACGGAGAAAAAGAGGAAAGTAAGCAGGTAACGCTTGGAGTAAAATAAAAACCGTCCAAGAAAAGAGCACTATTTCACAATCTTTTTCTTCACAATAAAATCAAAAACCAACTTCGCCATATAATTGTATCCGTCCTTGTTGGGATGTACACCGTCACTGGTGGTCATTAAATTGGATCGGCCGTCAAATGGCCCCGAAGGTGATGCTATTCCCTATGCAGGCTATTTGGACCTTAGTGTTTTGAGCAATGGTTTCATGATAAGAAACCATGCAAGTGACGAACAATAATAAATACCGAAATGCTTTTGCCATTGTATTCATAATTATGAAGATAACAAAAGATCAATTCAGGTCATTTCTTTTGAGGAGTAGGACCCAAAAGTAAAATATAAAACAAAGCAATAACCACGATAATCAAAAAAGCATAAAGCGCGATTTGCCCATACCTATTTTCAGCAGGTTTCACCAATTCAGTCACTTTAACTCCATTGATTTGAGCTGTGAATTTATTTTCTTTGTTGAGAACCGTCTTCATCATTTCCTTTCCATCCACTTCAATGGATAGGATACTGAAATGGTCGTTTAAAGTGGAAAAAAAATGATTCGAGATGGATTGAATGGATGAAAACGCAACAGTTGAATCCAGCTTACCGATGATCAACACTTCATGGCCAAGGGCAATGGTAATTGAATCCATGGATATGCTGCGCCCATTATCAGTATTGACCACAATGCTGTTTTGCAGATGGTTTTTCAGCAAATGTTTGAACTCCTCTGGCGTCAAACCGTTAATATTTGTCTTGGGAAATTGATGCTCTAATGCAAGTTGAAAAGACAACAATGGAGCCCGCACCATGAGGTTCCAGCTGCTCGAAGGCGTTTTATTGAAGGCCAATGTAGACACCTGGGGGTTGTGCCCAAAGACTTGGATAGTGAGCAATAGTGCTAATAAAAAACTGATGCCTTTTGACAAACATTGATGCATTCAGGTGGATTAAAAGGAGACAGAAAAAGAGCCCGGCAATCCCCTGAAACCATTGATGAATTTATTGGACCCCGCAGAGGCAACATGGTAATGATAGCCGCGAACGGTATCATAATGTCCTCTGTTGGCATCCAGGTCGGCTGGTTCTTTTCCTGATGCATCCAATTGCTCAAACATCCCATAACCGTCCATCGCATAACCGATCATGGATGGATGGCCATCTGTTTGTTTGATACTGGTAGATTTGCCAGTTGCCGCGTGATAATGATATCCAACTGCGCCATTGACATGTCCACCAGCGTCATCCATTGGGGCCAGGGTAAAGGCCCCGAGGATCGCCTGCGTTGGAGCAGGAGGGTCAAAGTTTATTCCATTGAAGGCAATGCCAACTACCATTCCCATTCCCATGATGGGCATGGTGTTGCTTGCCTTTTGGGGCTTAACAGGAATATAAAAAGTCTTTTTCAATCCCTGGTAATAAGAAGGCTGACACTCAACACAAAAATTCCTATAGGCTGGATCCACATTGGGACGGGCGGCTGCCTCACATTTATCTTTGGTATCCGTGACATTGATTTTCCCAGTAGCTGTGTTATAGAGCTGCCAGGTGGTACTGTTGTAGAAACTGGCCATATTCTTGATAAAACTTCCGTCTACATCATAAAGCTTACCCCCTTCAAACCAAACACCCCCTTTATCTGCCCCATCAAGAATATTCGTAGGGCACCATGGGCCCATGGCATGGTCTGTAGGAGTATTGTTGGTAATAATTTTATAGCACTCGATTGACGTGCCATTAAATGTTCGGGTTTCCTTTGAAATGGTCTGGCTGAGACCCGCCGTCAAAAAATAACTTGGGTTGACTTCAATGACCACCTCTGCCACTGTATTTGGTGGCACTGTATTTGTTGCCACTGCAATATTTTTTTTGCAGGAGGAAAACAAAATGACGCCAAACATCAAGATAAATAGTTGAGAAGCGGGATTTAACCAGTAGGCAATGACAGAAGTTTGAATTTTCATAATTTATAGAGCAATGGGACGAAGCAATCCTTCGGTAAAATTAAAAATACCAAGAAAAACAACATTATTCTCCAAAGGACGCAATAGAAGCCCGGATTTTGATAAACAAATCATCCGGATGGAAGAATAAAGACATTAATTGAAACAGCTTGCAAAAGAGTATCAGGCATTCCGTAATTTAGTGTCTACAACCACCAGACCATGAACTGTAGGCTAATTACCTTTTTTCTGATTGCCCTGTCCTCTCTAATGATGAAAGCATCCCATGGACAAGGGATTGATTCAATGATCAATGTATATGCTGAACAGTCGCCCAAGGAAAAAATCCATGTGCATTTTGATAAAACGATTTACAACAAGGAGGAAACCATTTGGTACAAGATTTATATCCTTGATGACCAAGGACTTACGCAATTGAGCAAGCATGTTTACATGGAATGGTTTGATCAGGCAGGCAAGCTCATCCGCCAACATGTTGCCCCCCTTTTCCAATCCACGGCCAAGGGAAGTTTCGAATTACCGGCTGACTATACAGGTAGCATCATCCGCATGAAGGTTTATACGCGCTGGAGCCTGAATGACGATCCTGCATTTGGTTTTGAGCGAGACATCGTTATCAACAACAATGAAACCATTGTAAAGCCTTCAAAAACAGAAAACAATACCATTGTAAATGTTTTTCCAGAGGGCGGAGAACTGATCACAGGGCTGAACAGCCTGGTGGCATTCAAGGCAACCGATAAATTTGGCAAACCGGTCAAAATAAAGGGATTATTGGTAAACCAATTGGGAAAAACCCTGGATACCCTCAAAGTCAGGCATGATGGCATGGGCAGTTTCAGGTTGATGCCCAAGGCCGGTGAAACCTATTCTCTTAAATGGATTGATCCCTCTGGCAATACCGGCATCATTGGCATACCCGTAACTAAAAAAGAAGGCATTACCTTGTCTGTGACGACCAACAATGAATTTGCCAGTGTAAAGGTTGAAAGAACAACTATCATTCCGGATAATTACAAGCGACTTAACCTTTTGGTGCACATGAACCAGATTGTCCTTTTCAAAGTCAATCTCAATACGGCAGACAAGCAACTGCTTGCAGCAAACATCCCGATTGAAGAGTTAAACACTGGAATTTTACAATTTTCCTTGTTCAGTAGTGATTGGCTGCCCTTGGCCGAGAGGATTGTCTTTGTCAACAACAGGGAGCATGAATTTGGCGCTAAACTCATCCCCCAACTGGTCACCCTCACCAAAAAAGGCAAAAACGTTTTTGATATTTACGTTACCGACACTACAGTGACCAACATGTCTGTTGCGGTTACAGATGCATCATTGGAAAGCACCCAGGCCAACCATACCATCTATTCTGACTTGTTGTTGAGCAGTGAGCTGAAGGGTAAGATCCATAACCCCGGATATTATCTTTCCAGTGACGCTGATTCCGTCACAGCCAATCTTGACCTGGTGATGCTGACAAACGGATGGAGAAAATTCAATTGGGAAAAACTAAAAGCATCTATTGCCCCAGAAATCAAGTATCCGGTTGAGACAGACATGATCAGGGTTTCAGGCAAGGTGTATGGATTAAAGAATGTTAGTGCCAACGACCTGATGCTCAACCTTATCATACAGAACAAGGACAGCAGCAAAAATTTCATCTTTCAGCCGGTTTCCAAAGAAGGACTTTTCCAAGGCCAGAACATGTTCATTTTTGATACAGCCCGGGTTTTTTACAATTTCAATCAAAACCAAAAGCTGAATGAAAGTACCCAGGTTCAATTTGACAATGGACTGCTAAAAGCTTCAGGAAAACTGCTTGAGCTCAAGGATGAGAACATGCTTAACCTCTGGAACGACAGTGTTTCACTCGCCAAAATGAATGCTTTTCTTCAAATGCAGGAGGATTGGAAAAAAAGATCCTCTTATAAAACCTTACAGGAAGTAATCATCAAAGCCAAGTCAAAATCTAATGAGCAGGCAGTAGATGAAAGGTATTCAAGCGGCCTATTTGCTGGAGGTGATGCCCAGGTATTTGACTTTCTCAATGACCCAGCAGCCCTTGGTGGCATTGACATCATTTCCTATCTGCAAGGCAGGGTGGCCGGGCTTGTCATCAACCGATCTGGTGCATCAACAACCATGAGCTGGAGAGGCGCAACGCCGGATCTTTATCTTGACCAGATGCAGGTTGGGGCAGACTATATTCAATCCATTAACGTTCGAGACATTGCAATGGTCAAGGTATTCAGACCACCTTTTTTCGGATCAATGGGTGGCGGAAGTGGTGGGGCAATTGCCATTTACACCAAAAAAGGTGGCGACTTCAAGGGTGATAATTCCAAATCAAGCAAGAGCATGCAAAGCGCATTGTTGGTGGGCTATACCCGGTTTAAGGAATTCTTCAACCCCCAATATGAGAACCCTGCAGAAAACAATGATACCGATATTCGAACAACCTTGTACTGGAATCCTTATGTCATCACCAACAAAAAAAGCCCCAGATTCAAGGTGCAGTTCTACAACAATGATATCAGCAAAAGATTACAGATTGTACTTGAGGGGGTGAATGCTGATGGCAAAATGACCAGGGTGGTGAAAATCCTTGAATAGGAAGAACCAAATTATCCTATAGTGATAAATTAATCGCGAATGGCAGGTTTACAATTTAGACAATTTGAAATAACCCAAGTGTAGTTCATCCTGCTTTTCAACTTCAGCATCAGCAAGGACTAACTGGTATTCTGCCAATGTTGACGGGGAAAGAACCTCTTCAATCCTATAGAGATCATCCACGTCAATTCCATATTCATCATCAATATGGGAGTTGGCTCCATCAAAATGGGTATGCTTGAAGAATGCGGTCTGCTTGGCAGCCTTAATGGCCGTTGATTTCTCAGCTGCAGCAACGACCATTTTATAATGAAATTCTTCGAACTCGTCTTTTTTGTATCCACCAAGGTTGATGAAAAATAATGCTTTTTGATTTGCAGGTACCACATCAGTTCTACCGACAACTTTAATATCCTGTCCATCAACCTGGGTCACTTCACGCCAACCATCGACATGCATGTCTCCTTCTGCCTCAGGCCAGAATGACAACATTTCGGGAATGAGATCCCTTAATTGATCAGCAATCCCAAAAAAGATATCATGTTGTTCTGTGTGACGTCCTTGGGGTTTGCATCCAATCAGGACCATGAAAAGCTTTGGAGTCATATTATTTTTTGTTGAACGAAATTAAAAAATATCAACAAAAGCGCCGTTGTTTATTCTGATGTGTTTTGAGTAAATTGTGGGATATTTTAACCAAAAATGAAAAGAAGAAAATTCATCGTCAACAGTTCAATGGGAATTATAGCAGCAACTCCTGTATTTGAACATTTGTCTGCATTGGATCTTCCTTTTTTTACGACAGGCATAAAAATCGGAGAAATTACCCCTACTTCAGCAGTTGTATGGGCCAGGTTAACCCGTGATGCCATAAGGGTGGCCGATACTGGAAAACAACCGAATTTTCTATTCCTTGATGAAACAAAAAATGAATGGCATGATGTTGCCTATTTCAAATCAACATACAAAGAAGACAGGCCCGACAGAAAGGTGCAGGTAAACATGCCGGCTAGCACCACGGTAGAACAATTGGATGGTGCCGTACCAGGCAAAAAAGGTTTCATCAGCATCCACTATAGCATAAAAGGTTCTGGCCATTGGAATAAAACATCCTGGAAGGTTGTAGACCAAGAAACAGATTATTCCTGCCAGTTTGCAATAGATGGACTGATGCCATTTACTGCATATGATATACGGGTAATGGGAAAAACCAATGAAAAGGCCACCAACCAGGTGGAGGGAAGCTTCAGCACAGCAGCAGAAAAAAATGATGCCTTTCCGGTTAATTTCATGGTCACCACATGTCATGAATACAATGACCAGGATGCTCCGGGTGAAGGAGGATTCAAAATCATGAAAGCAATGGAGAAACTCAAACCACAGTTTCTGGTTCATACGGGTGATGTTTTGTACCACGACCACAAGGCGAAAAACCTTGCCCTCGCAAGATGGAATTGGCAGCGAATGAGCAGCCTCCCCTGTTATGTTCAATTTTATAAGCACACGCCCTGTTATTTCATGAAAGATGACCATGATACCTGGATGAATGATTGCCATCCTGCTTCAACCAATAAATTCATGGGCGATTTCACCTACCAACAGGGAGTGCAATTGTTTCGACAGCAAGTCCCTTCAAGTGATAGGCCCTACCGCAATTTCCGCTGGGGCAAAGACCTGGAGATCTGGTTGTTTGATGTAAGGGAATTCAGAAAACCCAATGAAATGCCCGATGGTCCGGACAAAACAATTTGGGGCAAGGAGCAACTGGAATGGTTCAAACAGGGATATACGGCCTCCGATGCAAGCTTTAAAATATTGATCAGCCCTACTCCTATCATTGGCCCCGATCGACCTCAAAAAAAAGACAACCATTCGAATGCAAATTTCAGTTTCGAAGGCAATCTCATTCGCAATTTTATTGGAGGCAATAAAAACACCTTCGTTATTTGTGGAGACAGGCACTGGCAATATGTTTCAAAACATGCCAAAACAGGCACGCATGAATTTGCATGCGGACCTGCCAGCAATGAGCATGCCGGTGGATGGAAGAAAGACGAAAAATATCCTGAGCATGAGTATTTAAATATTGTAGGAGGCTTCCTAAGGGTTGAAACCAATAGGATCGATGGAAAGCCAACCATTGTATTCAGCCACCATGGGGTTGATGGCAATTTGCTGTTTCAAAAACAGTTTTCCTGATCGCTTGTAATTAAAATCACTTAACGTACTGCTTATACTACATAAACTAGTAGTGTAAATACTGAAAAATATAACAAAGTATATTGGTAAAATAATAACTCAAAACCATTGGCGTTTAGTTTCACAAGAACTGTATAGTTCATCATTTTTTAAAAACTAAAATTAAATGTCCATGAAAACGAAAATCCAAACCTCACTCGTCCTTTCCATTTTGGCAGCATTTGTCTTGATTTTTTCCTCCTGTAAAAAAACAGACAGCTTTAGAAAGCCAGGCACGTATCCACCAGCCACCACAACATCTATAAAGGATGTACAGGTAATCATCAGTGGCAGCGGTGCAAACTTTCAATCTGTTATGCTAGATGTTCAAAAAGTAGAGATCAAGGAAGACCTTGATGATTCAAATGATGACAATGACAATTTTGCAGATGCAGATGATAACATGGATGATCACCTGAAAACAGTTGATGAATATGGTCAATGGAAATCAACTGGCCAAGCCCCTCAACTGATAGACATGGTTTCCCTCAAGAATGGCGCGGAGTCTCTTATTGGAAATGCCACTGCAATGTACAAGGTCAGGAAAATCAGGATCACCCTTGGCACAAATAACTACATCATTGACAACGCTGGTGAAACCCATGCCCTCAGGCTTGAAAATGATGTTGAGAAAGTGATTTACATCAGGGTACACAAAGATGACATCGATGAAGATCTGGCGCTGAACCAACAGGTATTTAACCTTTACTTTGATGCAGCCAACTCAATCAAGGTTGACAATGGAAACTATACCTTGGATCCAATGGTTCGTCCATTCAGCATGAAAGCATTTGGCGAATTGACCGGACAGGTTTTTCCGGAAGATGTAAGTTCTGTTGTAAAAATTGATGATGGCCAGGGCAATAGCATCCTCGCCTTTACTGAGAAAAATGGTGAATTCAAAGTAAGGGGATTGAAAGAAGGTAACAACTATACTGTTATCGTTGAAGCACCTGGCTATGTAACACAAGAATTCTTCACTGTTATCATGGAAAAGGGTAAAAAAACCGAACTCAACGCTATTACACTTGTTCAATAACCATTCCTACATCGTACCGTGTAAAAGGGCCTGTCTTTGATGACAGGCCTTTTTTTTAGATGAAGACAGTTTAAAGGGAGGTCATCAAGAATCATCTAAGCACTTGCATGCATGTTCTTTATCGGCAGAAACACAAAATTAATACTCCCTTTTTGACAGCGTGGAAAAAGATGGTTAGTATTGGTAATCAATTTTGACTACCATGAAACTGATCATCTTTTTCTTTTGCTCCATCACTGCTATTGCTGCAACAGCACAGGTGAATGGCTACTCCCAAGCCAATGCCCATTCTCACAATGATTATGAACAAAAAAATCCATTTCATGAGGCCTACAATGAACAATTTGGGTCGATTGAAGCAGATGTTCATCTTGTTGATGGAAACCTCCTGGTAGGCCATGATAACAAAGACCTTAAGCCTGCAAAAACTTTGGAGCGCCTTTACCTGACACCACTATCACAATACAAAGACAAAAAAAGAAAGCTCCAGCTGCTCATTGATATAAAAACAGCCGCCGTACCAACCCTCGAACGCCTGGTAGCCCTGCTTAAAAAATATCCCTTCATCACCAAAAATCCGTTGATCAAAATTGTCATCTCAGGCAACAGGCCTGATGAAAACAACTATGCCGACTACCCTTCTTTCATCTGGTTCGAT
>Ga0209550_10004121_pt1 | contig 13767 bp, 18 predicted proteins | sample LauGreSuBDMM15SN_2_FD_187567 | JGI IMG/M metagenome (GOLD analysis project Ga0209550, IMG submission 187567) | Freshwater lake microbial communities from Lake Michigan, USA - Su13.BD.MM15.SN (SPAdes) (version 5) | ecosystem: Environmental > Aquatic > Freshwater > Lake | place: Lake Michigan... | reverse complement strand
CGGAGAAGAGAAAACCGTTAAATTTCACAGATTAGATTGCAAAAAGTGACTTTTTGCAATTTTGCAATTAAAATATATGATATTAATTTATAAATGTTCAATATTATTTTATTTATAATTGTATATTAGACGATAGGCTGGACAAATTATCTCTTTTATGATAAAATAATTTTAAACTTTAATTATTTTTATAAAAGTTTAATAAAATATAGATAATCTAACTCGAATTATATGAAAAATAAAATATATAACTAAAATGAAAAAATCTTGCACTGCTACGTTTATTAAAAAAAATTCCCCTGAAAGTTAGGATAGAAAGAGTCTAAATATATATTAAATCGGGGAGAACCTTTTTCAGGAGGCGGTGGAAGTCGCCCGCGGGATTGAGAGACCCTATTCTCGCAGTATTGCCCTCAGTAGTATAGGGGAATCGGTGGCGAAACTCGGGGACGTGGAGCTCGGGAAGAATCTTTTTCCTAAAATCCTCGAAATGGGCTATCAAATGAAAGTTTCCAATGATAGAAAAACTGTCATACAATCCATCGCAAAAGCCACCTCTACTTTCGGCTCCACAAGTGCCTACAGCTTTTTTGAATCCAACCAAGAGTCCCATCCCGATATTTCCGAGGTGGTGATGGCTTATACAGAAAAATATCATGAGATACGCTGGGAAGAGCCTAGTTCACAGGATTTATTTTCGTACTACATACGCTCCTTCGGATTGGTTCCCTTTGAAGGGGAGTTTGCCAAGGTGGGTGCGTATGACTTGATCAGCACATTGGCGAAACTCGGAAAGATAGAGGAGGGTTTGGAGGCTGGCAGGGGGATTGGGATGATAGCGGAGGTTGTGGAGAAGCCTGCGGTGGATCCGAGATACACTGTAAAACTTAAGATTTTACAAGAGGATTTCGAATTAGGGGACATAGACCAGGACGCATTTGATAGTGAGTTGTTGAAATTAAAGAAGAAGTTTGGGGTGGTTTGAGATTAGAGTGCTGGGGTTCGACTTTGATTTTACTGTAGTACAAGATATACTAAAAAGTCCGGTTGGTGTGGTTCGACTGGGCTCACCAATCAAAGTTCTTGACCAAACCCAGTGGATTCTACAGTGGATATTGATTTTTGACAATTGGTTTTGTAATTCGGCGTCTCGATACAAATTTTGCAAACAGATGCAAAATTCACTCGACGACCGGATTTAAAAGAGTTGTAGTACTCTACTGGAATGAGATATTTGTAGGGTTGGTTATAAAAATCAATACACGGACAAGCACACTTCCTGAGCAACCCTTTCTTTTCAGAGGTAGTCGAAGGGAATTAAATTGATATAATGTTAAATGTGGATATGTATTACAATATGGAATAGTAGGATTAAGGAAGAAAATCGTCCTCCGATAATTTCTCATAGGGTAGGGTTTTAAACCCTACCCTATGAGAGAATCCAGAAGGTTTATAATACGGTATTTAAAAAAAATAATCATATGAAAAGCATTCTTATGTTTAGTAATAATAGACGAACCCCAACCCTACAAAATCCCATTCTCTTTTAACTGATCCTCCGAAAGTCCGGTGATTTCCTGAATCTCAGAGACTGAAAATCCCTTCTCTAGCATCTTTCGGGCAGTTTCGATTGCTTTCTTAAGTTCACCTTCCTCCCTGCCTTTTTCTATTCCTTCCTCCAAAGCTCTCTCGTATAATATCATTGTTTTTTGCTTTCCCATTATAATCTCCTCTAGTTATATGAAATGTATATATAAATAAAAATTAAGCTTGGTTGGTGAGCTTGTCGAACCACTAATCTGGATCTAAATATATAATCCAACATCTCTTCTTCCAAATCAATCTTTTTTGACTCTTCCATAGAATTTAAAATTCCCTTAATTGTGTTCCATCCCATTATAAAATCCTCCCAAGGGTCTCGTATGATTTTCAAAAGTAAGATTCCTGCTTTCAATTTTGGATTTTCGAAATCTCTTATTGGATCAATCTTTCTCAGGTCAAAGATTAGAATTTCCTCTTTTACTCCATTTGATATAGGATTCTTAAGTTTTCTAATTTCTTCAAATTCCTGTTCAGGATCCCAATTATCCAATCCTTGGTAAAAAAGGATTACCTAGTACATTAGAGTATGTAGGTTTTTTTGGTTTCGAACTATAGTGGTATTATGGTTTTTTTTGGAGATATCATAAAAAGGAATCTTGACAAATAAAAATAATAAATTATATTGTAATTATCCGAATGGAGGAAGTAGGGTGAAAGTCCCTCGCTGTCCCGCAACTGTAAAGCCAGATACTCCTCTTATATTGTTTTCTCGTGGAAAGGAAAACTATAACAAAGAAGTACGTGTATACTTTTTTCAATCTAGAGGTTTGTAACTCCTTCAGGAAATGATTTTTTCTTGAGGTAATACATTGGAAATAAACAGATTAGTAATTGTACCATTTTTACTATTTATTCAATTAGTAAATTGTGGTAAACTATCCTCGCCTGGAGATATGCAGATGGCTGCTAGTATTGTGATTATGAACTCATACTCTCAGCCATTGACTCAATCGAAAAGTATCATAGAAGACACAGCAGATACCGTTACTGATGCTCCCAATCATACGGGAGTTGGCTTTCGGGATAGTAGATTAGCAGTGAATGGTATACGGGGAGCAGGTAGTACATCTGGATCAGGGGATGTATTTTCTCTAACAAATACGGGTAATTCCGCATCTATTACATTGGAATGGAAAAATAAAAGGGTGCTGAATGGCTCGGGTATTGACTTCATAGTGTTCGAAAATTCATTTAATTATATCGGAGATAATGCCTCTCGATATATGGAAGCTATAATTGTAGAAGTAAGCCAAGATAATATAAACTATTGTGGATTTTCTCCAGACTATACGTTTTCAAATGAATCTACATATAGTAAAAATCCACAGTACTGGCAGAGATTTGCTGGTATTACACCAGTTTTATATAATATGGATACCAATCCTCTCTACGGAGAAGATCTTTATACATCTCAAAAAGTAGGAGGTGATGCATTTGACATAGATAATCTAAGTTCTTCTAATGATTATGGAATTGGGTGTAGTACTATTTTACGAGATAAAATTAAATCTGAGGGATTTATTTACATACGGCTGACATCCGCTACAGCGAGAGTAAATCCTGATACAGTTCAAAATTATTTACAAGATTCGGGAGCTTTTGGTGGGGGTGCTGATGTAGATGGGGTTATAGCCAAGTACAGAGCATCACGATAATATGATGCAATTTCAACTCCAAGAGAAGATAAATCTAAAAACAAAGCCTTTGAAATCCTTAGGCCAATTAGAAGAAATTGCAACTCAAATTGGCGTACTACAAAGTACATTGAGCCCCCATCTAAGTAAGCCAACTATTCTTGTTTTTGCTGCAGACCATGGTATTGCAAGTGAGGGTGTGAGTGCATATCCTTCTTCGGTGACATACCAAATGGTTAATAATTTTATTCAAAATGGAGCTGCAATCAATGTATTTTGCAAAGAAAATGCTATTGATTTAAAAATCATCGATTCCGGTGTGAATCATGAATTTAAAAAATATCCAAATCTTACCAATGCTAAGGTAGGGATGGGAACTAGATCATTTTTACATGATCTAGCAATGACAGAAACAGAGCTTGCTACCTGTTTTGAGTATGGAAAACAAATCGTCACCGCAGAATATGAAAGTGGATGTAATATAATAGGGTTTGGTGAAATGGGAATTGGTAATACGTCCTCTGCTTCTATGATTATGAGTTATCTGTATGATTTACCTCTGGATAAATGTACGGGCAGAGGAACTGGATTAGATGATACAAAGTATCAAAGAAAATTAGAAATTTTAAAAAAAGCGAAAGTAAATCATGGAACTATCTCTGACCCCATGATTGTACTTCAGACATTTGGGGGATTTGAAATTGCCCAGATTGTATCTTCTATTCTAGAGGCGTACAAAAGAAAAATGTCTATCATGATTGATGGATTTATTACGGGAGCGGCTTTTTTAATTGCACATAGAATTGAGCCGAGGTGTATAGAAAATTCAATTTTTTGTCATCTCTCGAATGAGGCAGGACACGCACTCATGCTAGAAAAACTGGGTGTAGAGCCTATTTTAAACTTAAAGCTACGACTAGGAGAGGGAACCGGATGTGCACTTGCCTATCCAATTATCAAAAATGCAATAGCGTTTCTGAATAATATGGCTAGTTTTGAGAGTGCGGGGGTATCTAAAAGTGATACGTAGAGAGATACATTATTTTTTAGCCGCGGTCATGTTTTTCACAAGAATTCCATGCCCTTCTTGGGTGGATCACAATGAAGAAATACTTAATAAATCGAGAAAGTATTTTCCCCTGATGGGATGGATTGTGGGGGGAGTTACTGGATTAACTTATTATATCTTTGCCATTATTTTTCCAGTATCCATTAGTATACTTATATCTATGATCGTAGGAGTTTTACTCACTGGCGCATTTCATGAAGATGGATTTACTGATGTTTGTGATTCCTTTGGAGGGGGATGGGGAAAAGAAAATATTTTAAAAATCATGAAGGATAGTAGAATTGGTGCATATGGAGTAATAGGAATTTGCCTATTAGTTTTTTTAAAGTACAGTGTCTTGGTGGAACTTTCAAACTTTGGAAATAATTTGGTGCTAATTTCCCTTATAAATGGGCATGTCTCCAGTAGATTTATAGCATCCACTTTTGTTCAAAGTCATGAATATGTGCAGGATCTAGATATCAGCAAATCCAAACCTATCGCAAATTCCAAACTTAGTATCTATGAAATGAGTTACAGCTTTTTATTCACCATACTCCCCTATTTTCTTTTCCCTTCAGTCTTATTTTTAAGTATTTTTGTACCTGCATTTCTCTCAAAAGTATACTTGGGATATTATTTTCATAAACACATTGGTGGATACACTGGGGATTGTTTGGGAGCCACCCAGCAAGTTTCTGAAGTAGTACTCTACATTTCTATTTTAGGAATATGGAAGTATATTTAATTCGACATACATCTGTAGATATAGATTCAAATGTATGCTATGGACAATCCGATGTCTCTCTTAGTAGTACTTTTGAGGAGGAATCCCAAAAAATTAGACAGGAATTAAATATTGATTTTGAAAAGGTATATTCTAGCCCACTCTCCAGATGTACTTTGCTTTCTAATAAATTCTCAACTTCTGTAGAAACCGATACCCGACTTTTGGAAATTAATTTTGGAGAATGGGAGGGCAAAAAATGGGATGTAATACATAAAAAAGAATTAGAACTTTGGATGAAAGAATTTATATTTCAAAGACCTCCTAATGGAGAAAATCTACAAAATATGTATCTCAGAGTATCTAATTTTCTAGAAGAATTAAGAACTAAAAACTTTAAAAATACACTTATCATCACCCATTCGGGTGTAATTAGATGCATGCTGGCTGATATTCTACAAATCTCACTTCAAAATATTTTTAAATTTGAAATAAGGTATGGAAGGTACATTCATCTAAATCTTTCAAAAGATAGGATTATGGATAGAATTTTAGCATAAACCTATACTTCATTCATCCAAAGTAAAATTAATAGGAACCCTATGTGCCATCTTGGTGGGCTTTCCTGAGACATAGCCTGGTGTAAAACGAGTCATGTTGATAATCTTTATGGCTGCTTCATCAAACCCGTACCCAGCTTTACCGCTTACAATTTTTGAACTAATCAATTTGCCAGTATCATCTATTTGTACAAGTACTACAACTACCTTGTCAGTGATGTTTGCCGCTTTCGCTGCTGGTGGGAAAAATTGACGTAAATCAAAGTCTATGATGGGAGTGGGAACTTTGTCACCGTTGAAGGAGTAGAGATACCCATCTTTGTCTGTTCCATTCCCTGAAACGGCATTTTCATTGATATCTTCGTCTGCGGGATCATCTCCCGTTTTTTTCTTTCCCTCAACCCACTCCGATTTTTCTACAGGTGCAGGGCTAGATGTGCCCCCAATCAATTCGGGCGGAATATCTTCCATTATATCTACTTCTTGGTTTATGTTAGATGAGTCTACAATATCGGATTCATCTTGGAATTGAGAGATGTAGTACGCAGCATAGATCCCTCCATGCAATGCGATAGAAAGGGTGAGTGTTATGGGAAAAAGATACCGTATATAAAATTTACCTTTATTTTTTTCGTAGATACCTGACATATACTTACCTATTTCTTAACTGAAAGTGCTACTCTGGAAACCCCAGATTTACGTATGACACCCATCAGCTTCATGATGGTACCGTATGCCAGCTTTTCATCTGCTGAAAGGGTGAGCCTCATATTGGGTCTAAATTTTATATCCCTCTCTAAAGTAGAAATGAGTTTTTCTTCCGTAATGGTTTGCCCTTCTAACAATATTTTACCATCCCTCGTAAGAGCTACCTGCACACTTTGTGATACGTTTGGATCCGCCGCCTGTACTTTGGGAAGATTGATATTGATAGACTCTTTTTTTAAGAAGTTAGCTGTCACCATAAATATCACCAATAAGACAAGTATAACATCCACCATTGGAGTAATGTTGATCCCATCGATCACTTCATCTTCATTAGATCCTGCTGCCATTGCCATAATTATACCCTCTAAACCTTTTTCGTACTTATACTGGCTAAAAACTCACGGGATACGATTTCCAAATTTTGGCTGATAACTTTTAGTTTTTTGGAAAAAAAGTTATTTGTCATAACCACTGGAATCGCTACAAATAGTCCCGCAGCAGTTGCCAAGAGTGCTGTTGAAATACTTTTCATCACCACTTCCGCACCCGAATTTCCAAGTGTCCCTAGTCCATTGAATGCTTTGATTACACCTAAAACTGTCCCGAGTAAGCCTAGAAAGGGAGCATTGTTTCCAAGTGTAGATAGAATGGGGAGACGTTTTTCTAATTCAATCTTTTCAGCTACAACCCTACCCGCCATCAGCTCGGACAAACTATCATGCCCCTTGTCATAGTGTTCCGCAGAGAAACTAGCAAATCGAGCGTATATATTTTTGGGGGATTTTCCCTCTAGATCTCTGAGAGAAGTAACTTCATGTGATCTCAATTTAGAGACAATTTCTTTTAAGATAGATTCTGATTTGCTTACACTTCTTGAGAATACAAATGCTCTTTCAAACCCAACAGCTACAGCCATAACGCTTGCAATAGCCATGAGTATAAAAATTATCTGTTCCCCTATATCAACGAGTTGTTCCATAGTAATGTTCCTTTTCTATTCAGACTTATCTATCTGAGAATATTCCTTTATTTTTTTTTGATGTACTTATTATTTGCATTATTTTTTAGGTCCCACTTTTGGATCACCTAAGGGTGGATCAATCTCTTTGACACTGATTACATCCCCTTCTACTTTTACTACCGAAACAGTTCCCAATGGAAAAAAGTAATGAGTCTCATGCCATATTTTCACATTTACAAGCGTATCACCACCTGGTATTTTTTGAACTGCTTGGCTCATCGCATACTCTATGTTAAGGGGGTTTGTAAGGGGAAAAAGCCCCAAGTAAAAAAAGGTGGAAGATTCTCCCTCAGCAGAACCAAGTATATTCAACTTATCCTTACGTATGAGAGTGGCTTCTGAAATTAGACCTGTATTACGAACACGCCCGCCCTTATCAGTGATACCTCCCATACAATTCACAAACAGGAAGAGAATAAAAAGAATAAACAAACACCCGTTAGATACAATTCTACTCATTTGGGCTTCTCTCATTTTTTAGGTGCAACACCCGTTTTAATAGAACCATCATCTTCAAATTTTATCGCTTCTGCACTGATACCCAAACGATTCCAAGTGATAAAAAATAGAATAATTCTATCCTGCCAGTATTTAATGTTGATGAGGGCATCTGCATCTTTTTGGTTGATAGACCTTTCTACCAATTTGTCGATGGGAGGTTTTCCCAAAGGGATTGCAATGATAGCTATATCAAAAGTAGCCCAGGATATGGAATCTTGGACTGGGGCAATAACTTTGTACTTTCGATTCACAATGGGGATATTGCTAGTAGCTATCCCAGCACTCGAAGATGCACAATTGACAAGTATTGATAGAAGTGTGGGTAGAAATAAAAAGCTTAAAATCTTAGATTTCACATTCATTTGTTATTCCTCTGTATAAATAATTTCATTTCAACTAAAGGCATCCTTCTCTTTTTGTTCTGGTTCCTATTGATTCTCATTTTCATAATCCTACATTCTAGTGCCATAATTTATTTTTTAATTGTTCGTAGTTTTGGTACATTTAAGTGCACATAAATTTTGACCCACACCCAAACTCCCCGTAACCAAGTCCGCTGTTTTACCTGTAGTGCAGAGATTATTGTTAATGTAATAAGACCAATTGTCTGCCTGACATGTGTAGAGGCAGTCTTTAAATGCTGAACTGGCTTTTTTGAGAGCTTCCGAAGAAACTATAGAATTGCAATACGTGGAAAAGGAAAGAGTAGATGGACTTTGAGAATATACAAATGTAGTGTACTTCTCACTGTCTGCACTTAGTATTGCCTTAAAAATTGTTCCGTAAGAACTACCATAGGTTAGGTTGAATGTTGTCTCTAAAGTATTTAAAAGACTAGTCTTATCACTGGCATTAGGAGTACACTCTGAGGATTTTGTCATCATTGCAGTACACTTTCCCACAGGATTTGGCTCTGGAGTTAAAAGCACATTCAATAGTAAGCCGTCATTGAAATCATCCTGGTAGTCTTTTTTATTTATATGATTGCAACTTGCAAGATACAATAATAATAAGAGTGAATTAACAAAAACTATGATTTGCTTTAAGGTAGATATGTAACACATTAAAATCTTACCTCCAATCCTATATTGAAAAATGGAGCTTTGGTTCCCCCATTTCGCAAGAGATAAAAATCTCCCTGGGGACTTGGGTTTGTGCCTGAATATGGCTTTGTAGAATCGAAGTTTTCCGTTAGGATATTTTCTCTCATATAAAGGTTTAAAACCTCAAAATAGAGATTCATATAGCCCCATTCATAGTTTAAAAACTTATCAAATCGGAAATCTAGCCTGTGGTATGGCTTTGCACGTCTGGAATTTTGGTAATCTCCCGAATAGGGATTATCAGAGTATTTGGGATTAAAAATTGTAATACCATTTGCTGTATTTGTAAATTGCCCCCCATCATCTCCAATCACGGGAGTATATGGGAATGCAGATCTGTAGAACCATCTTCCCCCAATCTGATACTCTTCATTGATTCTCCAGCCATACACCACACTCAAGAGATGGGTGGTATCAAACTCATAGATCAATTCTTTGGAATTGTTGTACTGTGACCTAACCCTTGCCTCCGTAGCAGTTATAAGCTTAGTGGAATCATCGCCTAGTGGTACGAAGATATTGTTGTTTCGATAACTCTGTGACCAAGTATAGGAGATCCAACCAAACCAATCCCTAGACCCGGGACGATTTGATTTTTTGATATAAAGCTCATATCCGTGGGACCAACCGTTCCCTTTGTTAGAATAGTTCAAAGCACGATTGGTGACAATTGGCTTGGAAAGTAGCTGGGTTTTATCAGGATTGGGTCCATAGGGTTCGGTGATATAGGGGTCGCTCACAATCAAATTTGTAAATTCCTGTTTGAACACTTCTCCCTTGATAGAATATTCTTCCGTGATCTGTTGGTCAATACCAGCTCCGTACTTTGTTGCTTTTTCAAACTTTATATCGGGATTTCCCGATTCCAAAGAAGGTTGCTGGGAAAAGAAGGGAAAGCGAAAATAATCTCCCGCCCCTGAGAAAAGTGTCATACCCTTTCCTATATTGTCAAAGCGATAAGAGACCAACCCCCTAGGTCCAAAGACTCCCTGCTTGGAAGAATCGATGTAATCGTATCTCGCACCTGGTTCAATTTTTAGATTTCCAAATTTAAAATGCAAACTGGAGTAAGCATTTCCATATCCTAATTGGGTTTTTTGCGTGATTTCCCGTCTTTCAAAATCGGGGTTGTCAGTTCTATAAGGGTTAGGAGAAAGATTATTGGGATCTTTGAGAGCAACTGAATAACCACTCACATTGTAGCTAAATGCCCGTACTTCAGTTCCAAAGTCGATTTTGAGAAAATCAGTGGCATCCCAGTTTAGATCTTGTCTTACGCCGGTATAGGGAGCCCTGGCAATAAAATCTGCCTCAATACTTCCAAACTTAACACTGGTTTTATTGTATGGATCATAGTTAATCAATGTAAGACGATTATTAAACTTTGATCCAGGAGTCCAAATGTACCTAAGCCCCATTGTACGAAACCCCTGTCCAGCAGATACACTAGCCCCTGCAATTGCTTCTAGAGGATCTTTGGTGGGATCGTTTGCTTTTTTAGTAGAAGCATTTAAAACAAAATTGTCATTGGCAGTCAGAGATGTAAACGAAATTGCATGTTGTGGAGTAAAGTTATATACAAATTTAACATTTGAGCTATTGTACTGCGGAAGACGTATCCCATCCGGTATCAAACCCGTAGCACCTAATGTTTTGTCCAGGTACCCCACCTTTCCACCAGCAGCCATATATCCCTTTCCATTGAAGAGTGGTGTTTGGTACATCACCTGACCCAAAAGCAAAGAGATACTAGAAGACCCAGTGGCTTTTTTTACACTATCCGTAGACTCTATTTCAATGACCCCACCCGTAGCATTTGCAAAGTTTGCAGGATATGCTCCCGTATATACGTCTATTGTTTTAATCAAATCATTGTGTATAACAGAATTAATAGCATCAAAGTGATAGGCATACAATATGGGTAGATCATCATATAGAATGGTATTTGTATTTGGATTGTTACCTCGAATTACAATCCCCCCTGGCTGCCCGCCACCAAAGAATGGGGGTGCAAATATACCCGGAAGAGTTTGGATAGCATTCAAAGCTTCTCCTAAGGTTCCAGGCATACGTTTGATTTCATCATACCTTACTTTGTAACGTGAAAGTATGGTCTTTTCTTTTTGACCGTCTACCTGTATGGCACCTTTGGGAGCCTGCGCTTTGTCGGTGAAGAGGGTAAGGGATTCTCCATCTGCGGACACAGTTTTTTTGATTTCCTGCATTCCAGTAGCTCTGAGAATACGGAATGTGTATTCCCCAAAAGTTGGAACCTCCGCCTCAAAAAATCCCTCTTCATCTGTGGTATACCCTTTTTTGGTTTCAAAGATAAATACAGTTACTGCCGCTTCCCCTTTGTTTTTTGTTCGAGAAAAAATCCTCCCTTTAAATGATACAGCAAGGAGATCAAGGCTTGAAAAAAAACAGAAAACTAATAAGGATTGAATTAAAAATTTCTTCATTGTCATACCTAAAATTTAATCCTTCGATTACTAAGTTCTTTAAAATCTATATACCAGGGTATATTGGGAATTGCATCAGGGCTATAGATACCAAGGCAAATAATTGGATAGGCTGCAAAAGGGCAATCTAACCTTGTGATGGCTATTGTGCAGAGGTCTAAGTTTCTTTGGATTTGGTCTGTAAAAACTAAAAGAGGTGGAGATGGAATGGATGTACCACATTTCTTAGCTTTAAAATCAGCAGCAAAGTAAATTTGGGATTGAGCATCTTCTTTTGAAATTTTATCATCCACAGGAACACAATTTATCAAAAAACCCAAGAAAATAATTAGAGAAAACAATACTTTTTTAAATAAAAACATATTTCTAATACCTATCTAAACATTTAGAAGTACTACAAAAGTACATCTCTATAATTCCTTTTTTCGTGAAGATTTTAAAAAGTTTTTCCAATTTTGCATCACAATAGAAAAATTCTCTTCTTCCAAGTCTAAGTATTTTAGTAAATCTGTGATCTTCTCATCTTTTAAGTTTTTATTTTTCAAATGTTCCCTTCCCTCTACTAAAATGGAACGAAAAGGATCGTACTGCGATAATTTGATTTTCAGGATATTCTCTATGGCGTTTTCTGAGTATTTATAAAACTCCTTTCGATCTCCGGGGTACCGAACTTCTTCAATGAACTTAAAAGGACGAAGAACAGCTAGATTTGTAGACACACTGCTACGGCTGACACCTAGAATCCTAGACATCTCCTCGGGAGAGATTGGCTCTTGTAGAACCAAGAGGAGCCCTACAATACGGCCACTGATTCTAGGTATGCCCGCAAACTCATAAAAAAGACCAACTTTGTCTATAAATCCTAGAATTTCGGGATCGATTGTCACAGGTTGCTTATTCATCCTTTTACAATATTGAACTTTCTGAGTTTTCAGTCAAGACTGAAATTTGAAAAATTTAGAATAAATAAAAAAAAAGTAAGAACTAATCCCCTGTTTTTCCAAATGGATCCATGCCCTCTCGGACAGCCGGAACTTCCTTGGTCTGTAGAAGATCACTAGGAGCAGGTTTTAAGAGCTGCAAAAGGTCTTTTTCCGAGCTATCCTTTGAGAGCCAAAGAGGAAATTTTTTTTTGTCTAAGAAAACAGGCATTCGATCGTGTATTCCAGAAAGGGTTTCATTGGCAGATGTTGTAAGTACGGTACAAGATTCCAAATATCCCTTGGGACTTTCCCACTCGTCATACAAACCTGCAAAATATAAATGCTTACCATTGGAAGGGAAGAATAAATGAGGAAATTTATTCTTGCCTTCTGTTCTCCATTCGTAAAAACCATTTGCTGGAATCAAACATCGTTTCCTCTTGAAAGGAATTCGGAAGGTGGGCTTTTCCGTGACAGTTTCGGAACGTGCATTGAATGTCTTAAATGTAGAGGAGTGATCTTTTGCCCAGGAAGGGACCAATCCCCATTGCATAGGAACCAATTGCATGGAATCTTTCATACGTATTACGTTAACAACCATCCCAGGACTGATATTCGTTCGGGGTGGTAGGTTGGAGAGAATTTCTAGGTCAGGAAAATCTGTTCTAAGCTCCTGTGGCTCAGAGACAAAAACATAACGTCCGCACATGTAAAAAGAATAGCAAAAAGGAATTGGATGTCAATGAGAAACCTCTGTAGATTTTAGGAAATATACCCATTACATTCCATAAAAAAATAATTGAATTTAATAAACAAAAAAAAAAGGTATAAAATACTCACAAATGAATTGGATACCCTTTACAGTCTATACTTTGGTAACTATTTTCTTTTTAAGAGATTGGTTATGGAATTTTTCAAACACTATTTTAGGCAGTGACAAGGGTGATGGAAGCCTTACGATTTGGATAGCATATTGGCCTTATTTAAAGCTAAAAAGTTTAGTGAATGGAGAAAACTTAGAAGCTTACCTAAATAGTAATATTTTTTATGGATTTGATGGGGGTTACTCGTTTAGTGACATGATGCCTTCCCTACTCCCAATGGTTGCAATTTTGGACTCCATTTTTCATAGCCCAATCATTACTATAAATGTCATCCAATTGTCATTCATTGTCTTATTGCCCTTTGGGAACTATTTATTGTGCAGAGAATTTGGATACAATCCTTATGTATCATTTGTATCAGGGTTGGTATGTAGTTTTACTGAGTTTCATATCCAACAGTATTTACACTTCCAGCTTCAATTTGTTTTTTTAATACCCATTGGGATGGTTTATTCTATCAGGTATTTTAAAAAGCCCAGTTCATTTGAACTTTCAATTGTATGTTGTATTTTAGTATTTTTAGCAGGATCTTCTATTCATATATTTATTTATTTTATATTTTTAGTATTTTTATTATTATTACTATCTTTACTC
>Ga0209550_10004119_pt1 | contig 13780 bp, 13 predicted proteins | sample LauGreSuBDMM15SN_2_FD_187567 | JGI IMG/M metagenome (GOLD analysis project Ga0209550, IMG submission 187567) | Freshwater lake microbial communities from Lake Michigan, USA - Su13.BD.MM15.SN (SPAdes) (version 5) | ecosystem: Environmental > Aquatic > Freshwater > Lake | place: Lake Michigan... | reverse complement strand
CATCAATACCGGCCTTGTGCAGCAGTTGCCCGAGCAGCAGCCCGGCCGGGCCGCCGCCAATGATGGCGACCTGGGTGCGTTGGATTTGCATGCGGAATTTGCCCTTGTTTGATGTGTAGTTCAGCCGAAGAATTATGCCGCCTTCTTGAGCTCTGCCGGCAGCCAACTTCCCTCAATTTTCATTCGGCATGGAACGCCAACTAAGCGCAGTGAAAGCCTGACGCCAAATCTTAAAAAAGCCGTAATGCCAAGACCTTTGCGATGCAAATCATGTAAGCTTTGTAGAGTTCATTCATTTCAAAAGCACCATAAAATTTTCTTACGTTTCTTTGGGGATATGTTTCAGCATTGCAGTGGGCGCACACGCCCAAGTGCCTGGGCCTGAAATCAAGAAAACGCAAGATGGTTATTGCCTGCTGCGCAACACACCAGCGTATGCAGCGGCAACGCAATTTACGCCTACAAGCCTAGGGGAATGCCTTCAGTCTGGCGGTGTGTTGCCACAACCACCTGAAGGTATTCAGCCCAATGGACTGTCAAATTACTGCCGGGGGGTTGATTGCGTCGATTCACTCTCAAAATTCAAGGCTGTTTACCCCATCCAGCCATCTGGCCGACCCCGCCCACTTCCCTTGGCGACCAGTTTAAGTTTTAAGCAGCGCGCACTTATACAAAACGCTAATCGTATTTTTGACACTAACCCCACGCTGGCTATTCTGCTTGTCGAAAAAGGTGAGGTTATTTTTGAGCGCTACCACCCTCAAATTGGCCCTAAAACGCCGTTGCTGGGTTATTCCATGAGCAAATCTCTGACTGCACTCACTGTGGGTCGGGTTCATTGTTCGGGCTTGTTGCCAGATTTGGACCGCAAAGCCAAGTCCTATGACGACCGACTTGCAGGCACGCAATATGGCGAGGCTACAGTGCGGCAGTTGCTCATGATGGCCAGCGGTGCAACCCGAGGGTCTGTCAAGAGAGGAGGAAGCCCCTTAAATCCACCAGCTCATTTACCCAGTGCCTTTTTGGGTAACCCTTGGTACGCAGGCTACGCGGATTATCAAAAACAATTACACGACTATGGTGCGCCTCAAAAAAAGCCGGACCATAGTTTAGTGACTGCGGGTGAAGAGTTCTCTTATAAAAACCTAGACACGCAAGCCCTATCCTTTGTTGCTGGCGGACAAGATCGCCCCGAGTTTTCTGCCTCATTCTCGACATTGTTTTGGCCTGGCGTTCAGGCTGAAGACGTGGCTTATTGGATTCATGACGAAAAAGGTATCACTCATACCCTATCCAGCTTTCACGCAACCTTGCGTGATTGGGCCCGCATAGGCTTGCACATCATGGATGAACGGAGAACGCCAACAGGGGATTGCTACAACCGATTCGTTGAAAAAGCGAGTACCACGCAAATACAAAACCAATCTAAGTCATTTGGCGATGACTTATGGATAGGTCAGTCCTTTCAAGGCTACGGTTATCAAATATGGACGGAAAATTTTGAAGACCCAAGGGGCACCTTTTACCTTAATGGAGCCAAAGGCCAACGCATTGCGATCAACCCAGAGCGTCAGCAAATGATGGTGGTCTTTTCGATGGAAGAAAACTATATGGGCAAGCTGTACCAGCTCTTTGCTTCTTGGAAATAAGCAATGCGTGTGGTGTTTTGAGCCTGTTTGGGATGATGAATTGGTCTGCCCGGAGGGGATCGAACATAAGCCTGCGGCTGGCATGAAAGCTTAGTTTCTGAATTTTGGTATTTGAAAGTACCGCCAAAAGTACCGCCATTATTCAAAGTGTGTCCGGGTGTTGCTGCTGTGGCCCATGATGGCTATTGAGCCGCAGCAGCGGCTGTGTAAACAGCATCGCCCGTATTGCGCCAGTCCAGCTAACGCAATTATCAAACTTATTTTAAATGCTGGCGTCAAAGATAAGCTGTTGCAATGAACACCGCCACTGCCCAAGCATTGACCGATGACCCACGCTCCCCAGAAAACATTGAGCGGCGCAAGACCCTCAAGCTGGCAGAGCGTGACCCTTTGGGGCGGCTGCTACCAGGCAGCGTGCTTGAACGCGCTGGCAGACCTGAGGGCCCGACGGTCACTACGCTTGCGCGTCAGCATACCCATGCCGCAGTTACAGTCCTACGCGAGATCTTGGATGACTTGAAAGCTGCACCGGCCGCACGAGCGACCGCTGCGCAAGCATTACTTGACCGTGGATGGGGCAAAGCGCCAATCCAGATTGATCTCAACGTGCGCCAGAAGTTTGATGACTTCTTGCGTGAGGTCGGACTGGCGGCTACATGCGAGCGTGACTATCCTGTTTTGGCAGAGGCTGATGAAGCCGATGAGTAAATTTTGGCAGGGAAATTGAGGGCAGAAAGTCTATAAATCCAAACTCCTCCAGAATATCCTGAGAAGGCTTGCTTGGTACCCGAAGTAGCCAAGCAGATTTAAAATTAAAATTTTATAAATTGAAAAAACCGCTAACTGTTTGTCGTCAGCTGCCTTTGTCATGCGGTTTGGTGAGATGGGTAAAAGGTACATGACGACGTCGACCATGTCTTTTTACTATAAATTATATAATGCATTAATTTTTGAAAAAGTAGCAATTAAAATGTTTCCAGACTCAATTAAAGGTCGCCGTGTCCTCGAGCTAGGCACCATGCTAGCCGCACCGTTTGCGTGCCATATACTGGCCGAGCTCGGGGCAGAAGTGATCAAGGTTGAGCCCCTGGCCGGGGACCCAACGCGCGCGCTAGTGCGAGGCGGTCCCAGCGGCACCTTCATCGCTTATAGCCATGGCAAGAAAAGTGTGGCCATGGACCTTGGAACTGAAGTTGGCCGCAGTGTGTTTGCCAGTCTGCTTGCTAGCGCCGATATCGTGGTGCACAACTTGTCTCCTGCTTCTGCCCGTAAGTTAAAGGTCACCTATGAAGATTGCCGGGTATTGCGCAGCAACATCATTTTTTGTCACATTCGCGGCTATGGCGAGGGTCCCATGGCAGATGAGCTCGCATCAAACCCGGTGGCTGAAGCGTCTACCGGCGTGATGGAGGCCAATCGCGTTAATGGTCGCCCGAGTCGTCTCGGCCCTTCTTACCATGACCAGTTCGCAGGCGCCTATGCGGTGATCGGCATCATGGCCGCGCTGGTCCAGCGCGAGCCCAGCGAGAAGACGCACAAGATCGAGATTGGCCTGTACGAGACCGGCCTGCACGTGGCGGCGCGCGACCTGGCCGGTGTGCAGCTAAAGACGCAACTATTGGGCACGCCCGAGCGAGAACCCCATGGCGAGTTTGCGATGCCAGGCTATGGCGCCTACCAGAGCAGCGACGAGCGATGGGTCTACCTGCTTATGCTCAACGACGGCCACTGGCTGAAGTTCTGTCAGGCCCTGGGCCTTCCCGAGGCTGACGAGGAAGTCCTGCGCAAGCTGAAGGGCCGTAAGCAGCAGCGCGTTCGCGTGGAAGCCACCGTGAAAGCCGCTGTCGGTGCGCTGCCGTACAAGGAGATCGTACGCAAGCTGTCCGACGCCGGCATGGGCTTCACCGAGGTGCTGCCGATCGAGCGCGTGCTTGATGCGCCTCAGGCACGCCATCCTGGCAAGCTTGTCCACCATGAGTTTCGCAATCTCGAGTTCGACTTGCCTGCATTCCCTGGCGTTGACCATGCCAATTTGGCCGGGTTGCCACCTCGTGAGCTGGGCGCCGACACGCGCGAAGTGCTGACCGCCCTGGGCGTCTCCGAGAGCCGTTACAGTGAGCTGCTGCAAGCCGGAGCTATTCTGGACACGACAACACCGACCTTTGCTTGGGCGCCGGTGCGCAACACCACCTGAAGGAGATACCCTTGGAACTGAAGCTTCAAGGCCGCGTGGCCATCGTCACCGGCGCTAGCATCGGCATCGGTCGTGCAATTGCCAGATCGCTGGCGAATGAGGGACTTCGCACCGTGCTGGTCGCACGCCGTACGCACTTGATGGAAGAACTAGCGCGCGAGATCGTTAAGGCTGGTGGCGCGCAGCCCCTGGTCGTGCCCATGGACCTGTACGATCGTGCCAGTCCCGCGGCGCTGGTGGAAACACTGCGCCAGTACGGGCTGAAAGCCGATATCCTCATCAACGACGCCGGCGGATCGCGCCCGCTGCCGATCGACGCCGACGACGAGGCCTGGGACGAGTCCTTCGCCATCAACTTCACCGCGCTGCGCAAGCTCACGCAGGAACTGCTGCCGGGCATGATCGAGCGCCGCTGGGGACGCATTGTGAACATCACGGGTTCCATGGAGCCATCCGGGGTGAACGCGGCGAATGCGGCCAAAGCGGCCGTGCATGCCTGGGCCAAGGGCCTGTCGCGCAAGATCGGCGAACACAACATCACGATCAATTCCATCACGCCCGGGCGCATCCACAGCGAACAGATGGATAAGCGCCTTTTCACCTCGTCCGAGGCTCAACAGGCTTACGCGAGCGCGAATATCCCGATGGGCTACTTCGGCGAACCCGAGGACATCGCGAACCTCGCTGCATTTCTCTGCTCTGAAGGGGCGCGCTACCTCACTGGCCAGCGAATCTGCGTGGATGGCGGGCTGCACCGCGCGGTGACATGAAGATAAAATGATGTCCTCAATCTATCTCGTGCTCGACATGATGAATGACCTTGTGCACGCCGATGGGCCCAGTGCCGGCAGCCCCTACGGCGTGCAGGTTCGCGAACGCAAGGTTATCCCTAAGACGGCAGCTGCGATTGCCAAGGCGCGTGCCGCTGGCGTGCGCGTCGGCTTTGTTCGCGTGGGCTTTTCCGCCGACTACCGCGAGTGCCCGCCGAAGTCTCCGATCTTCTCGCGTTTACCACAGTCCGGTTTGTTCAAGCTCGAAACCTGGGGCACAGAAGTACACCCCGACCTGGCACCGCAGCCTGGCGACTTCGACTTCGTTAAGCAAAGGGTGAGTCCATTCCACGGAACAAACCTCGACCTGGTCCTGCGCACGCAGGGCATCAGCCGCATCTACTGTTCCGGCATTTCAACCAATGCTGTGGTGCAGGCAATGGTGCGCGAAGGGCATGACCGCGATTATGAGATCGTGGTGCTGGAAGACTGCTGCTGTGCCCTCTCTGAGCTGGAGCATACTACTTCCATTGAGGGCTTGCGGCGCTTTTGCAGTTTCGTAACTTCGGAATCCGTGGCCTTCACTTAGATGGACACGAGTACAGGTGATGCCGCTGATTCGCCTCTTGCTCGCCGGAAGGAAGTTGCTCTGCGCGGCCGAAGACATCGTAGGTTTGGAGGCAGAGGAAAGCATCCTACTGCTCATGTGCGAAGAAATAATCTAATGCTGGAAATTTAGGCGAGGTTTGAGGACCTCAGCCTATGACTCGGTCCTTAGGCATTCACCAGTTGACCTTAGCGCTGGGCAAGATGATGAAAGCTTACCTGGCCTTCGGTAGAGCGTATACCTGCTGCCTGGACGAACATTTCCGCTTTTGTACCGTCACCACCAGGCGCGCCGCATACGTCGAAACTGCCTGAAGAATCGACGACTGGGCTGAGGCCGCGAAAATGAAACGATGAAACGCTGTGACCCGGAGATTTCTCAGTGGCCAGCTGCATCATTAGCATCGCCAGCAATGGGCCGTGCACCACCAGACCGGGATAGCCTTCCTCTTGAGTCGCGTAGGAGCGGTCGTAGTGAATCCGATGGCTGTTGAACGTCAGCGCGGAAAAGCGGAACAGCAGCACTGGATCCGGCTCCCAAGACTGCTGCCACTCTCTCGGTGCAGCTGCGGGCACAGTTACGGTGCCACGCGGACGTTCGGCAAGATTAGAGGACTTCGAGGCTTCGCGGTAGACGATGTCCTGCCACTCGGTCAAGACGACTGCCCCGCCGGTGCGCGCGACCTCATGCCGCACGCACACGAACACGAGTTCTCCAGTGCGACCGTACTTGGTCTCCACCGACTCTATTGTCGAGGTGCGCCGCAGCGTGTCGCCGATGCGCAGCTCGCCATTCCATTGCAGTCGGCTGCCGGCCCACATGCGTCGTGGTAGCGTCACGGGCGGCAGGAAGCCACCGCGCCTAGGATGCCCGTCTCTTCCGATCTCGTTGTGCGGGGCCTTTGGCAGGAAATACAGCCAATGCCAGAGTGGGGGAAGCACGCTGCCGGTCTCGAAATTGTCCTGCCGTCCCAGCGTAGCTGCGAGCATGGCGGCCGGCGCCAGAGTGGCGTCGTCGAACTGAACTTCGGTGCGGTTCACCCATTGCTGTAGGTCAAGAGAGATCATGTTAGCTCAGGGTTGTAAAATAATAGAAAATGCATTCTATAAGGGAAAGCCACATGCCACTTACTGCGCCCGAGGAACGCGAAGAGATCCACCATCGCAGGATCTCGATGAAAGCATACCGCCGCAAGGACGGTCTATATGATGTTGAGTCTCAGCTAGTGGACACTAAGCCCTTTGCTTTCCAACGGGTTACGGGTGATCCGGTGCCTGCTGGAAACAGCTTGCACGACCTTTCGATTCGAATCGTACTAGACGTGAACTACACCATTCGCGCCGTGGAAGCGTCATCTGATTCGACGCCGTTCCCGATGTGCAGGCAAGCCGAGCGCACGCTGTCCGTCCTTATCGGAGAGCGGGTCGGCCGAGGATGGTCGCGTCTCGTGAAGGAACGGCTGCGTGGTGCGGCCAGCTGTACTCACCTTGCGGAGATGCTGATTCCGCTGGCGACAACCGCACTGCAGGGAATTCGCGGACTTAACCAAGAGCGTCTGCACGAGAAGGCTAGCGACGGAAGGCCGTCCAAGCTTGACTCATGTCTGGCCTACGCAACCACTGGGGAGCTGGTGCGCATGCTCTGGCCGGAGCACCACCGCAGCGAACCAGCGCTCCCTCCGGCGACTGAGCGCGCATGACCCACAGTATGCTCGCCAACTCGGGCATTTTCGGAATCGTCGCTCGTCGGCGGCATGTCGCAGCTGCCGCACAAGGTCGGAGTAGAAGGCAGTAGCACTTATCTGTGTCCTCAATACCCCGCGCTTGCGCACTGAAGGCAATCTCGTACCCAGGCCCGCTGGCTTTGCCAAAAGTATCCTCAGCGACTGCATTAATGTAGAATAATAATGCATTTTATTTTATCGGCCAAAACCGGCATAACCATCCAGAAAGAATCAAATGGGCGCAAGCGACGACGCAATTAAGGCAGCACCCGCGCAGGGCGCGATTACGGAAGAGGCAATTGACAATGCGCGGGCCATGATCGGTCGGCGCCTGCGACCAGAAGGGCCGTACGTGCAGGACGTTACGGTTGACACCATACGGACTTTTTGCAACGGCATCGGTGAACTCAATCCGCTTTACCGCGACCTAGAGTATGGACGATCGACCCGATATGGATCCATTATTGCACCGCCGATGTTCCCCCAGGCCTATGGCTGGCTCGGCCGTACGCGCTGGGGCTTGCCTGGGGTGCATGGCTTCTATGCCGGCAACGAGTGGGAGATGTTTCGTCATCTGCGCCCGGGCGACCGCGTGACATGTGAAGAGCGAGTCGTTGGCGTTGAGGATAAGCAAAGCGAGTTCTCGGGACGGCTGGTAATCCAGTACGTCGAAGGCAGTTTCTACAACCAGCGCGACGAGCTGATCGCCCGCGTCCTGGGCTGGTGCACGCGCCACGAACGAAAGGCCGCAAAAGAAAAGGGCAAGTACAAGGACATCACACAGCACGATTACACACCCGAAGAGAGCGACAAGATCGACGATGCAGTGCTAAACGAAGACAAGAATATTGCCGCATCTGCAGCCCGCTACTGGGAAGATGTGACCGAAGGACAGGAGTTGCCTCCCATCGCCCGCGGTCCGTTGTCCATGATGGACACCATTGGCTACGTGGTTGGTTGCGGCCGCGGCCATACGCATGGCGTGCTTCTCAAAGGTGCAATAAAGCACCCCAACCACTTCTTCCGCAACCCGGAAGCCGGCGGTGGCGTGGAATACACCGGGATCGGCCATCACCGCGAGTCGACCGCTAAAGAAGTGGGTGTACCAGGAGTTTACGACTACGGCCCGCAGCGCTCGGCCTGGATGGCGACGCTTGTCACCAATTGGATGGGGGACCAGGCAGTCATCAAGCGCATCCGCACCGAGCTGCGCCGCTTCAACACAATGGGCGACACCACTTGGTGCCGAGGTCGCGTGACGCGCAAGTACATGATTGACGGACACCCTCTTGTAGACATCGAAATTTGGGCGGAGAACCAGCGTGGCGAGAAGACCGTTACAAACGCGATTGCCACCGTCATGCTTCCCGCACGCGATATCAACACGCGTGTTTCCATTAACGGAGCCACCATAGATCTCGGTCTTGCCAAGTACAAGCCGACTGTATGATTTTGGTCGATCGCCCCCTTTCCGGGATCACGGTGATAGAGCATGCGAACGAGGTCGCTGCCCAGTATTGCGGCCGGCTGCTCGCAGTGCTGGGCGCGACGGTGATCAAGGTGGAGCCGCCGGGCGGCGTCTCCATGCGCACCGAGCCGCCACTGCTTCAGGATGATCCCCCGCGGGGCGTGCTGTTCGAATACCTCAACGTCGGCAAGCGCAGCATCACGTGCGACCTAGTCACGCGTAAAGGTGAGGCCGACTTCCGCTCTCTGTTGGCCAGTGCCGATGTGCTGCTTGATGACACCCCCATTGCCTCTCGCCAGGGCGAGCTCGCGCCAGAGTACGTGCGCGCCGCTTTTCCCGGTCTGCTTTATGTTTCCGTGCTGCCGTTCGGCGCGTACGGCGATAAGTCCGGCTACCTCGGTAGCGAATTGAATCTTCAGCATGCGGGAGGCGAAGGATTCCTGATGCCCAACGGCCTTGCCCTCGAACTCTTCCCTGACCGGCCACCGATCAAGGTGTATGGCCATTTCGCAGAATTCGTCGGCGGCATGTCTGCTGTGACTGCAGTGCTGGCGGCCTTGTATGCGCGTGACGACGCAGGCGGGCAGTTCGTGGACGTGTCGGTGCAAGACGCCAACATCTCTATCGGCTGCTTCGCTGTACAGCGACTGGGCGACGGCGTGATGGAAACGCGTCACGGGCGCTCGTTCAAGTACGGCGGTGTACTCGAGTGCAGCGACGGCTATGTGCAGGTGCTGGTTCTAGAGCAGCTCCAGTGGGAGAACCTGGTCGAGGTCATGGGTAATCCCACTTGGGCATTGGCTCCGGAGTTACGCGACCCGCTGGAGCGCAGCCGACGCGGTGCGGAGATCAACAAGCATATGCGGCAGTGGGCACGTGCACAGTCTGTGCGAGCGGTAGTCGAAAAGGCGCAGGCACTCGGCGTCCCAATGGCGCCCTACAACGATTCTGATGCGGTGCTGGGCAGCGATGCTGTCAGCCAACGCGGTAATTTCGCGCCAATCGACCTCGATGGCGGTGTTGCCGCCAAAGTTTTTATCGCGCCGTACAAGTTCCCGCAGTCGCCACTTTCACTCGGGCAGGGCGTCGGCCCAGCCGGTGCTGACAACGCCGCCTTCCTCGGCTCATCCGCCAAGATACTCACCGAAACCCAAGAGCCCTGAGAAACAAATGAAGAAAAAGCCCCCATTAGATGGAGTACGTATTGCGGATTTCACCCTGCATGCTGCAGGACCTTTTTGTACGCAGATGCTCACAATCCTTGGAGCTGAATGTATCAAGATCGAGACTTCGGGACGCCTCGATATATTCCGTAAGCCTCATCCTGTTTATGGCCGCATGGAAGCAGCGACCTTCGACCAGGTCAGCGCCGGCAAGCTGTCGGTGCGGCTGAACCTCAAGACACCTCGTGGTGTGGAACTGGCGAAGCAGCTGGTAGGCATAAGCGATGTGGTCGCAGAAAGCTTCAGGCCTGGCGTGATGCAGAGGCTCGGCCTCGACTACGAGACGCTGAGCGCGCTCAATCCACAAATAGTCATGGTGTCGGTGTCGGCTGCCGGCCAGACCGGCCCGGATTCACGTCATGCAGGCTACGCGCCGCTGTTCGGGGCGTCCGGGGGGCTGGGTACGCTCACAGGTTACGAGGATGGTCCGCCTGTAGAGGTGCGCCATGTCATGGACCACAGCACCGGATTGGCCGCCAGCAACGCGGTTCTCGCCGCCTGTTTTGCGAGAAAGCGCACCGGTCGCGGACAACATGTGGATGTGGCGGCGCGCGAAGTGGCCATGTCCTTCGTTGGCGACGCGCTGCTTGAGCAGGCCGTTACGGGACGCCAGCAGAACCGCCAGGGCAACGACATGTTCAACCGAGCGCCGCACAATGTCTACCGCTGCCAAGGTGACGATACCTGGGTGTCGATCTCCGTGGCCAACGACGAGCAATGGCACAAACTGCTGCGTGCCACAGATCAGCAGCAATGGAGAGGCGATGCACGTTTCCTGACGCAGCAGCTGCGTTGGCAGAACCGCCGCTCAATCGATGCCGAAGTGAGTCAATGGGTGGCTCAATACACGCGCGAGGAAGTAACACGGCTGCTGCAGCAAGCGGGCGTGCCCGCCTTCCCTTCCTGCACCAGCCGTGACCTGGTAGCGGATTCGCACCTGCGCGAGCGCGGCGTGATTCAGGCGCTGACCGGACCGGATGGCAGCGTTCGCGACGTGGTCGCCGCGCCGTGGCGCTTCGAGGAGACGCCCGCCAGGCAAAGCGGGTGGACGCCAGCGCTGGGCGAGCATAACGACTACGTGTACGGGGAACTGCTCGGACTCGGCAAGTCGGAGATTGCGCGTTTGTCGGAAGAAAGGGTGATCTGGTGATCGAAAGCCAGACGCTGAGACAATGGTCGCTAATGTATGTCATTCAGACTACACGGACCGAGAGACCCTTCACCACGCACTGATTTGTGTCTATTCTCAATCCGGTAGACCTCACAGTTGTGCAGGGGAACCTGAGCTGGTTTTGGGGACGCTGAACTTGCTGGATGACCCCGCCAAGGAATCCCGAAACCAATCGTGCGATCTGGTTAAGATGCATCCTTAGGCTCGGTCGATGCACCAATCGTCTTTGACTGCGCCAATACCGTGAGCACGATCAGCCCGGCTTAATTCCGGCTTCCTTCACCAGTTTTTCCCACTTGCGAACTTGGGTGTCGATGTAGCGCATTGCGTCGGCAGGCGCTGAGGCTACCACTTCCGCACCGAAGTCAGCCAAGCGTTCACGAACCTCGGGTGTAGCGAGCACTTGGCGGATCGCAGAATTGAGCTTCTCGATCGTGCTAGCGGGTGTATTGGCTGGCGCCAGCACCGCGTAGAAAGTCTCAGCGCCGCCGAACTCGGGTAAGAGTTCGTTGACAGCAGGCAGATCGGGGAAGGCGGGGGAGCGCTTCAGTCCCGTGGTCGCAAGCAACCGCAGCGATCCGCTCTTGACGTGCGGCAGCAGTGACGACGGGCTGCCGAAGTACAAATCGATCTGACCACCTAGTAGGTCCAGCTCGGCCGGTCCGCTGCCCTTGTAAGGAACATGCACCAGAGGGAGCTTCGCAACGCGTGCTAGCAATTCGCCGCTGAGGTGCGGCAAGCCGCCCAGGCCGCTGGAGCCGTATGTCAGGCCCTGTGGCTTAGTTCTTGCAAACTCCACCAGTTGCTGCAGCGTGTTGACCGGAATCTTCTTAGGATTGATCGCAAGCGTCAGCGGAGACGTGGCGATCAGGCAGACGCCGCTGAAGTCCTTGACCGGGTCGAACGGCAGCTTGATCATGCTGCCGTTGATGACGTGGCTGCTGGTTGCAAGGACTAATATATAGCCGTCAGGTGTTCCCCTGGCGACTAAGTCGGTGCCGATGACGGTTGCGCCGCCTGCCCTATTCTCAACCACGACTGATTGTCCTAGAAGCGGCATCAGTCTTGTCGCAAGTAATCGGCCGATGATGTCGCCCCCACCACCTGGAGCAAGCGGCACGATCAGTCGGATGGGCCGTTCGGGATAACTCTGTGCCAAAGCCTTCAAGGGAAAGGCTGTTGAAAGGACCAAGCTTCCTGCTTGCCGAAGAAAATTTCTGCGCATAATTTCTGTCCCCTTAAATAATGCATTAAATATTAACATGTCCAGTGGGCAATTAGCAATCTCCAGTTCACTGTATTTTTCGGGCGCTACTGCAGAAGACATAGCACCCAGCCCCTAAAATGCGGTAACAAATCAAGAGAGGTTCAGGTGGAATATCGAACAAAGGAAGACTACGTCGCCGAATTTCTGCGCGAGGGCATCATCAGCGGCCGGTTCGCGCGTGGTGCGCGTCTGAAGCAGGCTGAAATTGCGGAGCAACTCGGTCTAAGTATCACTCCTGTGCGCGAAGCCTTGAAGCTGCTGGAAGCCGAGGGCTACATCACACGCGAATCTCATCATGGCGTAACGGTTGCCCAATTCGACCGCGATTCATCCGAAGAGGTTCTCGGCCTGCGTGTGCTCCTTGAGCAAAGTCTGGTGCGTGCCGCCGTCATTCACATGACAGCGCCCGTGCTGGCTATGTTGCAGGAAATCGAAGCCACCTTCGAACGCGCGGTTGCCGCCGGCGACCGCAGCAGCACACGTGGCATCAACTATCGTCTCCACAAACAGCTCTACTCCCAGGCCCAAATGCCGCAGTCGCTTCACTTCGTTCAAGTCTTATGGGCCAAGTACCCGTTTGATGTCATCAACGTTGTCAAGGGGCGCACTAAGCGCGCGGTGCTGGAACACAGAGCGCTGCTTCGTTTCGTGGTTTTACGAGATGCTGAGGGTGCTGCTGAGGCTGTGCGCCGGCACATTGAGGAGGGATGGATTGAGCTGCAGAGCACGTTCGCAGCGTCCTCGTCGGCCGCCGCCGCATCGGCGCTGCCGAGGCAGGTGGTCTCCGTGAAAAAGCCTGGGGCGTCAGCCACCGCTGCGGGGATACTTCAGCAGAAGAAGCTGCGCACCCGTCGCTCATAGGCGGATTGATTCTCGCGGCTCCGGTGCCTTTTAAGGTGCCTGTCCGAAGCATGCCTAACTCGGGCCTACCTCGCAGCGAGTCTAAATCGCCACCTTAACTAGTCATAACTGATGCTCTGATCAAGCTCAAAGTCGGGTGCCGATTGCGTCACTAAACCTCAGTCTGATGCTACTGTGCCTACAAATCGCAATGAGGTGATCTCTGGGCTCCATCAATCTACCTGACCGTCTGGTGCATCTTGTTTTTCCGGAAAAAATTCTTTTTTTACGTATAAGTTTATATATAATATTTAACAAATCAGTAAAATTAAGCAGAGATGGCAGCAACCGAAAATCATGACGCGGCGAAGGAGCGAACGGCGCACAAGGCGCGGCGTATGCTCACACCGGGCCTGATCACCGACGAAGGCATTGCAGACCTACAGGAGCGTCTTGGCGCGTACTACCAGAGCGGTCCCTATCGACTCGTCGTCACGGCCGACGACATCCGTGCTAACGCGGTAGCCAACGGTGACTTAAATCCTTTATTTAATGACTCAGAATATGCTGTAAAGAGCCGCTTCGGCAGCCTGATAGCGCCCCCCACCTATGTCGATCTCGTAAAGCACTACACCGCGACCGGCATCGGCGGCTTGCCGGGAGTGCATGCCTTCCACGTCGGAAATGCGGTGGAGTTCTTTGCGCCTGTGCGGCCTGGCGATGTGATCGGCCCGACGTACAGGCCCTGGAAGCTGTCCGAGAAGGCCGGAAAGTTTGCTGGCAAGATGGTATCGATTGATTGTGAAATCGTTTATCGTAACCAGCGGGACGAACTGGTTGCTATTGCTCACGGCGAAGTGTTCCGCGT
>Ga0209550_10004117_pt1 | contig 13784 bp, 16 predicted proteins | sample LauGreSuBDMM15SN_2_FD_187567 | JGI IMG/M metagenome (GOLD analysis project Ga0209550, IMG submission 187567) | Freshwater lake microbial communities from Lake Michigan, USA - Su13.BD.MM15.SN (SPAdes) (version 5) | ecosystem: Environmental > Aquatic > Freshwater > Lake | place: Lake Michigan... | reverse complement strand
GAGTAATAAGTGGCATCCCTTTAGCTTTAGAACCACCTTCGAGCAATACATAGCCACGGTTGTAGATGGCAATATCCGGTTGGTCGAGGACAGGATCGTTCATTCTTAATTCTCCAATGAGGCGAGATTAATTACTCTGGTTACCAGCGGTAAAGAGAATACTTCCCACTCCCATTGCAATCCAGTGCGAGTAGTCATAAATCGCATCAGGCAGGTAGATCCCAAACCAGTCGTAGTAGACATCTACACCGTCAGTACTCATAAACCAATCAAGTCCGCCCCACATAAAGAGCAGTGCTCCAAATATTTGCATCTCTCACCCCCGTCGGATTCAAGAATAAAAGTATCCTCGGCAGTGCGAACCAATTCAGGAATTAGCCCAGGTAATTTGTGAAGAGTGACCGGTCACCAGGATCAGTAATTCTCTACTCGCCAAAAACCTCAACACGAATCCCTGACCAGTCACACTCCCGACACTCAATATCTGGATCAGTCCCGTCACCGTTAAAGCAACATCCACCCACTGCGTACTTCTCAAAATCAAAAGTCTCCGGATCAGGCATGCCATAAAGAATCTTGCGTAGCGTGCCCTCCTCCTCACACCCCGGGCAGATCAGCCGCTTGATAGATCGTCTTCGTCACCTAGAGCCTCTTTCACTTTGTTTGATGAAGTGCAGAGATTTTTGTTAGCGGTTAGGAAGTTCACCTCAACGGAAAGAAAAAAGACCTGCAGCGTTACCTGCAGGTCTTTCTCTTGCCCTTCAATGACTACAACGAAATCGTAGCACCACTATTGGGGAGTTGACCTCACTTCAATTTTAATCCACAACCGTCTACTTTGATGATCGGCTATTTCTCAGGAGACCTTAGGTTGCGTACGCGTGTGGCTGTAGCTCAACGGATAGAGCCCTTTAATGACTATAAAGATGGTTGTGGGTTCGATTCCCACCGGTCACACGCTTCGTCAGAGGCTCCGGGATTTAGTCACCTGGAGCCTCTTTCTCCGCGAATATGAAGCTTGCGTGATGTTTATTTCAGGTGTGAGTTCGTCGTACTTGGTGATCCATGTATATCCACACTCAGAGCAAGTGTATTTTCGAGTGAACACGCCAAAGTTTCACATTTGAAAAATAGCGTCTACTTCGACGGGGCTATTTAGAGGAAGAGATTTGACTCCAATTGCAGTTCTGGAATGCGAACCCCGATCTGGACCAAGTACCTCCAAAAATAGCTGACTCGCCCCATGAGCTACAAGGTGCTGATCTGTGAAATTATCTGCACTCGCCACGTATACCGCAATGCGGGCTACTTGTTTAATGTTGTTTATCGTCCCTAAGTCAGATTTCAGTGATTTTAGAATATTGATAGAACATTGACGGCCACACTCTTGAGCGAGTTCGAGTGAAACTTGATCTCCAACCAAGCCGGTGGCGACCAACGCGCCATCACGCATAGCAACCTGTCCGGAAACGTAGAAACTATTTTCAATGCTTGATCGTGGTTTAAGTACGATTGCCTCAGGGTAATTTGCCTGTAATGGAATAGTGTCTAAGATTTCATCAGGTGTCATTGAGTGTTTGTCCTATTCTCGTTATTCTTGGAATGTGCATTAACACGACGTTGGTGGAGTAAAAGTCCGCTACAGATTAATCATTTGAACCTTACTCACTATTTCTGATTCATTTAGGGAGGATATCAAGGGACTCCCAAACCTTCCATCACCTTACTAATATCCAATGCGAGAAACTCACCCCTTGTTTTATCAGATGAAACAAGAATTCCCTGACGGTGGAATTCATTAAGATTTTTGAAGCAAAAGTCCTTGACATGATGGTGGCAGGCAGATTTACTTGAAGTGCTTGTGGTTTTACTTAGTGAAACAGAAAGTAACCTTGAGGAGGGTTCATTATGACAGCAGATTTCGGAGGGAACTCTTTCTCGCAAAAAGATGTTTCTCGCAGGAAGGTTCTCGGATTTGGTGCAGCAGCGGGTGGCTTGTTAGCTACGGGAGGCTTGGCAAGCCTCTTAGCTTCATGTAGCACCGGTAACGATAGTGGCGTTGCGGCACCAGGAACAGACTTCACTGGTGAGCTTACTTTGCTACTTGGATCACATATGGCGGCAGTTAAGGGCTTGGCCGAAAAGTACAACACCTTACATGGGGTGCTACCAACGGTTCAAGAAATCACCACGCCAGATTTGAGAAGTAAGCTCACCACTTCATTTTTGGCTAAAACTTCACCATGGGATGCAGCATTTGCTACATCTACGATTGCCCAAGAAATGGGCAAAAATAACTGGGCACTTCCCACTGATAAGTTTCTAGATCAGACGCCTAGACAAAATGCAACATTTCTAGAAAATGCGATGGCTCCGGTGAATTATCGGGGTAATTATTACGGAACACCATGGTCAGTAGGTGCGCCGCTTTTGCATTGGAATAAAAAGATGTTTGAAGAAGTCGGACTTGACCCGGAAGCTCCAGCCAATTGGCACTCCACAAAGAACTCCTGGGACACTTTCCTTGAGTACGCCAAGGAATTAACTGGCGTTCGTAATGGAGTTCAAAACTACGGCTTCACTGACGCTTGGGCCGCAGATCACAAGTTGTATACATTCGGCTCCTTGCTTCAGATGCATGGCGGCAAATTCCTAGATGAGGATGGCGAACCAGTGTTTGATAGCGACGCTGGCGAGGAATCAATTATCAAGATGTTTGATTTGTTGAACACCTACAAGGTCGTAGATCCAGCAGTAGACACATATACGTGGGTTTTTGACGCCTCTCCTGGATATATGAGTGGAAACCGTGGAATGTTCTTTACCTGGCCATTCATCGCTGGCGTTGCACAGGATCCAAAGACGTCTAGCGTCGTAGGAATGTCAGGTGTTGCTCCTCAACCAGCGGTGGACACAAGTGCTTCAGTTGATGGCTCTGAGTATCTATTTGTACCGAAACTGGCAACCAATCCAGATGAAGGCTGGAGATTCTTAGAGTTAATGTCGTCAGCGGAGTCACAGAAAGCCATTGCAGGGACAGGCTGGGCATCAATCTATGGAGATGTAAATACTGATCCTGAAATGCTGAAGACCTTTCCTTATTACCAAGCCATCGCGGATTCTTACAAGTATCCAGTAGATGGAGGGTTCTCTCCGGACAGAGATGTTTGGGGCAAGATATTAGGAAACGAAATATCCGAAGCTCTCGCAAGCAAGAAATCAGCTAAAGAAGCGCTTAGCAACGCGAAAAAACTGATGCTTGAAGAGAGAAAGTCCTAGGTAAGACATTCATTCTCGCTGAGGATATGTAACCATAGGGCTAGGAGCTATATGACGAATCCAAGGTTACATATCCTCGGCTTGAAGAAAGAAAAAAGACTTGCTTGGCTTTTTGTTTTACCAACGTTAACACTCGTTGTTGGCGTATATGCGTACCCGATTCTCACAACGCTTGTTTATAGCGTTACAACAATCGATATCGCAACCTACACAATACGAGAATTCGTTGGATTGGGAAATTTTCAATATATTATTTCAAACGAATTTTTTAGCCCCACTCTCATAAGAACGATCTACTTTGGCATGATGGTTGTCGTCATGACAATACTATTGGCCATCGGGGTTTCACTATTAATAAATATTAACTTTAAAGGCAATAAGATTTTGAAGATAATCATTTTATTACCTTGGGCTGTTCCACCAGTTGTTTCCGGTGTCATGTGGTCTCAGATGTTCCAATACGAATTTGGGTTTATAAATAAAATAATTAAAATATTTGGAGGTCAAGGCGACACTATTTGGCTTGGATCACCAACATTGGCATTGCACGTACTGATTATTACGGAAATCTGGAGATGGCTACCTTTTGCTACGCTATTTATCTTTGCGGCGATGCAAACGATTCCTCGTTCCGTTATTGAGGCAGCTGCCATCGATGGCGCTGGTTACTTTAAGACTGTAAAGGGAGTGATCTTGCCAATCATTGTTCCAGGCATCATTCCGGTTGCAATTTTCCTTTTTGTCAGTGCGATGAAAGCATTTGACACTATTTTTGTCCTCACAGCTGGGGGACCGCGCAGCGGTACAACAACGCTAAATTATTTGGTTTACCTTCAAGGATTTCAGCAATTCAAATTTGGTCGGGCCGCCGCAACTGCTTACATATTGACTTTTGTCATTCTCGCAGTGATATTTACAATGTTTCTTGTGAATCGCCTATTGTCCCAGAGGCGGTCAATGAATGCTTAAAAGAAGTTTCTTAACTAATGTAATAATTTATCTATCTAGCGCCCTGTTGGTTATTTTCATACTTTCACCCTTATATGTGGTTGTGATCACAAGTTTACAATTAGAGAAAGACATAAGGTCTCCTAACTTAAATCTTATTCCGCAGTATCTAGATTTTCGTCACTACCTTGAAATATTTAAACCTGATCATATAGTGCCTGTTTTGCCAGCAATGAGGAATAGTTTGATTGTTTCTACGCTGGCGGCTCTCTTCTCAGTATTGATAGCAACACCTGCGGCTTATGCCCTCAATAGAATGCACTTCCCAAAATCAAAAATGATTCTGCGAATGCTCATTTCAATTTATATCTTGCCTACTTTATTGTTCATTATTCCTTTGTATATTGCCTGGGTTAATCTCGGCCTATTTGATACTTATCTCGGTCTTCTTATTCTGTACACGACATTCATGTTGCCTTTTTCGGTCTGGGTACTAGGATCATTTGTGAAAGCCATTCCGATTGAAATTGAAGAGGCGGCTAAAATTGATGGTGCCACAACAAACCAATTGCTCACCAAAATAATGATTCCTCTTCTTCGGCCAGGATTGTTTGCCTGTCTGATATTTTCTTTCGTTCTCTCATGGGTGGAATTTGCAACGCCACTGATTTTCACGAGCGAGATCAAGATAATCACTGTATCTCTTGGACTCTATCGCTCTACTGTCGATATCCAGATAGGGCAATTGGCTGCTGCTGCAGTGATAATCACCTTGCCTGTCATTTTGATTACGCTTATTCTGCAAAAGCAAATTCAACAAGTAGTTCTGATTGGAGCGGACCGATGAGTAATATTTATGAAGAGTTTGAATACACGAGAAAGACTTATCTTGATCTTGAAAAATCAATTAACAACTCAGCAATATTTATCATTCCGACTGGCGCTACAGAACAGCACGGTCCGCATCTACCTTTGCAAACTGATTATCACATGGCACAAGCTGTTGCTATGCGTTCGGCAAAGTTGGCAAAGGAGAGCAGCGTCGAGGTTTTAGTTACCCCGCCTGTATGGTCTGGATATTCGCCTCACCATATGGATTTTTCGGGGAGCATTACTTTGAGAGGGGAGACTTTTACTAATCTCCTGATCGATATCGTCAGCAGCATTTGGAAGCATGGTGCAAGAAAGATCTTCATATTAAATGGTCATGGTGGAAATATGAATCTCATTAACTCCACACTTCAGATATTGAAGTTTGAGCACAATATATCTGTGGCAGCGGCAAGTTATTGGTCTTTCGCCTCTAAGCAGATTCCACAGTGGCGACTATCTGAATTAGGTGGAATAGATCATGCCTGCGAGATGGAGATGTCTCTGATGATGCACGATTCTCCAGAGTTGACGATTCCCACATTAGCCAGAAATGGCAGCTGGTTTCCAAAGTCAAGGTTTCTGACTGGAGACTTAATGGTTGGGGCCCCGGTAAATGTGGCGTGGAATCTTCGAGATATCACATCGGACGGAATTTTAGGAAATCCGGAAATTGCATCTGCTGATCGGGGAGAGGTACTCATGAAATTGATAGTTGATGAGGTGAGCGAATTTCTTGTCGATTTCAACAATTGGGATTGGAGTAAACCAAATGAAATATAAGAACAGCTCAATCTGGATTTATCCATGGGATCTACTAGATGAAGGTATTGCATCAACAGTAGATAAGCTCTCTCAAAATCCGGGCATTGATTGGCTCTCAGTTACTGCTGTTTATCACTCCGGTAAATTTCTACTTCCACACAATCCAAAGAAGAAGGTCTATTTTCCGAAGCCAGGAACATTATATTTTCAACCTTCTAAAGACTGGTACGGAAAAATACGATTCAAACCTCCTATATGGGAGGAGTTGGACGAGAGCCCTAATTTTTGGGGTGAACTCAAATCGGCTGCAGAAGATAAAGGAATTAGGTTAGCTGCTTGGACTTTGGGTCTCCATAATTCGTGGCTGGCAAGCAATTACCCGGATTGCGCTATCGAAAATGTATATGGCGATAACATCATTACAGATCTTTGTCCGAATAATCCTGATGTGCAGGATTACATCTGCGCCATAGTAAGAGACATCTCAGAAAACTTACCAGTTGAAAAAATCCTGATTGAATCTCTGGAATATATGCCTTTCACTCATGGTTTTCATCATGAAGTAATAGGCGTACCAATGACCGCAACCGCAAACTATCTAATGTCTATGTGCTTTTGTTCCCATTGCACCAAAAAAACAGAGACAGCAGGGCTTAATCCGGTAGCCATAAAAAACTGGGTTAAGCAGACGCTAGATAGTCATTTTCTCAACCCCTACTCCGACGTCCGACAAACAGGCTGGCCCGATATTGTGGATCAGCTAGATGGGGAAATTGGACGCTACATTGATTCAAGAGCCGAGAGCATCTCTGATTTATCGTATAAAGCACTTGGTAAAGTTAAGGAATCAGGAAAGCAGCAGTTAGGTTTGTGTGATTTTGGTCCGCTTTATCAACTTGGCCCAAATAAAATGTCATGGGAGAGTGGAACAGATTTATCCACGTTGGCCGAACTTTATGATGAAATATGTCCAACTTTCTATTTTACTGACCAAGAAGTCTTAAGAAATAAAATTGATGAGTATTTATCTCTAGTCAATGATTTAAAGATTGATTTGGCGCCTGCTATTAGGGCAATCCTGCCGCAAGTCGGGAAACCAGAAGATCTACAATCATTTTTTCACTTAATAAACAATCGAGTAGATGGAGTCTCGTTTTACAATTACGGATTCTCTACTGATGAAGTCCTTAAATGGTTCAAAACCGAAATAACCTCATTTAGTTTAAGGGAGAAGTAGAATGCCAAATCAATTAGATGTAGTTATTCAGCCTATTGTAGTTCGTTTCAGTATCCAAGATGGTGAAATTATCTATCATCTTGCTGGTAACGCAGAAGGACAGCTGGACAACATGGAGAGATTGATGGGTGTTGATCCCAGCAAAGTTGAACTTTTTGATTCGAACCTTGGATACTTGCCTGTCTCGACGACCGTTCTGATACGTGGGGAAAAGAATATTCTCGTTGATCCGGGGAATTATCACACTGGTTTTTATGGACATCTCGGATTGGGTCTGAAAAAATTCGGATTAACTCTTGAGGATATTGATGTAGTAGTCGTTACCCATTGTCATCACGATCATATGGCTAGCACTTTCAAGCTAAAAAATGCACAGATATGTATTGGGGCAGGCGAACTAGATTTCGCTGCAATCATTTATGGAACACCAGGAGTGAACTTTCAATTAGGTGAAAATAGAAATATCTTAGAAGTTCCCCTTAACGGTATTTTAGAGATAATGGATGGTGTTCAAGTTATCTCCACTCCGGGTCACACTCCGGGTCACGTAAGCGTGCTAGTTGATACCGGCACTGAATCAATTCTGGTGAGCGGCGATGCAATTATGACTCAACGAGAGTATGAGTTTGGTGAGCATTCAATTTGGTATTCAGGTAAGCAACTAGAAGAGGTTAAGAAAAGTCGCGAGAGAATTCAATTGGTCAAACCCTCGATCGTAATGCCAGGTCATGACCGTGGCTTTAGGCCTGGGAGCTTAATATGACAAAAAAACTTACCGCCGCTGTAGTTGGGGTAGGAATGATCGGTCGTCTCCATGCAATGGCTTATTGGCAAAATGAAGGAACAGCCCTAGTCGGCGTAGTGGATGCAGATTTTGAGAAGGCAAAGAGCGTTGCTCAAGAGTTTGAAACTAGACCCTATAGGACATTGGCCGAGTTGATATCAAGTGAGCACCCCGAAAGCATATCCATAGCAGTACGTGAAGACGTACGGTACGAGATAGCTATAGAGGCAGCTGAGTCTGGTGCTAATTTATTGCTAGAGAAGCCGTTGGCCCCAAATCTTGCTCAGGCTGATTCTTTACTCGATGAGATAGAGAAACTTTCTTTCAACAAGAAGTATGCCGTGAACTTTATATTGCGTGCAGACCAGAGGTATTCAGAGATAAAACAGAGAATCGATCAAGGCGCCTTAGGCGAAATTTGTACCGTATTTGCACGGCGAAGAGGCACTTCTGTGGGAGCTGACATCTATGGGCCTTGGACAAACCTTCTTATATCTACAGCTATACACGACCTTGACGCCATTATGTGGACTACGGGAGCAACCATTGAGCGGGTTTACGCAGAGAGCGTGGTGAAAAAATGTGCACAATGGAATCATGAAGATGCAGTCGTGGCAACATTGAAACTTTCTAACGGAGCCATTGCTACTTTGGAAACTAGTTGGGTAATGCCTGCCAATTATCACTCACCACTAGAAGCACAATTTGATGTGGTGGGCACAGGTGGGAATGCACGCATAACGGGCTCTAACCAGGGGGTTGAAATTTTCTCCGAATCTGGTTATTCACTACCAGAACTATCAAGTTGGCCTATTCATGAGGGGAAATTATCTGGCGCATTGAGAAATTCAATAGATAATTTCATTGATTCTGTCTCTTTTGGCAGAAAACCGCTGATTTCATTAACGGAAGCCAGGAATGCGCAGAGCGTAGTAGCTGCATTACAAGAATCACTAAAAACAGGTCAGGTCACCAATGTGGATCTTCGAAAGGAAATAGAGTAATGAACGATAGCGTCTCAAATTCATCGGATACGAACCTATTGGCACGAGCGCAAAAGGTATTACCTGGTGGCGTCAATTCAAATGTGCGATTGGCGGTAAGAGATAGATTTATTGTGCGGGGATCAGGGTCACGAGTGTGGGATCTTGAGGGAAATGAATATATTGACTATCTACTCGGACAAGGTCCGAACTTTCTAGGACATGCTAATCCAGAGATTCTGAGTGCCGTGAACGCTGCCATGCAGGACGGGATGCTTTTTGGGGCACAAAATCCTTTGGAGGTTGAAGCTGCAGAGCGTGTCTTAGATGCTATTCAATGGGCAGAGCAACTTCGTTTTAATGTGACAGGGACAGAGGCAGTTCAGGCCGCGCTAAGAATTGCTCGTGCACATACTGGCAAGGGCAAGTACATAAGATTTCAAGGTCATTATCACGGGTGGCTAGATAACGTTCTCACCAGTACGAAATTGGGTATTGGTAGTCCCCTCTCGCTCGGTCAGCCAATGTCAGCTCTAAGTGAGTGCTTGGTGTTGCCTTGGAATGATCTTGACGCCGTGAGTAAAGCGATAAATGCTGACCCTGATATCGCGGCAATTATCACTGAGCCTATGATGGTAAATAGTGGGGCTATCGTGCCAGACGCTGGCTTTTTAGAAGGTTTACGTGAAATCTGCACGGAAAAGAAGATAGTCCTGATTTTTGATGAGGTTATCACTGGCTTTAGATTAAGTAGGGGCGGGGCCGCTCAGCGTTTTGGTGTCACGCCGGATTTGGCTACGTATGGAAAAGCAATTGCTGGGGGTTTTCCTGTTGCAGCGATAGCAGGTTCTGAGAAATTACTCCACAAAGTAGGAACGGGAGAGATCAATCACTCTGGTACCTTCAATGGATATGCAATTGGATCTGCAGCAACTATCGCTGCTATGAAAATTCTTGCCAGACCAAATATTTATGCTGATCTCGAAACTCTCGGAACCACATTGATGGAGGGGTTGAAAGGGTTGGCGGTCAAGCATGGTGCGCCGCTGCATATTCAAGGCTTACCAATGGCCTTTCATCTTTCATTTGGTTCAGATGAAAAGATTCGCAATTATGAGGACCTAGTGAAGCAGAACGTAGCGTTTTACAAGAGCTTTGTTGCTGTAATTCGGGAGTCAAATATATGGATTACCGATCGAGGAATTTGGTATCTCTCGATGGCTCACACACAAGAGGACGTAAACGAAACCTTGGAGCGATTTGATAACGCACTTTCAAAAATGAAGTTTGATTTGTAAGAAAATGACAGAAGCACATGAAAGATACCAGATTCAATCGGTAGAGCGGGCTCTGGACATGATTACGATAATTTCAGAGACAGAACGACCCTTAAATTTCACCGAAATTATTGAAATGACAGGGTTGCCAAAAAGTTCAACATTTCGGTATCTGAGCACGATGGTTAACAGGGGATATTTCACAATCGATCCGGTTGATAACACCTATCGAATTGGTCCTGGATTTCCGATAGGAAGTAATGATGTGACTGAAGCGATAAAAGATTTAGCAACACCGATAATGCGGAAATTAAGTATTAAGTTAGGTGAAACAGTAAACCTTGGAGTCTTGGCAGGACTGACTATTAAGTACGTTAAAGTAGTCGAAAGTCCGAGACATATACGTGCATCTTCTAGGATCGGATCCAGAGATTCGCTCCATTGCACCGCGCTAGGGAAGGTGATCCTTAGTAAATTTGAAAGTAAAGAGTTGGGGTCTATTCTCACAGCAATCGAGTTCACAGAGAAAACAAGTAAGACTATTCTTAGCATTAGTGAGTTAAAAAATGAAGTTCAGAAAATTAGAGTGCGCGGCTATGCCATTGATGATCTAGAAAACGATTCAGACTGTCGATGTGTGGCTGTCAATATTCCAATTTCGGGACAGAACCTAGCGTTAAGTGTGAGCGCACCTTCTTCACGATTACCATTAAATCAAGTGAATCATGTTGCAGGAAGTCTCATTGAAACTGTGAATGAATTAGTAGAGGCATCAAAAGTATTAGATTCTCTTCATGGATTAAGTCGCTAAGATGAAAATTGGAATCCTCAGTGTATTTCACGAGACAAACACGTTCTCTCCAATACCAACTGATAAGGATAATTTCGAAAAGAATATCTGGCTCACAGGCCTCGATATCACTAAAGCATTTGCAGGCACTAGGACTCCAATAGGAGGCTTTCTAGAAATAATCTCTGCGAGTGGCCATGAAGCTCTGCCTCTATTTGCTGCTCATGCAACACCAGCAGGAGTTGTAAAACGTGAAATTTTTGAGGAGATAAAGGTCAACGTTAGGAAGCAACTCGAGAACAATCCTCAGATTGATGCAATCGCTTTAGAGTTACACGGCGCGCATATAGTTGAAGGAATAGAAGATCCTGAAGCGATTCTATGTGCAGAGATAAGAGAGATAATCGGTGATAAACCGCTAGCCGTGGTTACAGATTTTCACGCAAATATGACACCGGAAAGACTTAAGAGTGCAACCATTTGGTCCGGGTATCGAACTAATCCTCATGTCGACACCTATGAAGCAGCGATAAGGGCGTTAGAGAATCTCTTTTTCTACATGGATAAAAATGAGAGACCAGGGCTTAGTTTCATTCGAGTGCCAGTTATCTTTCCCCCAACTTCGCAGTCAACTAGTGATAGCCCATTTAATGGAATTATCGAGAAGGCTAAACAATTGCAAGAGAAGTTTGATTTAAGAGACTTGATAGTCCATGGGGGATATTCATACTCAGATGTTCCTTATGCTGGCTTGAGCTTCACGGCATTGAGTGATTCAAAAGATACATTGAAGAGAGAATTAGCGTTGGTAGAAGTAGCAAAGTTTGCTTGGAATTCGAAAGATCTTCTCTCTCAAGTGAATCTGGATATCGACGCCGTTATACAAATAGTAAGTAATGGGGTTTCCGAGAATAAAAAGTATGCCATTGCTGATATATCCGACAATGTCAACGGCGGGTCGGCGGGTGACTCCACTCATGTTATTGCGCGATTATTGAAATTGAACTTAAAGGTATTAACGACTATTTGTGATCCTAAAGCTGTAGAGATATTAGATGGCGTCAAGATTTCCGAAGAGATTGACTTGTCTTTGGGTGGTTATTCACACCCTGTTGTGGGTGCCCCTCTAAATGTTCGCGCTCAATTAATGTGGAGAGGCAATGGAGAATATACCCACGAAGGAGTCATGAACCATGGCGCTTCATATTCGATTGGAAAAGCAGCGTGGGTGCGAGTTGGCACTGTAGATATTTTGATTCAATCTTTTGCTCAGCAGCCGAATGACTTAGCTCAATTTAGAATCGCAGGGATTAATCCCACCGAGTACGAAGTTCTGGTTTTGAAAGGAGCAGCAGCTCTTCGCGCAAATTGGCAAAGTTTGGTTGATGAATTTATTAATGCCTCTTCACCAGGCATCACTGACTGCGTTCTAGAACGACTGAACTATGAAAACCTTGCTAATAATGTGTGGCCATTAGCTAAATCGATTACCCCAACTTTTGACGTTCTACATATCTAAAGAGGTTGCACCAACTTTTTCAAGATTGAAATCATCTAGGCACCAAACTGTTCAACACGTATGCCCTCCCACTCACACTCCCTACACGCAATATCCGGATCACTCCCGTCACCGTTAAAGCAGCATCCACCCACCGCGTACTTCTCAAAATCAAATGTTTCCGGATCAGGCATGCCATAAAGAATCTTGCGTAACGTGCCCTCCTCCTCGCACCCGGGGCATGTCAGCAGTTTGATGGATCGTCTTCGTCGTTTACTGGTCATGAATTCAATGTAAGGGAGAGGACTGACAAATGCCTCAATAATTGAGATTGAGAGTATTATTGGGTTTATGAAGCGTGCATCTTCGAGCGTCTTTTCAGTAGTGATTGCCACCCTATTCATCTCACTTGCTCTCACAGGTTGCTCAAGGGCTACCTCACAAGATGCGTGCGAGCAGGTTACAGAATTCAACTCATCTTTAACCGAGAAGGCTGATAAATACTGGGAAGAAGACCATCCGAAAAATGGTGGCAGCAGCGACTATTCAAGATCGGAAGCCTTGATCATTGAAGCCGACCAACTTGTTGTCGATAACCCAACATGCTTTACAAAAGAGGAAGTCTCTCTTTCAGCAGGAAGACTCGAAGTAAACGCACCGCAAGAGTCAGCTTCGCAAAAGTCAACTCCAACACCGAATGCGCCAAAAGTGAAAACGCCAAAACCACAAGCGACTGCGAAGGCCTCGATCTTTGATCAACCAGCACAGAAGTATTTATTGGCATCAGGAGTTAATTCACTTCTAGCCGTGTGGGGAATTCCTATGAGCGATGACGATGGTCCAAGGACTCTCGGTGCTGTTAGTGATGACATGCTTGATTACTTGAGTGCAAATGCCGCTGGCTCTGGAGATTTGACCGAAGCTGATCTACTTACATCTTTGCAGCCAGGCAATTCACTAAACTCCATGATCTATCGACTATTCGATGACCAAGAAGTGATAGATGCAGTAATCCTGCGATGGCTTTCCTATCTTCCTTAAGAGGCGGTGAGTAATGAGTACTAGTCAGATTTTTGGAATCCGCATTTTTTGCATGGCTCTTGGATGGGCATTTGGCGCGTTGATCTTCGGTACTGAAGCAGAATGGCTCTGGGGGACCAAGAGTTTTATCTGGTGCGGATTTGCAGGCGGATCGATTGGGATCATGCTCACAAGCAAGTAGGAACTCAGGTCTTACGCATTACCAATCACCCACACGCATGGCTCCAACTCCGCCCTCGTATTAAATCCATTTGTCACCAAGAGTTCAAGTTGCGTTAACCAGAGTCACCTAGACCCCACCATGCGTAAAAG
>Ga0209550_10004114_pt1 | contig 13795 bp, 14 predicted proteins | sample LauGreSuBDMM15SN_2_FD_187567 | JGI IMG/M metagenome (GOLD analysis project Ga0209550, IMG submission 187567) | Freshwater lake microbial communities from Lake Michigan, USA - Su13.BD.MM15.SN (SPAdes) (version 5) | ecosystem: Environmental > Aquatic > Freshwater > Lake | place: Lake Michigan... | reverse complement strand
AGCCCCCAGAGTGGTTGAACAGTCTGCAATAATTTGAGTGTGCTGATCCCCGTAAATCTCTGCAAGTTTTTTTGGGTTTCTGCTCACTAAAACCAGCTGATAATTATCAATGGTTAACTTTTTAACCAGGGCTTGCGCTAAACCGCCTGTTGCTCCAGTAATCAATACTATTTTTTGCATATAAATTTCCCAACACTAAGTAAACTAATAGATTGCCGATTAGTAGGCTTTTTTTACGTCTAAAAGTTCTTGGAGCCACTCATTTACTTTAGTAAAACTATCGACGATTAAATATACTTTGCCTTTTCGTAGGAATCACCAGTTTCAACATAGGTAGAAAAATTATTAGCTTGCGCTGCAAGAGTGAATGCAAGGGGAAATGCAACGATTAAGCCTATGAGGTTCGTTTTTGAAAAACATAGGTTTACTTCAGCATATTTTTGAAGATTTTATTGAGATTAATGGGGCATCAGAGGGCTAAAATAGAGGCTTCTGATGCCCTTCTAGCAAAAAACTTTAGTTAAATTTTACCACGCCATTCATCACCGCAGAATGACCTGGGAAGCTGCAGAAAAACGCGAAGGCGTCTTTGTTATTAAGCTTATCCGTTTTGAATTTGATAGTTGCTGATTCACCACCGCCCAAAACATTAGTGTACGCAATCACTCGAGCATCATTCTCTTTTACAAAGTTTTTGCTTAAACCAGCGGCATTTCCATCAGTCAAGACTGCCTGCATATCTGCCTTCTTACTAATGACAAGATTATGACCCATCGCTGCTTTAGGCATATTGCCAGCATTTTTGAGGGTTAGATTCACTTCCTTACATGTTTTATTGATGTTAATTTCTTTTGTTGAGTAAGCCATGCTTGCTGTTGCTTCAACTGAAACATCACATTCACCAGCAAAAGCTGCTGATGAAGCCAAACCAAACACTACTGCAGTACCAAGTATTTTCTTAAACATAATTTAACCTTAGAAGAATGAAAGGGGGTAATAAATAAGTTACTAACATATGAAAACCTATTTTATATTTAGTTGCATAAAAATCAACCAAATAGTTTACAAAAAATATAATTTATAATGCTCGTGCCCCGCCCCTGCTAGAAAATTATGTTGCTTGATCCCTCATTAATCAAAAAAACCATAATTATTTAAGGGTTGTAATGACTCTATATTTGGGAGTAATGTTACAAGGCTGTATAAGATGTTAAAAATTTGTAACTACGACAAGGTAATTCTTTAAGGAGATTTAAATGATGAATGATCTAAAAAATTCGAACAGAAGTATTTGGTTGGGAGTTGCCGCACTATTAGGCTTTTCCTCAACTGCAATGGCAGCATCTGGCAACTTGGAATCAAGCGACTTCGTTGGTATTTCGTTTTGGTTGATTTCAATGGCATTGATTGCCGCAACCGTTTTCTTCTTTTTGGAGCGTGATCGCGTTGCAGGAAAATGGAAAACATCTTTAACCGTTTCTGGCTTAGTGACATTAGTAGCAGCAGTTCACTACTTCTACATGCGTGATGTTTGGGTGGCAACAGGCTCAACACCTACAGTATATCGTTACATTGATTGGCTAATTACGGTTCCACTATTAATGATTGAGTTCTACCTAGTCTTGTCAGCAATCACTAAGGTTCCAGGTGGCGTTTTTTGGCGTCTAATGATCGGTACTTTGGTAATGCTAGTTGGCGGCTATGTAGGCGAAGCAGGTTACGTTGCAGTAATGCCAGCATTCATTGTTGGTATGCTAGGCTGGGCTTATATTCTTTACGAAGTATTTGCTGGTGAAGCAAGCAAAATCAATGCAAATCAAGCACCTGCAAGCGTTCAATCTGCATTTAAAACCATGCGTTTAATTGTGACATTTGGTTGGGCAATTTATCCACTTGGTTACTACTTTGGCTACCTCACAGGTCAAGATCCTGCTAGCAGCATGAAGTCGCTTAATATTGTTTATAACTTAGCTGACGTTCTAAACAAAATTGCTTTCGGTGTGATCATCTGGTCTGTTGCAGTTGCTGAAAGTGAAAAGAAGTAATTAGTGTTAATTAAACATTAACCACGCGGCCACATCTCTATTAAATATAGAAGTTTTTTTAGAGATGTGACCGTTTTCATTGAGGTTAAGAAATGTCAGCTCAAGCATTAGTTAGATTACCAAATGAGTTTTTAGCGACAGAATTATCGCTTGATGAGCTATTAAACCAACTTGATGACTTTGTCATCAAACATCTCTCTACAGCATCAGAGGGAATACCAAACACAATCAATGCTGCTGAATGCGCAGCCAAGTACCATTTAGCGACACCGGGTCACAAAGTAAGAGCTAGGCTCTGTCTCGCTGCCTGCCTTGAATTAAATATCAAATACAATGACATGCTGATCATTTCAGCGGTCTCAGAATTGCTTCATAACGCTTCCCTTATTCATGACGATATTCAGGACATGGATGAAATGCGCCGCGGCGAAGAAACCGTATGGAAAAGATTCGGATACAACGTTGCTATTTGTGCTGGCGATTTGCTGTTATCCTCCGCTTATGGGTTGTTAGCAGGGATTAGCGAGACTAAATTATTACCCAAGTTAATTACGCTCATCTCCAATCGAACCTCATCGGTCATTAAAGGTCAGTGTGACGATATTGAGTACAAAAACAAACCCATTAACTCAATTGAAAACTACAAAAACATAGCCAAAGCCAAATCTGGCGCCTTGCTGGGCCTCCCAATTGAGCTTGCATTAACGCTAGCAGGTCAAAACGAATATTTACACTTAGCACAAAAAGCAACGGGAGCTTTTGCAGTGGGTTATCAAGTGGTGGATGACTTAAACGATGTCGCCAAAGATGCCCCTGAAAACGGGCGCTCAAAATCATTAAATATAGTCTTTGTATTAACAGATATGCACTCAATCAATCCAATAGCAGATGCTACTTACCTAGCAGAACAATCTTTGTCCGAAGCAGTCGAGTTAGCTGAACAACTTCCCCACTCTTTGGGGACATTGCTAATCTCACTGGCACATCAGCTTCAAGGACAAATAAAACATGACATTGGAGGTTAAACAAGCCATCGTTATTGGCTCTGGTTTCGGAGGAATGGCTGCAGCATTAAGACTCCGAGCGAAAGGTTACGCAGTCAAGTTAATTGATAGAAGTCCCATGCTGGGGGGTAGAGCGCAGGTATTTACGAGAAATGGATTCAAGCATGACGCGGGTCCAACTGTCATTACCGCCCCATTCTTACTTGATGAGCTCTTTACGCTTTTCCAAGAAAAGCTTGCAGATCACATTAAGCTCGTTCCGTTAACCCCTTGGTATCGTTTTTATTATTCTGATAAAACGACCTTTGATTATGGTGGCTCGCTGGAAGAAACTCTGGCAGAAATAGAAAAAATTGAGCCCAAAGACAAAGCTGGCTATTTAAAACTTCTCAGCCACTCGCAAAAAATTTTCGATATTGCTTTTACGCAGCTCTCTGCAACCCCTTTTCATCGATTTTTTTTAATGGTGTCCTTAATTCCAAAACTGATTGTATTAAGAAGTTATGAAACCGTTTGGGGGACTGTATCAAGGCACCTTGTGAGTCCAAAATTACGCCAAGCTTTCTCAATTCAGCCTTTATTAGTCGGTGGCAACCCCTTCTCTACGACCAGCATTTACGGCTTGATACATTACCTCGAGCGTGCTTTTGGTGTGTTCTTCGCAATGGGGGGAACAGGGGCAATTGTTAACGCACTAAAAAAGCTGATGGAAAGACACCAAATTGAGATTTGTCTGAACACGACTGTGAAAAATATTGTAATTGATGACGGAAAAGCAACTGGGATCGTATTAGAAGACGGGACTAAAATTAACGCAGACATTGTTGTTTCAAATGCAGATGCTGCATACCTCTATCAACACATGATTGATGCTAATAAAGTCGCCGTATCATCGAAACTAAAAATAAAAACAGCGCATTACTCCATGGGCTTGTTTGTGATTTATTTTGGAACCACCAAGCAATATCCGGACGTGGTCCACCATACAATCTGGTTAGGTAAAACCTACAAAGAACTACTTTCAAACATTTTCGATAAGAAAGTCTTATCGGAGGACTTCTCGCTGTATATCCACCGACCAACAGCGACCGACGAGAGTTTTGCACCAGCGGGGTGTGATAGCTTTTATGTGCTGTGTCCTGTCCCTAATTTAAAAGGGAATATTGATTGGGACGTCGAGGGAGAGGCCTTAAAAAATAAAATCATTGAGGCGCTAGACCAATCCATCCTGCCCGACTTGAAAGCGCACATCACGGACGACTTTTTTATGACGCCTAGTGATTTCAAGACGGAATATTTAAGTATGCATGGCGCAGGATTCTCTATCGCACCCTTATTTAGACAGTCCGCTTGGTTCAGATTCCATAATAAAGCTGAAGGCATTAAAAATTTATATCTGACTGGCGCGGGTACACACCCAGGGGCTGGCTTGCCCGGCGTATTGTGCTCGGCAAAAGTGATTGACCAATTGATTCCGCTGGCTGCTGACTTTAAATGAGCCATGCAACAATGAATCAAGCGGCGTACATTAAAGAGTCTAATTTGATCTTGGCTCAAAAAGGTAAAACCTTTTTTTGGGCTAAGTTTTTACTAAATAAGAAGCATGCTACGCAGGCAGTCAGGCTGTATCGGTTTTGTCGCTACGTGGATGACGTGGGCGATGAGACCACAGATGCCGAAGTTGCGCGACAGATGCTCTTGCAGATCATTGACGCGTTAACAACAGGCGCTTCAGATCATCCCATCATCAGTGATGCAATAGCACTATTTAATGAGGCTAAAATAGAGATCGATATCCCCATCTCACTGATTCAAGGCGTGATATCTGATCTCACCCTAGTCAGAATTAAGGATGAGGCTGCCCTCATATTCTACTGCTATCAAGTGGCTGGTACAGTTGGCTTAATGATGAGTAAGATTTTAGATATTAAGGACAACCGTGCTTTCGCACATGCGATTGATTTGGGGATTGGGATGCAAATCACCAACATTTGTAGAGATGTGGCTGAAGATGCGAGTATGAATAGAAGATATCTTCCCGCATCACTCGTTGGTGATATTGAGCCACTCGCGCTCATCAATCCCGACCTCCAAACCCAGGATAAAGTAAAAAGCGCCCTAGCTACGATGCTAGTAACCGCTGACGAATATTATCAAAGCGGATATCATGGGTTATGCTTTTTACCGATACGTGCGCGTTTGGGGATTGCCATTGCTTCAGGCTTATACCGTCAAATTGGCACCAACCTTGTCAATAGAAACTACGCCTACTGGTCATTTAGATCTGTTGTATCCAAAAAACTAAAAGCTTGGCTAACACTTAAAATCCTAGGGTGTAATTTGATAGCAACGGATTTCTATTTTTATTCGAAATCTCATAATTCACAATTACATCATCCAATCAGAGCGCTCGCCTATTCTCATGCATAGCCATGTAGACTTGCTCATCCTAGGGGGAGGCTGCGCTGGGTTGAGTCTAGCAAGCCGACTAGCTGAATTTGGTAAAGATGTGCCTAAAGTGTTAATTATCGAACAAAGAGAAAACTATACCAACGATAGGACCTGGTGTTTTTGGGATATCGAAAAGCCTGCTTATCAATCACTCACAAGTCATGCATGGTCTAAATTTGAAGTAGCCAATCATCATCGATCAAATGTATACAACTGTAGCCAATATCAATACCTCATGCTGGAGAGTCATCACTTTTACGAAAATGCATTGGGCCTTATTAGATCAAACGCTAGTATTCAATTATTGCTAGGTCAGGAAGTGTTATCAGCACCAATCAAAACGGAGCATGGGTGGTACATTAAAACTGGCAATTTAGAATTCACTGCAAAACAGGTCTTAGACACGAGACCGCCTAAAAAAATCAGTCCCCATGACTCTGTCCTATGGCAATCTTTTGTCGGCTATGAAATTCAAACTAAATCAGATTGTTTTTCACCCGAACAAATGGTCTTAATGGAATTTGATCATACGTTTAAAAGCGGTCTAGCATTTACCTATATTTTGCCAACGACAGAAAAGAAAGCTTTAATTGAGTACACCGTTTTTTCTGAAAATAGGATGTCTGAAGAAGATCTCATGGAGGGCCTAAAAAAATCTATTGGGCAGCATATAGCTGGTAGCCCATATAAAATCTTAAGAGTTGAGCATGGCATCCTACCTATGGGAAATAAACTAGCCACACAAAATAATGATTCATCCTATTTGTTTGCAGGCTTATTTGAAGGAGCTGCTAGGCCAAGTTCTGGTTACGCATTCCAAAGAATACAGTCTTGGGCAAACAAATGTGCGCATTCAATGCTCGCTAACAACACGCTTTACGCATTCCCCAAAGAAAAGAGGCTTCAATCTTTTATGGATGGGCTTTTCTTGAACGTTATCAAAAAAAATCCAACCATCGCCGCTTCACTTTTTGAAGACCTTTTTAGAAGGTGTAATTTAAAGACCGTCGTTAAATTTATGTCAGATCAAGCCTCGAGCAGTGATTGCATGCAAATCATCAGGGCACTCCCCCCCAAACCTTTTATTGAAGCGTTACCCCGCTTTATCATTCAAAAAATTTCTAACCGTCTTAGATTGACCTCATGAACAAGCTAATGGCACTTCAGAGCAATCTATTTATCTTGATAAGCGGCCTCGCTTTGGCCCTTGGCTACGGGGTGGAAATCAATAGCCACCTGTATATTTTATATATAACCTTGGTCTTTATTGTTCTGCTAGGGGTTCCGCACGGCTCGCTTGATGTGTTGTTTGCGAGCCAAACCTATAGCCTCGTAAACATCACCCATTGGATCAAGTTCATCGCTTACTATGTCTTAGCAGCACTCGCTGTGATTTTGATATGGCTGGCGGTACCGAATTTTTTCTTTATCGCCTTCTTAATATTATCAGCCCTTCACTTTTCTGATGATTTAAATCTAATAGATTCTAAAGTTTTGAAATTCAGTTATGGCACATCGATCATTACCTTTCCAAGCTTATTTTTCAGCACTGAATTGATTCATTTATACGCGATAATTACTAACGTTGAAATCGCAACCAGCATTGTAAAGGTTTCACAATTTATCAGCGTACCCGTCGGACTTTTGATAGTCGCTCAGCTTTTGAAAAAACAAATAAGTCTCCGGACAAAAATTGAATCACTCTGTGTTTGTGCGCTATTTTTATTACTCAACCCCATCTTATCTTTTGGGGTTTATTTTTGTGTCATGCACAGCGCACGTCACTTGATAAGAAGTCGTTTTTTCTTACAAAAATTTTCGAGACAAGCTTTTTTAAACGCCCTTATTTTTCCAACCATTGCAGTTGTGTTGGCAGGATTACTTATTTGGTGGGTTGGCTCAACTAAAACGCTCGAAGTCGAGGTTATTCGTATTATATTCATAGGGCTAGCTGCACTCACGCTGCCTCATGCCTGGGTCTTGCAAAAGTCAAATTTTTACACATGGTCGATTACATCCAATACTAGAGCTTCTCAATAAAGCGCTCTCAGTAATTTTTGGTCTACTAATGATCTCTCTGCAGTTGCCATCCTCCCCGCCATTAATGACAGGATTTTACGCGGCAACTGATAAATTTAGGCTTTGCTAAAAGCCAGCGCAGTCAGCGTAATGAGCGCGGCGCCAGATAAATAAAACCCCACGTAGCTAAGGCCGTAATTTCCCGCAAGCCAAGTCGCAATAAACGGGGCGAACGAAGCACCTAAAATGCCCGCAAAGTTAAACGTGAGCGATGCGCCTGTGTAACGCACCTCGGTCGGAAATAGCTCAGAGAGCATGGTGCCCAGCGGACCATAAGTCATTCCCATTAAGCCTAGCCCTAAGCATAAAAACAGCGTGATTTTGACCACATCGCCAGAGCCAAACAATGGCGCCATCAATAAGCCAAAAGCTGCGATTGCTACGGAAGCGCTCATCAATACCGCTTTACGGCTAAATTTATCGGCAAGCAGCGCTGAAATCGGGATGGCTAAACCAAAGAATAAAACAGCAAAAAGCTGTATCAACAAAAACTCACGGCGCGAAAAGCCCAAGCTCGTGGTTGCCCAACTTAAAGTAAATACGGTCATTAAATAAAACAACACAAAGGTCGCCAAGGCGATAAAAGTGCCCAGGAGCAAGTGACGACCATGCTCCTTAAACACCGTAATCGCCGGTACTTTTACCCGCTTATTCGATTTTATGGATTCTAAAAAAGCAGGGGTTTCAGTGATATTAAGGCGCACATACAGGCCAACAAAGACCAACAAAGTGCTGGCTAAAAATGGGATGCGCCAGCCAAAATCAAAGAACTGTTCATTCGTGAGGCTATCGCTAAGCAATAAGAAAATGCCGCCTGACATTAAAAAGCCAATTGGCGCACCAAGCTGCGGGAACATGCCATACCACGCACGTTTATTCGGTGGGGCATTTTCAGTTGCCAATAAAACCGCTCCGCCCCACTCACCACCCAAGCCTAAGCCTTGTCCAAAACGACATATTGTCAGCAAAATTGGTGCGGCAATGCCGATGCTGGCATAAGTGGGTAGCAGACCAATCGCGACGGTAGATAAACCCATGGTCATCAGCGCAGCAACTAGTGTCGCTTTGCGCCCTACCCTGTCGCCAAAATGACCAAACAAAGCAGAGCCTAGAGGACGCGCAAAGAATGCGATGGCAAAGGTCGCAAGCGACTGCAACATGGCATTGGTCGCGTTTGATGATGGAAAAAATAAAGCAGGAAACACCAGCACCGCAGCATTGGCATAAATATAAAAATCAAAGAATTCAATCGTGGTGCCGACCAAGCTCCCAAGCAGAATCTTTCCTTGGGAGTTTGCTGGTGTAAAAGTCGTCTCTTGTTGCATATTGGCGCTATCTCGCTTCGTGTTTGGTGAGATTGTACCTTATTAGGCGCAACCGCTTTCCAAGTCATTTTTTAACATTATGCTTAGTGATTACTCCCTTTGGATTATTGCTGGTATCGCTCCCAAACACTTACTATAAACCCTATAAAAACGGTGATGACATAACACCTGTATCTACTCTCAAAAGAGTACTTTACTATTATGTATTGTGAGGCTTACTTAGCTTCGCTAAATTTATAATTACAAATTTTTATCGTTTTTTTAAAACCATTTTTTTAACTTAAGGGTGAATAATTATGCAATACAAACAACAAGGTGTAAAAGATCAACAACCATCAATGAATGTTGAAGGCGTTAAAGCTTGGCTTGGCGACACATTTGTTTCAAACAGCAAAGACAAAACAATCTGCGCTGGCTTCTTTCATTTAGAAGCAGGCAAGCCACTTGACTACACATACGACTACGAAGAAATGAAAGTGGTTGTAGAAGGCGAGTTCATTATTAACGAAGTTAAGACAGGCAAAGTATACAACTGCAAGGTAGGAGACGTACTTTACTTCGCAGATGGCGACCATATCATTTTTGACACGCCCCACCGCGCTGTTGGTTTCTTCTGTGGTCAACGTGCCGCATTAGTACATCCATTATAAATCCGCATGTCGGCGGTTCGATTACGCCGCCAAGCCACCACTTACTAAAGGCTCACAGAAATGTGGGCTTTTTTATGTCTGCGAATTCTTGCTCATGTAGGGGCTATGTAGGACTTTTAATCCGTTTATCGTGGGTAAGATTCACGCGCAGACAATAAAAAAGACAGCCTTGGCTGTCTTTTTTTAAACAACAATTCTTTAAAAGAATTATTTGTTCATTACGTACATTGTTACTTCAAAGCCGAAACGCATTTCTGTAGCTGCTGGTTTTGTCCACATAATAATTCTCCAAATGTTGGTTAGTCGCTTTGCAGTCATTGCATTGCGTTAAATAAATAATACGCTCACCACCAAAAATCACCCTATCAGTGTTCATGAATAAGCACTCATGATTTTCATTAACTTATTTATTCTTCCAAAAGGCTTCTTAGCATCCATGCAGTTTTTTCATGTATGTCTAACCGTTGAGTCAAAAGGTCGGCTGTTGGGGAAGTCCATTATATGGTTAAAATACAGAACAAGTTAATAGAAGGAAAATCATGAAGTCTGAACTCATAACATTGGTATCATTTTTACTTTTGGTTTTTTCAACCAAAATTGCTTACGCAGAGTTGCTCACATTTGAATGTAGCTTCTCTAAGTATTCAGATGAACGTGGTAAACACAATTACAGCAAAGCGCATACGTTTAAGATTTTTTGGGATAAAGCATTAAACAAAGCATCTCAACAAACAAAATATAAATCGGTAAATGTTAGAGTGGTAGACGGGCAAGATATGGTGAGCTTTATTGATACAGCTAGTAACGGAAATGTTTTGGTTACATCAATATATAAGACAAATGCTATGGCAGTACAAACTAGGAATGTTTTTGCTTTTCCTTCACAAGCATATGGTCACTTTGCTTTAAACTAACAGTCTTTATGAAATTAAAAACAGCACTGCTTTTAGCCATAATCGCTATATTTTTAGTAATGATATTAGCCCAAGTCAAACCTGCTCATTTCAAATACCAGGCAAAAAAACACCAAATTACTAATATGGACATTTATCAATGCTCAAGAATGGCGTTGAATAAGCATCATGGTGATGTGTTGGGCCTAAAGACTATTTCATCTAAGGATAAAAAATATCTGAGGATTTCACTCAAGATTGAATCTGGTAATATATTGGAAGTAGATTGTGACCCAGTTACGCATGATTTAATTAGCGAAAATATCAATAAAGCATTAATTTTTAAGGTAGTCAGTTATGAAAACATCAATAAAACTTAAACCATTATCAGCTGTTTTATTTGGTAGTCGATGGCTACAAATGCCACTTTATCTTGGATTAATTGTAGCTCAAGCAGTTTATGTGTATTTGTTTTGGGTTGAGTTAAGTCATCTCGTATTTGAAACGCCAGCACTTACAGAAGAAAAAATTATGCTTTCAGTATTGGGCTTAATTGATGTTGTGATGATTTCAAATCTGTTGATTATGGTGATTGTTGGCGGCTTTGAAACATTTGTTTCTAGATTAGGGCTTAAAGGTCATCCAGATGAGCCTGATTGGTTATCACATGTTAACGCCAATATTCTTAAAGTTAAGCTCGCTACAGCTATTATTGGGATTTCATCCATTCATCTATTGAAGGCATTTATTAATGCTCATAATTTAGATGAAAAAACATTGTTATGGCAGGTGCTAATTCACCTTTCATTTGTGATCTCGGCTGTTGGGATTGCAGCTATTGATAGAATTATGGGAACAACGAAAACAAGCCAACATTAGTTTTATTGTCTACCCCCTTTAGTTCAGTAAGTAGAAATATTAGGAACGTGTAGAGACTAGTTGGCACCCACCTAAAGCGCGAGCCATGGTGAAGGCATAGTCCAGGGAGTGGTGAAAGCCCCACAAACCAGAATCCGTTGGTGCGGTGTTCGACTCACAGAGGGGCCACCAGTAAAAAAGACCTAGAGGTTTTAATCTCTAAGTCTTATTTAATAGTATTTTCCAAAACCCTAAACGTTGGTGTAAATAAATTCTTTAACCATATTTAACGCAGTTAAAACATAAAAAGGTTATGTATTAGAAATACTAGCTAGCAAAACAGGATTGACGAAATTGTCGTGCAGTGGCCAAGGACTCTTTTAAATTATCTCTAGGATTGAAGTGGGGTTCACGTATAAACATATCCTCAAAAAGCCCTCCCTTGAATCAAGGATGGGCTTTTTCATTTCTGAAGAAACTCGTGCAAGAGATGCCTAGGCCAACTGGTTCATCAGCTCTTCATGCACATCAAAAATATCGCCCACAATCCCGTACTTAGCGATGGTGAAGATAGAAGCACCTGGGTCAGAATTGACCGCCACAATCGTCGGCACATGCTTCATCCCAGCCATGTGTTGAATTGAACCTGAAATACCCATGGCTACATAAAGTTTACAATTACCCACCACTTTGCCTGATTGGCCTACTTGACGTGATTTTGGTAACCAGCCAGCATCGGCGATTGGACGTGAACAACAAAGCGTTGCACCTACTTCGTCAGCAAGTTCACGGAAGTCTTCCACATTCGTCTCTTCGCCAATACCGCGACCCACTGAAACAATAAAATCCGAAGTCGTAATATCCACATCGTTACCACCGCCTAGCTCGATGTAGTCTTTATTTTGACTACGTGAGGCAGTGCTAGTAGCATCGATATTAATTACCGCAGGACTGCCTTTATTTTCTGATGGCTTGTAAGTTGTGGCGCGGACAGTAAGCACTACACAAGATTTACCTGGAAAATCTACTTCCACGTTCACTTTTTGGTTATAGCCGCCGCGAGTTGCCACCAAATCAGCACCGTCATATTCAAATTTAAATACATCCGTTGCAAAGCCATGTCCTGCTTTGGCAGCGAGGGTTGCTGCATAACCATATGAGTCAACTGAATGTGGAATCAACACAGCCTTCGGCGCTTTGTCTTGAATTAATCCTGCTACGACACCTTCAAAAATATCCGGATCAAAATCTGCGCTAGTAGTTTTCACTACCACCAATTCGTCCGCACCTTCTACTGATAGCTCGGATACAAATTTGTCTGCTTGCGCGCCGATCACAGCGACAACCACTTTATCGCCGGCTTGTTTAATCGTTTGTGCGCCTGAAATCAACTCCAAACTGACTGGACGCAATACACCACTTCGGTGTTCGGCAATGACTAAAATGTTACTCATAATTACGCTCCTTTAAATTCTTTAATGATTTCAATAATACGTGCAGCTTGTTGGGCAATGGTGCCTTCAATCATCTGCGCACGGCCTTTTTCTGGCACATACATACGGCGGACGCGTGACATTGCACTGCCCTCACCAACGTCTGAAGCACTCATGCCAATATCGCCTAATCCCCAAGCTTCAATCGGCTTAGCAGCTGCTTGTTTAATACCGCGAAGTGAAGCATAGCGTGGCTTATTAATCCCCAATTGAATTGTTAACACAGCCGGGCAAGCAATTTCAACTTCTTGCAAAATGCCGCCTTCAAGTTCACGGCGAATCGTTGCTTTATTAGCGCCCGGGCTGTATTTCAGATCTGCAACCACAGCCGCATGAGGCAAGCCTAAATATGCCGCCATCGCTATACCAGTTGAAGCGTGTGACTGATCTGAAGATTGCACCCCAGCAAACACCATATCTGGCGCTTCTTTTTTCACTACCGCAGCAAGCATTTTGCCAATGGCCACTGTGTCTGAACCTTCAACCGCGTCATCCCAAACACGAATTGCGCGGTCTGCGCCTTTAGCCAAACATTTACGCAAGCTTTCATCCACACGGTCTGGACCAATTGAAACCACCACCACTTCAATCTCAGCGTCTGGAGACTCTTCTTTAATACGCATGGCTTCTTCTAAAGAGAAGTCATCCCATTCATTCAGGTCGAAAAGCAAAAAATCCTCATCGACGTCTTTTTTATCAGCGCGGATTTCAAAATCCTCATCCAACGCCGCCACTTGTTTTACTGCAACTAAAATTTTCATACTTTCTCCTAATCCATACTTGTCATAACTTTATTGATTATCTTTTAATGGGTTGAGTGTTCTGCTTTTAAGAGCATGTCACCAAACCACTTAAATACTGCAAACCTTACATTTTCATCTGGGTCATCATGAAGCGACCATTTATCCGCCGTACTCAACTGTTTACTCCAAACTAACATCATGCGATGCAGGTAATAAGCATCTTGCAGTATTGGCAGTAAAGTTTCTCGATCTGC
>Ga0209550_10004113_pt1 | contig 13796 bp, 10 predicted proteins | sample LauGreSuBDMM15SN_2_FD_187567 | JGI IMG/M metagenome (GOLD analysis project Ga0209550, IMG submission 187567) | Freshwater lake microbial communities from Lake Michigan, USA - Su13.BD.MM15.SN (SPAdes) (version 5) | ecosystem: Environmental > Aquatic > Freshwater > Lake | place: Lake Michigan... | reverse complement strand
TTTCACGCCAGAGATTACGAAACGCACATTACCTTAAATGGTGAAGAAGTATCGAACCTAATTCGTGACATGAAAATTTCGGAAATGGTAAGCCCGGTAAGTGCGCTAAAAAAAGTGCGCACAGAAATGGTATTACAACAACAACGCATGGGAAAATCGGCCAATATTGTAATGGATGGCCGCGATATAGGCACCACCGTTTTTCCAGATGCTAACCTAAAAATTTTCATGACTGCCGACCCTAAAGTGCGGGCCGAACGCCGATACAAAGAAATGATTGCCAAAGGCGATCGCATTAGCCTAGAAGAAGTATTTGAAAACCTTGCCCATCGCGATTTTTTAGATACCACACGAACAGAAAGCCCCCTAAAACGTGCCGAGGATGCAATTATTTTAGATAATACTGAACTTACACCTGAAGAGCAACTAAACTTTGCACTTAACCAAGTACAGCCTTTCCTGAAAAAATAGTAGACCACTTTTCTACTTAGATTACTGAAAATCACGCCCAAAGCCGAAAATAAACAATAAAATTATTTTGTTTACTTAGGTATTTACCTACCTTTGCAGTCCTGATTAAAAATTAGGAAAAGGAGACAAATTAATTAATGGCTAAAAAACAACAAGCAGAAAAAGAGTTAAAAGCTAAAGAAGCTGAACTCGGCACAGACACCTTAGAGGTGAAAGAAACAGAAATCATTGAATCTGAAGCAGATTCTTTGTCTATCGAAGAGATTAAATCTACTACGATGGTTACCCCTTCCGGCGATTTCGACTGGGATGCGGATGACAAAGGTTTCGGAAATTACACCGATGCAGAACGCAGCAAGCTAGAAGCAATGTATTCTGGAACATTCAATTCTATCAATACCGGAGAAATTATTTCAGGTGTGGTAGTATCTATCAACAACAAAGACGTGGTATTAAACATTGGTTTCAAATCAGATGGTTTAGTATCTATTTCCGAATTCCGCGATACCCCAGAATTAAAAGTGGGTGATACGGTAGAGGTATTTGTTGAATCGCAAGAAGATGCCAATGGGCAATTGATTTTATCACGTAAACGTGCTAAAACTCAAAAATCTTGGGAAACCATTAACTTGGCATTAGAAAATGATACCATCATTAATGGTTACGTTAAAAGCCGTACTAAAGGTGGTTTAATTGTTGATATCATGGGTGTTGAGGCATTCTTGCCTGGCTCTCAAATCGACATCAAACCCATTAGAGATTACGATATTTATGTTGGTAAAACAATGGAATTTAAAGTGGTTAAAATTAATCACGAATTCAAAAACGTTGTTGTATCGCACAAAATCTTAATTGAAGACGATTTAGAAAGCCAAAAAGCTGAAATCGTTTCTAAGTTAGAAAAAGGGCAAGTATTAGAAGGTACCGTTAAAAATATTACCGATTTCGGTGTATTCATTGATTTAGGTGGTGTTGATGGTTTACTTCACATCACAGATATTTCATGGGGCCGTATAGAGCATCCACGTGAAGTGTTGGCATTAGATCAAAAAATAAACGTAGTTGTTTTAGATTTTGATGACGACAAAAAACGTATTGCCTTAGGTTTAAAACAATTAACCTCTCACCCATGGGAAGCATTAGATACCAAATTAGAAATTGGCTCTAAAGTAAAAGGTAGAATTGTAACCGTAGCAGATTACGGTGCATTCTTAGAAATTGTACCAGGCGTTGAAGGTTTAATTCACGTATCAGAAATGAGCTGGTCACAAAATTTACGCAACCCACAAGAATTTTTAAAAGTGGGCGACGAAGTGGAAGCTCAGGTATTAACTTTAGACCGCAACGAGCGTAAAATGAGCTTAGGTGTTAAGCAATTAACCCCAGATCCTTGGAAAGACTTAGCAAAACGCTACCCTGCAGGCAGCAAACAAAGTGCTGTGGTTAAAAACATGACCAACTTTGGTGTATTTGTGGAGTTAGAAGATGGAATTGACGGATTAATTCACATTTCAGATCTATCTTGGTCTAAAAAAGTAAACCACCCGAACGAATTTACCAAAGTTGGTGAAACTTTAGAAGTGGTTGTTTTAGAGCTCGATGAAGAAAACCGTAAATTAAGTTTAGGCCACAAACAATTAGAAGAAAACCCTTGGGAAACTTTCGAAACTGTATTCAACTTGGATTCTATACATCAAGGTACTGTATTGAAAGTAACCGATAAAGGTGCTGTAATTGCCTTACCATATGGTGTAGAAGGCTTCTGCCCAAGCAAACACATGGCAAAAGAAGATGGCACTGTGGTTAAAGCCGATGAAATGGCGGACTTCAAAATTATCGAATTTAACAAAGATTCTAAACGCATTGTAGTTTCTCATGCCCGTATTTGGGAAGAGGTAAAAGCAGAAGAGCGTAAAGAAGAAAATACCCAGAAGAAGAAAGATGCGAAAGCCTCTCAAACTGCCGTTAAAAAAGTAAAAGACTCTGTTGAGAAATCTACTTTAGGCGATTTAGGTGTACTTGCTCAATTGAAAGCTAGCATGGAAGGTGCAGAAACTAAAACTGCAGCAAAAGCTAAAAAAGCAAAAGAGGAAGCTCCAAAAGCCGAAGACGCTGAGTAATCTTTTTCACACACACAAAAGCCCTCGAAATTCGGGGGCTTTTTTTATGCCTAAAAGTGAAAAAATGTGTTTTAAAATTTGGGCACAATAGCGTACATTTGCTAAAATCTAAATATTGATGGAAACCTTAACGTTGCTAGACGGTCAAAAATTCCAAATAACCATTCAGCGGCTTTGTCATCAATTAATTGAAAACCACAACACCTTTTCCGATACTGTTCTTATTGGCATTCAGCCCAGGGGTATTTATTTAGCCGATCGCATTCATCAGGAGCTAAAACAGATTCAACCTCATACCGAATTACAAGCAGGAAACCTCGATATTACGTTTTTTAGAGACGATTTTAGAACCAATAAAGATTTTCCGGCGGCTAGCACTACGGCCATTAATTTTATTGTGGAAGATAAAAATGTGATTTTAGTTGATGATGTTTTGTGGACCGGAAGAACCATTAGAGCTGCTTTAGATGCTCTTTTGGCGTTTGGCAGACCGCGAAAAGTAGAATTATTAGTATTGGTTGATCGCAGATTTTCACGCCAATTACCCATTGAACCGAATTATATAGGCATAGAGGTTGATTCTGTAGACTCACAAAAAGTAGTAGTAAGCTGGAAAGAAACCGACCAGCAAGATTGTGTAACTTTATTATTAGATAAATAACAATGGCAGAAAACCCATCGAAACTCAGTACCAAACACCTCCTAGGCATAAAAGACCTAAGCACCGAGGATATTCAACTGATTTTAGAAACTGCCGATAATTTCAAAGACGTATTACAACGTCCGATAAAAAAAGTACCCTCACTCCGCGACATTACCATTGCCAATATCTTTTTCGAGAACTCTACCCGTACTAAACTATCGTTTGAATTAGCTGAAAAACGCCTATCTGCCGATACCATTAGCTTTGCCGCCAGTTCCTCATCGGTAAGCAAGGGAGAAACCCTCATAGATACCGTAAATAATATTTTGGCCATGAAAGTGGATATGGTAGTTATGCGCCACCCACATGCAGGTGCAGGCGTATTTTTGAGCAAGCATGTAAACGCACAAATTATAAATGCCGGCGATGGCGCCCACGAACATCCTACGCAAGCATTGCTAGATGCCTTCTCTATCCGAGAGAAATATGGCGATGTACGAGGCAAAAAAGTAGCCATTATAGGCGATATTTTACACTCCAGAGTTGCCCTATCTAATATTTTATGCCTGCAAAAATTAGGTGCCGAAGTGATGGTATGTGGCCCAACCACCCTCATACCCAAATACATTGGAAGCCTAGGCGTAAAAATAGAACACAACCTACTTAAAGCTCTCAATTGGTGCGATGTAGCCAATATGCTCCGCATACAATTAGAACGCCAAGACATTAAGTATTTCCCATCGCTAAGAGAATACAGCATGATGTATGGCCTAAACAAACAAATTCTCGATTCGCTGGACAAAGAAATAACCATTATGCACCCTGGGCCTATTAACCGAGGTGTAGAAATTACCAGCGATGTGGCCGATAGCAAGCAAGCAATCATTCTAGATCAAGTAGAAAATGGAGTGGCTGTTCGCATGGCTGTGCTCTACTTATTAGCCAATTCTAAATATTAATTCTTTTTTTCAACACCCACCCATTTTGGGTAGCCATTTTTGTTAATTTGTGCTTATCAACACATGTTAATTTCTATTTTAAAACAAACCCACATATTTGGCTACTTTTAAATAGATACCTAGATGTATTAGACCGATGATCAGTTTAAAAAAAATAGTTACTAGCCTATTAATCTGCAGTATTAGCGTTTCTGCCAATGCACAAAATTTGGCAATTGGTGCATATAAACACGGTTTAGAATTACTTGAAAAACATAAATACATAGCTGCCGCCCAACAATTTAGTCTAGTGATAGCAAGCGGTAATGAACGAGAATTAAACTTGTTACAAGAAAATGCCGAATTTTACCAAGCCCTGTGCGCCCAAGAACTTGGCCACACCGAAGCCGAAAATTTGCTCTTAACATTTGTTACTAATCACCCCGAAAATACACTTAGCCAACAAGCCTATTACCAACTCGGACGCACCTACTTTTCAAAAAAAGATTACTCTAAAACCATCAACTGGCTAACTAAAACAAGTACTATAAACTTGCCTGCAAGCCTAGTGATTGATTACAATTTTAAACTTGGTTATGCCTATTTCGAAAACAAAGAATATGTAAAGGCTGAACCCCTTTTTGGTCAACTTAAAAATGGCGCTTCGGTCTATGCCGAGCCAGCCACCTATTATTATGCCTATATCAATTACTTAAATGCCGACTATACCACGGCTCTTAAAGAATTTGAACGGTTAAAAGGATCAAAGACCTATGCTGACAGCTATCCCTATTATATTTCTGCTTTATATTTTTTAGATAAGCGTTACGCTGATGTATTGAGTTACGCTCTACCACATCTAAAAACAATTAATGCCAAATACGAAACAGAGTTATTACGTATAATTGCTGCTTCCTACTTTGCCAATTCAGCCTATACCGAGGCGGCTGCCTACTACCAGAAATTTCAAGATAAAGACAAAGGACAAACTCAAAATAATCAAGATAACTACCAAATTGGCTATGCGGCACTTCAATTAAAAAACTACCCGAAAGCCGTTACCGAACTAGAAAAGATAGAAACTGCAGATGAATTCTTTCAAAGTGGAATGCTTGCCTTGGGTGAATCTTTTTTAGCTGTAGGAAACAAACAAGGTGCCAGGAATGCTTTTTTTAAAGCCGCAAAAGTTAATTACGACAAAGATATTCAGGAGGAAGGTGCCTTTAATTATGCCAAACTTTCTTACGAGTTGGAATTTCATCAAGTCGCATTAGATGCTGCCCAGGAATTTATTAGCAACTACCCGATTTCAAAAAAAATAAACGAAGCCAAAACCCTATTGGGCGAAATTTTATTGACTACCAAAAATTATAAGGACGCTATCGATATTTTAGAGAGTATTCCTAATAAAAATAAGGATGCCCAAGAAGTTTATCAGAAAGTATGCTATTACCGTGGCTTAGAATTTTATAACGAAAGAGCCTTCCAAAATGCCATATCGGTGTTTATGCGTTCCAATAAATGGGCGGTAGATGAAGAAATTGCAGCATTGGCTACCTACTGGATGGCCGAATCGATGTACGAAGTACGAAAATTTAGCGAAGCCATTGATAAGTTTCAGGCATTTTTAACTATGCCTGCTGCTCGTAAAACGGGGGTATATAATTTTGCCAATTACGGCCTGGGCTATGCCTATTTCGAAGATGAAAATTATTACAAATCTGCCTTTTACTTTGAAAACTTCTTGAGAGGAAAAGACATCGATGAAAATACGAAGAACGATGCCAGTCTACGACTAGCAGACGCTTACTTTGTACAAAAAAATTACCCGAGTGCTTTGCAGAATTACAATAAAATCATCGAAAGTGCTTCAGCTGGCGAAGATTATGCGCTCTTTCAACGTGGTATGATTCAGGGTTTACAAGGAGAAAATGATGCGAAAATAAGCACACTTGAAGCATTGTTAGCCAAGTATATTGGCTCTAACTATGCCGATGATGCCAGCTTTGAAATGGCAAACACGTACTTTATAAAAGGTGATTTTGAACGTGCAAAAACGGATTTAAACGCCCTCATTGCAAAATACCCACGAAGTAGCTATGTAGCTAGAGCGCTGGTAACTATTGGCTTGGTGCAATACAATCAAGATGCGAACGATGCTGCTCTAGAAACCTTAAAAAAAGTAGTAAATGAGTATTCAGTTACCGATGAAGCCCAACAAGCCTTAGCCGCAATTAAAAACATTTACATGGATAAATCGGATGCAGACGGCTACTTAGCTTATGCCAACACAACCAATATTGGTAATTTAAGTGTTGCCGAACAGGATAACTTAACTTTTCAGGCAGTAAACAACCGCTTTACCAACGGCGAAACGCAAACAGCTGTAGATGCCGTAGATGCCTATTTCGATAAATTTCCGAATGCCATACACACCAAACAAGCCCGTTTTATTAGGGCAGAATGCTTGGTTAAACTACAAAAAACCGATTTAGCTATTCCCGATTACGAGTTCATTTTAAACGATTGGACTAGCGATTATACCGAACGAGCGCTCATGAGCATTGCTAAAATCTATTTAAGGCAGAAAAAATACAACGAAGCAATTATTCACCTTAAAAAGTTAGAACTTACCTCGGAGTACCGTGCTAACTATGGCTTTGCAGTAAACAATCTCATGGAATCGTATGCTAGTTTAAGCCAAGCCGATGAAACCTTAAAATATGCCGAATTGGTAAAAAATTTCGAAAAATCATCGGAAGAGGATAAGCTAAGAGCTGATTTATTTGCCGCTAAGGCCTATTTACTTAAAAACGATTTATCCAGTGCATTTTCAAATTTTAAAGAAGTAAGCGAAAAAACAAAAACCATTTTAGCAGCCGAAGCTCGTTACCAAATGGCAGCCATCCAATTCCAGCAAGCGGATTTTAAAACGGCCCAACTAACCGCATTTGATTTAATTAAAAACCTACCCTCTTTTGATTATTGGGTGGCCAAAAGTTTTCTTCTCTTAGCCGATACCTACTTGGCCTTAAAAGATGAATTTCAAGCAAAAAGTACGCTACAAAGCCTCTTAGATAATTACACCGGCAACGATGAAATTATACCCGCTGCAAAAGAAAAATTAGAGGCCCTAACCAAAAAGAACTAGCATGAAGCCTACCTATAAATTACTCGTATTCATTTTAGTCTGTCTACTAGGCACTGCCACCTTGCATGCACAAGATAAACCTGCGGAGAAAAAACCTGAACCCAATGGAACATTTTCAGAAGAAATTGAGGTAGTGCGCCCGTACAAACCCGTGTTGGCCAATGCAGCTAAAATTCGCAGAAACCCCGATTTAACTACTACTCCGATATTTAAGCCGGTAATTAGCTACCAAATTTTAGATCGTAAATTAGAACTAAATACCGATATAAGACAATTGCAATACCAACAATTGGCCGAACAAAAACTAGCTATTCTAAGCAATAATTACTTAAAAGCAGGTGCAGGTACGCTTAAAACAGGGCTAGCAGAACTATATCTCAATACAAAGCGTAACGAAAATTCACAAGCTGGTTTAGTTTTCACTCATTTTTCGGCACAAGACAAATTGCCAAAACAACAATTCGAAAAACAACAATTCTCGGCATTTGGAAAAAATATTGGTGGCAAGTATGTGCTTTCGGCAAGGGCTAATTACAACCGTTTAGGGACCTATTTTTACGGCAACGATCCGATTGTATTACTCAACCCCAACCCTGCTAAACAAACATTAAATGTCCTGCAGTTACAAGGTGAATTGGCAAAAAGATTTGTAGAAGGCGATGAAAAATGGACCTATGGACTAAATTTACAAGCCGATTTATTTAACAATGCTACTCAAGGCAAAGAAAATAACATGAGGATACATACTGCTGCAAGTAAAACAGTGAAAAATTTTAGTTTTGGCATCCGTACCAAGCTTGATCTCAGCTCCATAAAACAAGGGAGTAGTACTCTAGCCAACAATCTATTCAAAGCCAATCCCTATGCCACGTACAGCAAAGATGATGTGAACCTAAGTGTTGGACTAAATATAGCACAAGAGTTTGGACAAATTTCGAGATTAAGTACCCTGCCATCGGTCGAAATTAGTGCACCATTATCTGGAAAAGATGTTTTCTTTATTGCGGGCTTAAAAGGCGATGTTGTTAAAACCTCTCTCTTCGAATCTTCCTTTATCAATCCGTATTTAGGAGGCAATCAAGCCATTGAAAACAGCATCACTAAATCAGATTTTTTTGCTGGGCTAAGTGGAAATTTTGGTCCGAGTGTTGGATTTAAAGCCAAAGGTTTTTTTAAACGGATAAGTAATTTACCCTTGTTTATTAATAATAGTAGTGATTTAAGCACGTTCAATCTAATTTACGATGCAGGAACGACTAACCTAACAGGTGTTAACCTAGACTTACATATTCAAGTATCGGATGTATTCAGTTTAGAAAGCAGGTTAGAAAGTATCACCTACAAATTAGCTACAGAAACAAAAGCATGGTTTAGACCCAACTTTACCCTGAACACAGAAGCACGTGCACAGGTAAATCCCAAAATGGCCCTATCGGCAAGTTTCAATTACCGCGGACAAAGTTATGGCAAACTAGCAAATCAGTCAGTTCCTATAAAAGGATATCTAAATATGGACCTGGGCACTAGTTACCAAGTTGCCAAAAAATGGTCGGCTTTTGTACAAGCAACCAATCTGCTAGACACCAAATACCAGCAATATCTGTATTATAACGGCTTTGGACGTCAAATTTTTGGTGGAATTAGTTATTCCTTTTAAGGTTTATTTTGGGGTTACTTAATTAAGGCTTAAATTTACCACAATGGACATCAGTAGCTACATTGCCGAATACATCCGAGAAAACTCAAAATTGATTGTTCCGGGCTTGGGTACCTTTGTTAAAGAACAAGTTCCTGCTCGATTTGATGCAGCCAACGATCGATTTCTACCACCAACCGAAGGTATTGTTTTTAGTAGCAGTTTTAGTGATGATTTGGCACTCCAAAAATTTATTTGCAAGTCCGAAAAGGCAAAACCAAAAGCCGTTGCTCAATTTATTGAGCAATATGTGAGTAATTTAATTGATTTACTAGCCACCACCGAGGAGATAAAAATTGATGCATTGGGCACGTTTAAACGCACAAGCACCAAACTTACTTTTAAAGCCGACGAAAGTTTAGCAAGCAACGTAAGCTACTTTGGATTTAAACCTCAGAAAGAAAAATCGTCCCTAGAAGCACCAAAAAAAGAAGTTTCTCCAATACCGGAAGTAGTGCAAATTACCGAAATACAAACAGAAGAACCGATAGTAGAAAACGAAGAAGAAGAAGAAGTTCGGGGTTCATTTAAATTTAAGAAAGCTGTTCTCATACTACTCATACTATCAATTTCGGCATTAGCAGGTTTGCAAATTTATTGCCCAAGCTTACTAGCCCATTTATGGAATGTCCCGGTAGCAGCAAGTAAACCCGTAATAGATACGATCAATACGAAAGCAGATACTACGCTTAAAGCAGATAGCACTTTACAAAGCGATAGCACTGACCTAAAAACTGATAGCCTAGCTCCATTAGCACCCGCAATACCTCCAACTTCACCAAGTTTCGAAATCATCATTGCCGCTTTCCACAAACAATCGGAGGCCGACGAGTTTATTAAGCAATTAGCAAAACGTGAAGTAAATGCCCACATCATACAAACTAAAAAAAGAGGTTTATTAAAAATTAGTGTGGGTACCTTTACCAATGAAACTACTGCGGCCAACGAACTGCAAAAAATACATCAAAATTTAGCAAAAAACGCCTGGATTTACCGGGTTAAACCATTAAAAACCAAAGAAAATGTTTCTACTACAAATTGATACCATTACCAAGGCTGTTGCCGATACTACTGCACAAGTTACCACCGCTGCGGCCCCAAAAGAATTGCGTTTTATCGACCTACTTTTTAGTGGAGGTTGGGTAATGATTCCGCTTTTATTGCTTTTCTTTTTAGCGCTAGTAATTTTTATTGAACGTTACCTAACCATACGCAAAGCAAGTAAAGACGAAACCAATTTGATGCAACAAGTAAAAGAAAGCATCACCGCGGGCAAACTCGATTCGGCCTTAGCAATTTGCCGTAGCAGCAACACCGCCCTTGGCCGCATGTTACAAAAAGGCCTTTTACGTATTGGCCGCCCTATTAAAGATATAGAAGGAGCCATTGAAAATATTGGGAAATTGGAAGTATCCAAACTAGAAAAAAACATCAGCATATTGGGCATTGTAGCTGGTATTGCACCCATGCTTGGTTTCGTTGGAACCATTTCGGGTGTAATTCGAATTTTCTACAACATCTCATTAACCGATAATATTAGCATGGGCGCCATAGCCGGAGGATTATACGAAAAAATGATTACTTCTGCCAGTGGCTTAATCATCGGAATTTTAGCCTATGTAGCCTACCACGTACTAAATATTATGGTAGATCGGGTTATTTTAAAAATGGAAACAGACGCCGTAGAGTTTATAGATCTATTAGAAGAACCCGGACGATGAATTTAAGAAGGAGAAAAAGACCCGGTGCAGAAGTGCACACCTCAGCCATGAACGACATCATGTTTTTCTTGCTGTTGTTCTTCTTAATTGCCTCTACCATTACCAATCCGAATGTGGTTAAATTATTACTTCCACGATCAGATTCGGGACAGTCGGTTTCTAAAAAAACGGTCACGGTATCAATAAGCAAAGATTTAGAGTATGTAGTTGATAAACAAACCGTACCCGTAGAGCAATTAATGTCCACCCTACAAGGTTTCCAAGGCTCTGCACAAGAATTAACCATTGTGTTGTATGTAGATAGAACTGTAGCCATTGAAAACGTTGTAAACGTAATGGACATAGCCAACAAACTAAAAATAAAACTGGTTTTAGCCACCGAACCTAAAAACTAAATGGCCTACACCAAAGAAAATAACTATCCCAAAGCCCTAGCCTTTTCGGCTGTGGCCATGGCTATCTTATTAGTCATTAGTTATTTTGTAATTATTGGAACTCCTTTTACCCCACAAGAAATAGGAACCGGAGGTATTATTGTAAATTACGGCACCAGCGCCGAAGGTATGGGCGATGATTATCTGAGCGTAGACGAACCATCGGTTTCTCCCGAGGCCAATGGGGTACTTCCGGATAATGTGAGCAAAACACCCAACACTACCGCCACCACACAAAGCAGTACCAAAAGCGTAGTTACACAAGATGCCGAAGATGCGCCCAACATTGCCACTAAAAATAAAAACACAACCAATACGCCTGCAACTAGCAGCCAAGCCAAACAAAGTGCTCCGACAGTAAACCAGAATGCACTTTATAAAGGCAAAACCAATAACGGCACAGGTAGTGGCGACGGAACCGGTGGAGGACCCGGAAATCAGGGCAGTAAAAATGGCGACCCACTCTCTCCCAATTATGGCGAAGGCGGTTCGGGTTTTGGGGGCTTAAGTTTAACCTTAGCCAACCGACGTTTTGTAAGCATTCCTCGTATAGACGATGATGGTCAAAATGCCGGCAGAATTGCCGTAGAAATTAGGGTAGATAAAAACGGTGTGGTAGTACTTGCCCGTGCAGGAGCCAAGGGCACCACCCTATCCGACCTTAAATTATGGCGTAAATGCGAAGCTGCTGTAACTGGAGCCCGCTTAAATAAGCTAGAAAGTGCCCCCGACGTACAAATTGGGGTGGTGGTATTCAACTTTAAAGTAAAGTAAGCGTAAACCTATGGCGTTTAGCACCTACGCAGATACCCTTCGTTATTTGTATGCACAGCTACCTATGTTTACACGGGTGGGTGCCAGTGCGTATAAAAAAGATTTACACAACACACTTGCCCTCTGCAAAGCACTTAACCACCCTGAACACAGATTTAAAAGCGTGCACATTGGCGGCACAAACGGGAAAGGATCTAGCTCACACATGCTGGCGGCTATATTGCAAACGGCCGGTTATAAAACAGGCTTATATACCTCTCCACACCTACTCGATTTCAGAGAACGTATTCGAATCAATGGACAAATGATTCCAGAACAAGAGGTTGTTAATTTTGTAAATAGTCATCAGGCTTTATTTGAAGAGATAAACCCTTCCTTTTTTGAAGCTACGGTGGGCCTGGCCTTCGATTATTTCGTTAAACAACAGGTAGATATTGCCATTATTGAAGTAGGCTTGGGCGGCCGATTAGATTCAACCAACGTAATTCATCCCCTTCTATCGCTCATTACCAATATCGGCTTAGACCATCAGGATATTTTAGGAACTACTTTGAGAGAAATTGCTGGTGAAAAAGCGGGCATTATAAAAAGTAGTACGCCCATTATTATTGGCGAAAAACAAGCAGAAATAGCCGATGTATTCGAAAATAAAGCGAAAGAAGCGAATGCTAAAATCCTTTTTGCTTCAGCTTGTTGGACCATTACAAAAAAAGAAACCGCACAACTATTAGAAGTACATGTACAATCTGCCGACCAAAACCTCGAACTAGCACTCGATCTTAAGGGATCTTACCAAGTAAAAAATCTACCGGGGGTATTAAGCGCTGTAGATGAACTGAAAACACAAGGTTTTAAAATTACTGAGCAGCACCTAAAAACTGCGCTCAAACAAGTAAGTAGCCTTACCGGTTTACAGGGCCGTTGGCAAACCTTACAACATCAACCTTTAGTTATCTGCGATACCGGCCATAATGAAGACGGGGTTAAAGAAGTATTGAAAAACATTGCCAATACGCCACACCAAAACCTCCATATGGTTTGGGGAATGGTGAAAGATAAAGATATAGTGAAAATTTTAGCGCTTTTACCTAAAGAGGCTAGCTACTATTTCTGTCAACCTAATATTCCCCGAGGAAAACCTACCGAAGAACTGGCCCAAGAGGCGCAGAAATACCAATTGAACGGCCAAGCCTATGCCAGCGTTGCCAAAGCCTACCAGCAGGCCCTAAGCCATGCTAAACCCAACGATTTAGTATTTGTTGGTGGAAGTACGTTCGTAGTAGCCGAAGTGCTTTAGCTTTTACGATTATTGGCCCATTTCCAAATGTAATATACCGGCAGGCCTAATAATACAATAGCCAAGCCCCAACCGCAAGTACCGGGTTTCTCAACCAATAAAATAATACAAATGGCACCGGCTAGTAAAATATACAAAGCTGGCAAAACTGGGTATCCAAATGCTTTGTAAGGGCGGTCTGCATTTGGGCGGGTAAAACGTAAAATAAATAAGCCGATTATAGTAATTACGTAAAACAGTAAGGAAGAAAAGGTACAATAATCTAACAATTGCCCGAAAGTACCCGATAAACACAATAACGAAGCCCAGCCTGCTTGAATATATAAGGCAAAAGCTGGTACTCCTTTACTATTTAAGGTTCCTGCTTTTTTAAAGAAAACGCCATCTTGTGCCATGGTGTGGAACAAACGGGCACCAGATAAAATCATTCCATTATTGCAACCAAAAGTTGATACCATGATAAGCAGAGCCATAATGGTAGCGGCGGCCGTACCAAAAATCATAGAAGCGGCGGCCGTACCCACTCTATTTTCGGATGCAAACATAATACC
>Ga0209550_10004111_pt1 | contig 13799 bp, 14 predicted proteins | sample LauGreSuBDMM15SN_2_FD_187567 | JGI IMG/M metagenome (GOLD analysis project Ga0209550, IMG submission 187567) | Freshwater lake microbial communities from Lake Michigan, USA - Su13.BD.MM15.SN (SPAdes) (version 5) | ecosystem: Environmental > Aquatic > Freshwater > Lake | place: Lake Michigan... | reverse complement strand
GCAAATTAATTTGGGAAATGGCGAGGGTTTTTCAGTAAAAGAAATTGCTGATCTTGTTAAAAAAATTACGAAACAAAATTTTGAAATTGCCTTTGGAGATAGAAGGGCGGGTGATCCAGCAAAATTAGTTGCCGATGCGACATTTGCAAAAAACTATTTGAATTGGAATATAAAATATCCAAATATCGAGGATGCAATTTTGCATTCGTGGAAATTTTTATCGCTAATTAGTAGGTAGCTTATTCTAACTTATATTATTTCAAAATTTTAATTGATCCTCTAAATGAGTTTATGAGTTTGCTTTTAAATTCTTTAGATTCATCATTGCAAGCCTTAGAGGGGCAATATTATCTGAATATTTTTTCAAAATTATGACAAAAATTATCAATACCGAAATCGCGGATTTAAAAATAATCGAACCACAAATTTTTCAAGATGAGCGTGGTTATTTTTTTGAAACCTATAAATTTTCAAAGTTTCTAGAGGAGGGAATTTCTGATAAAATTGTGCAAATAAATCAGTCATTTTCCAATCAAAATGTTATTCGCGGACTTCATTTTCAAACCTCTCCATATGGTCAAGCAAAGCTTGTAAAATGCTTAAGCGGCGAGATTTACGATGTTGCAGTTGACTTGAGAAAATCTTCTCCAACTTTTGGAAGACATTTCGGAGTTAATCTATCGGGTGAAAATAAAAAAATGCTCTATATTCCGGTTGGTTTTGCTCATGGATTTTCGGTAATTTCAGCTGAAGCAAGAGTTGAATACGCGGTCTTTGGTGCTGAATACCAACCAAAAGCCGAAGCGGGAATTAAATTTGATAACGAGGACTTAAATATAGATTGGAAGGTAAAAAATCCGATTGTTTCTGTTAAGGATAAAATTTTACCAGCTTTAAAAGATTTAAAAAACTTATTTTAGAATATAATTATAACCTATCGCGAAGAAAAAGCTGGGATATTAAAAAATCTGGAAAATTTTATTGAAAGTAAAATACAAATTTTTACCATTTGGGCGCAGTTTATGCTTTTTATCTCTTCGACCTAGGGTTTTTAGAATTTTTTTGTAAATCTACAATAAACCACTTCTATTCCTTATAAAATTTTACCTAAATTTTTTCATTTTATGATTCTTGAAAAATACTGCAATAAAAACGCTTTGTCTAAATTTTTCCAAGCAACTTCTGATTATAAAAAATCAGAGCCATTTAATCATATTGTGATAGATGATTTTTTTAAAGACGATGTTGCAAAGGATTTAGCATCTTCTTTCCCACCATTCTCTGGTGATTTTTGGTATGAATATAATAACCCAATAGAAAAAAAGCTGGCTTGTGATGATGTAAGAAGATTTCCTAAGATATTTGCTAAAGTTATACATGCATTAAATGGTGAAACTTTTGCAAAACAATTGGAGATTCTAACTGGCATAGAAGGTCTTTCTTCCGATCCTTATCTTCATGGCGGAGGTCTGCATTGTTCAAAAAAAGGGGGAAAGCTTGATATCCATCTTGACTATTCAATTCATCCAAAATTACAACTCGAGAGAAGAATAAACTTAATTATTTACTTAACTCCAGATTGGCAGGAAGAGTGGGGTGGTTTTTTTGAAATGTGGAACGACGATATTAGTAAATGCGAACAAAGAGTTATGCCAAAATTCAATAGAGCCGTTATTTTTAATACTGATGACAAATCTTTTCACGGTCATCCGGATCCCTTAAATTGCCCAGAAGATAAGTCTCGCAATTCCATAGCTCTTTACTACTTGACCAATCCAAGAGAGGGGGCGGATTTGAGGCCTAGAGCTAGATTTTTTAAGAGACCTCAAGATGCTGAAGATCCAAATCTGGAAGATTTTAGGAGAAAAAGATCTGAAGTTTCGGGGGTTTATTAGTTTATGCTAGCTCCTCTGGTATCTGTTATTTTAACAAACTATAATCACAGCAAATATGTTGCTGAAGCTATAGAAAGTGTTTTAATGCAAAGCTTTAAAGATTTTGAGTTGATAATTATTGATGATGCCTCTAGCGATAGTTCTTTTGCGGTTATAAAAAAATATAATGATAAGAGAATAAAATTTATTAAAAATGAATTTAACCTCGGACAATGTCGCTCGATTAATCTAGGAATATCCTTATCTCAAGGAAAATATATAGCCCATTTATGTTCGGATGATAGATTTTTTAGCATAGATAAACTTCAAAAGCAGGTTGATTTTTTAGAGAATGATAAAAACTCTTCTTACGGGGCGGTCTTTACTCTTGCAAATGTCATTACTGAAAATGGCAAAAAATTGCTAGATAAAAAAAACATGCACTATGGAATATTTGACAAGGCTAAAAACCGGAATTCGCAAGATTGGTTGAGATATTTTTTCTTTGAATTTAATTGCCTATGCTTCCCGTCCGCATTAGTCAGAAAAGATTGTTACGATAAATTAGGGCTTTTTGATGCCAGATACACTGTGATGTTAGATTTTGATATGTGGATTAGATTATTGATGAAATATAACATTCATGTACTGCAAGAAAAGCTATTAGATTTTAGGGTTGGAGAATCTTCTAATAGTTCAAAAAGCAATGCTTTGATGATAGCTGGCTTTGAATGCAGCAATGCAATATCTCACTTCTTCAAAATTGATGACTTTTACTTGCTGGAGAAAGTTTTTAAAATAAAAAAAGAAGATCTAGCTTTGGAGTTTAATATAAATATCAAAGATGAATCGGTTTTTAATCGGAAAGAATTTTGTAACTTTGTAGTTTTGATGATATCTTTGAGAGCCAAAACTCTTCCTCATGCTAATTTTTTTCTAAAATATTTCTTTGAATCTTTATCTAGCGAGAATTTTATTAATATGTTGGATTCTGTAGGCTTTAGCAGATCCTCATTTTATAAAGTTAGAAACGATTTATTGGAAAGAGTTTGTGTAAACAAAGTTTATTTGAGCAGCTCTGACACTTCTTTTGTAGAAATTTCCACAATCCCTCATTTTGCAAAAATTTTAAAGAAAAGCACCCTCTTTCACAAAATAATAAATCCTTTGAAGGCTTTAAAAAGATATTGCATAAAAAAAGAAATAAAAAAATATGAGCGAAAATTCAAACAATAATGATGTAAAAATTCTGGCACTTTATTTGCCGCAATTTCATCCAATAGAAGAAAATGATAGGGCTTGGGGCAAGGGATTTACCGAGTGGACTAATTCTACAAAGGCAAGGCCAAATTTTGACGGTCATTACCAGCCAAAACTTCCTGCTGATCTTGGTTTTTACGATTTGAGGCTTAAAGAATCTCAAAAGCAACAAGTTGAAATGGCTAAGTTATTTGGAATTTACGGTTTTTGCTATATGTATTTTTGGTTTAGCGGCAAGAGAATAATGAATACTCCAATAGATTCCATGCTTGAAGATAAGTCGATAGAGATGCCATTTTGCATAGAGTGGGCAAATGAGAATTGGACAAGAAAGTGGGATGGAATGGAAGATAATGTTATCATAAAGCAAGACTTTAATGAAAATGATGCAGAAGACTTTATTGATGATTTGGTAAAATTTTTTAAAGATGATAGATATATCAAAATCGATGGTAGACCTTTGATGATGATATACAGAATTCATTTAATTCCTGACTATAATAATTTTGCTAAAAAACTTAGAGCTAGAGCAAAATATCATGGATTTCCAGATTTATATATTTGCGGACAACAGACTTTTGGTCTATCTGACAACAAATCCGTAGAATATGATATAGATTCTTTGATGCAATATCCTCCGCATGTTTTTGGGGTTACTTGCCATAAAAAGGATACAAAAAATATTAAAATAACCAATAAAGAATTTTCTGGTCATTTTTTTGATTATGAGGCAACAATGCTAAATTGCGTCGATAGCTTTGTAAAATCGAAAATAAAAACTTTTCCAGGAATTATAGTGTCGTGGGATAATACGGCGCGAAGGCAGGATAGCCCCTCTATCTGCCTAGGATCATCTCCTCAAAAATATAAAATGTTCTTATCGAAATTGATTAAAGAGGTTAAAGATTCTACAATTTTATCGAGTAATGAGAAATTTGTAGTAGTTAACGCTTGGAATGAGTGGGCTGAAGGTACATATTTAGAACCAGATATCTTGTATGGAAAATCTTATCTTTTTTCTACCAAAACAGCCTATACATGCAGCGAAAGAGATGTGGAGAGTTATATTGATATGGTTAGAAAAAAAATAAATAATAGTTAGGTTGCCAATGAGTAAAATCCCATTAATATCAGTGGTTATGACATCATATAACCACTCAAGTTACATTGCGGAGGCTATACAGTCTGTTTTAAATCAGTCATTCACAGATTTTGAGTTAATCATCATTGATGACGCCTCCCAAGACGATTCCGCGCTGGTTATTAAAAGTTTTAAAGATCAAAGAATTATTTTTATAAAAAACAATATAAATCAGGGGATGATTCCTTCAGTCAATAAGGGGATAGAAATTTCTAGAGGTAAATATATTGCTCATATCAATTCTGACGACAGATTTTCTTGCGTAGATAAGCTAAAGAAGCAGCTACTTTATTTGGAAGCTAATGATAGCTATGCCGCTGTTTTTACAAGAGTTAAGGTTTTAGATGATAATGGTTTAAATCTGCTTGAGAAAAATCATTTTTATTATTCAATTTTTGATAAAGAGAGAAATAAGAATAGGTTTAAATGGTTAGAAAATTTTTTTCACAATGGAAATTCTTTGTGCTACCCATCCGTGATGATAAGAAGAAAGGTTTACGAAGAGTTGGGATATTTTAATCTAGCCTATACTGTAATGCTAGATTTAGAGATGTGGATAAGAATTTGTTTTAAGTATGAGATACATATAATTGATGAGTATTTAACTGAATTTAGAGTGGGCAATAATTCTCAAAGTTGCGCGGCAGATCTGTTGCCGGTTTCTAAATATGAGTATCAAAGAGTTCTCGAATTGTTCCTTGAGATTGAAAATATTAGTGAGTTTGAGGTGATTTTTGATAGAAAAGTAAATAATATTTTTCATTCCAAAATGGAGGAGAAATTATTTATACAGTTATCAATTATTGAAATTGCAATGACGCTTGGCTACGAAGTATTTGCTTTAAATTCATTATTTAAAATATTCAATAATCCTAAATCTCGGCATGTTGTAGAAAATTTTTCTTACTTAAAATTTAATTCTTTTAAAAAGAGCCATTTAAACAATGCATATTGCAATGATTCTTCTTTAAGAAAAGAGCTTAAAGATATGATTAGAAAGGAAAGCTTTATTTATAAAATCATGAATCCTTTTTGGTCGGTAAGAAGATTTTTTTTGAAGAAGGCTATAAAAATAATACTAAATTAATTTTTCCTAAGGGTCTTCGTTAGGGCGTTTAAAAAATGCCATAAAAAGAGTTATGCCAGTTATCACTAATTATACATTTAGACCAAAATTATGAAGCGTAAATGTATAATTATTAGTGATAAATGGTATTATTCCTTATTCTTATAAATATTTTCTAAGTAATTCCTATAATCGCAGCCTTTTTTATAATTATTAATAAGATCTTCAAATTTCTCCTTATCAATAAACCCTTTACGATAAGCAATCTCCTCAATGCAGGCGATTTTCAAACCTTGGCGCTTCTCAATTGTGTGGATGAAGGTTGCGGAATCTAGGAGTGAGTCTGGAGTTCCGGCGTCAAGCCAGGCGAAGCCGCGTTTTAGTTTGATGAAATCTAATTTTCCAGCTTCGAGATATTTTTTATTAACATCGGTAATTTCTAATTCTCCGCGTGGCGATGGCTGTAGGTTTTTGGCGATTTCGGCGGCGTTTTTGTCGTAAATATAAATTCCAGTCACTGCTAAATGTGATTTGGGATTTTTTGGTTTTTCTTCGATTTCGATAATTTTTGTGTGATCTTGGTTAAGGTTGGCAACGCCGTATCTTTCAGGGTCCGACACATGATAGGTAAAAATAATTGCGCCGGTTTTTTCTTGGTTTAATTCTGCAATTTTTTGATTTAGTAAATCGTGCGAGCCGCTAAATTCGCTGCCATAGAAAATATTGTCACCCAAAATTAGGCAAACGCTGTCATCCTTAATAAATTCTTCGGCTAAAATTAGGCTTTGCGCAATTCCTTTTGGTTCGTCTTGAACTTTGTAAGAAAGGCGCAGCCCAAATTGCGAGCCGTCTTTTAAAAAATCTTGAATTCTTGGCGTGTCATTAGGGGTTGAAATTATAAGAATATCGCGGATATTTAAATTCATTAAAGTTGCTAGCGGATAGCAAATCATCGGTTTGTCATAAACTGGGAGAAGCTGTTTGCTCATTACGTTTGTAAGGGGTGCGAGCCTTGTTCCGCTGCCGCCAGCAAGTAAAATTCCTTTCATAATTTAAATTTATTTGATAATGCAAAAAAAATATTTAGTCACCGGTGCCGCCGGATTTATTGGAAGTCACTTTGCGATAAAAATTTGCAATAATGGCGACAAGGTAATTGTTTTAGACAAATTAAGTTATGCGGGGAATTTAGAAAATCTATCGAAAATTAGCGATTCAAAAAATTTTAAATTTGTTAAAGGCGATATTTGTGATGCGGCTTTAGTTGCCAAGATTTTAGCTGAAGAAGAAATCGATTTTGTGGTGAATTTTGCGGCGGAAAGTCATGTGGATAATTCGATAAAATCGCCTTTTGAATTTATTCAAACTAACATCGTTGGAACCTTTAATTTGCTGGATTGCGCTTTAAAATATTGGCAAAATTTGGATGGAGAAAAGAAAAAAGATTTTCGTTTTTTGCATGTTTCAACTGATGAAGTTTTTGGTTCGCTTACTCTTGATGATCCAAAATTTAATGAAGAAAATCCATATAAGCCAAATTCGCCTTATTCGGCTTCTAAAGCGGCTTCAGACCATTTGGTGCGCGCTTGGTTTGAAACTTATGGTTTGCCAGTAATTACCACAAATTGTTCAAATAATTTTGGACCTCATCAGCATCAAGAAAAGTTGATTCCAACCGTTATTCGTAGTGCTTTGGCAGGAAAAATAATTCCAATTTATGGCAATGGTCGCAATATTCGCGATTGGATTTTTGTGGTTGATCATGCTGATGGAATTTACATGGCATTGCATCAAGGCAAGCTTGGTGAGACTTATTGTTTTGGCGGAGAGTGTGAGAGGGAAAATATCGATATTGCGCGCAAAATTTGTCAGATTTTAGATGCGCTAAAACCGCTTGCTGGCAAGTCTTACAGTGAGCAAATTAAATTTGTTGATGATCGTTTGGGGCATGATAAGCGCTATGCAATTGATAATGCAAAAGTGGCGCGCGAGCTAGGATTTAAGCCGTCTAAATCGTTTGAAGATCGCCTTGCAGAAACGGTTAAATGGTATTTGGGTGGAAATTAATTTTGCATAATAAAAGTGCGCTCTTTTTCGGAGTCGAGGTCTTTTATTTGTAGGCGAGTTCCGCCGGCAATTTCTTCGCTAAACAAAACGCGGGCAGTGTGGAAATTGTCGGTGCGATTGTCGTAGAATTGAATTATCAAGCCTTCGCGCACAAGGTTTCCAGGGCCGATATCGATTTCGGTTTTATTGTCGTAATCATAGCCGCTCCAAGCATTTGAAGCGGTTGGAATTGCGATATTTGCAATTGTGAAAAGGGCGAGGAAAAAGTTTTTTTTATTTTGTCTTATTTTCATGGTTGACTTTTGGGTGATTAGGTTAAATTATTTTTTAGCGTTGATTGAGACGCAAATTATTCATATTTTCTTTTCCTTTCAAGTAATTATTTCGGGGCGTAGCGCAGTCTGGCTAGCGCATCTGGTTTGGGACCAGAGGGTCGGGAGTTCAAATCTCTCCGCCCCGACCATCCGCTTTCGCGTTGCTACAGCGCGATGGATCCGCTAGGAGCCAGTGCGATGGAGCTTACGCGAAAGCGCCGCGCTGTATTGAGCGTAGCGAAAGTAAGCGGGCCGGTAAACACATCCTAAGCAGCCTTTCTTTCCTTTTCCTCCTACTTACCTTCCTCTTCACTAATAATATCCTTAATCACTTCGTGGTGAATTTCGCGGAAGGAGTTTAGGGCGTTGGTGATTTCTTTGTTGCTGATTCCTACGGAGGCAAGGGCGGCGTGGCTTAGTTGTAAGCCGGTTTCAAGATGTTTTGAGACTACAAAACTGGCGCCGACTTTTTTGAAGCGGTCGGTATTATTGGCGCTTTCTGATTTTGTGATTACTGAAATTCGTGGAAAATTTTCGTGAATGAAGCGGGTGATTTTCATGCAGGCAATTTCATCCTCATTGGCTACAATTACGGATTCGCACTTATTGATGCCGATATATTTTAAAATATCCAAATTCATTGGGTCGCCATAATAAATATTGTAGCCGTTGTTTTTTTCTAGGCGAACCATGCGGTGATTGTTGTCGAGCACAATATAGTCAATTGCTCTTTTGCGTAAAATGTGAGCGACGATACGGCCGACTTTTGAAAATCCGATGATAATTACATGCTTAGAAATATCACCAATTTCGCGTTTGATTTTATTGTCGCGCAAGACTTCTTTGGTGTAGAGAATTGTTTTGAATCTGCGCCCTAAGCTGGCTAAAATTGGGGTTAGAGCCATGGTGAAGGTGACTAGTGTCATTAGAAATTGTGAGGTGTCGATATCGAGTAATTTTTGCTCTACCGCCATTAAAAAAACCACAAAGGCAAACTCGCTGCCTTGCGCCAGTAAAAGTCCGGTGTGGATTGCAGGAGCAAATGGAAATTTAAAAATGCGGCAAAGTAAAATGATGATTGAGGCCTTCACAGCTATTAATAGCAAGGCTCCAAGCACTATATAGTGAAGGGTGCTAATTAATAAATCGAAGTCAAATGACATGCCAATTGTCATGAAAAATAATCCCATTAATAGAGATTTTAGTGAGAGAATTTCTTCTTCAACGCGATATTTATATTCAGTTTCGGCAACCATAAGACCAGCGATGAAGGCGCCAAGGGCAAAGGATAATCCAAGGCTGTTACTTAAAAATGCGGCGCCTAAAACGACAATTAAAGTAAGGCTTAAAAATAGAACTTCGCTTTTTGATTCAACAACTAGGCGGTAAATTGGGCGTAAGAAAATTCTGCCAATAGCGAAAATTACAATTAGGGCAATTGCGGCATTGGCAAAGGCGCCGCCAAGCGCGTGAGTAATGTCGAGATCAGTTTTTGAAAGCAGGGGAAGTAAAACTAAAATTGGAATTACGGCTAAATCTTGCATCAATAAAATTGAAAATGACAAGCGACCAACGCGCGTAGTGCTTTCGGCATTTTCGGTAATTACTTGCATGACAATTGCGGTTGAAGATAGAGCTAGAGCGCTTCCAATGATGATTGAGGCTTCGAGGGGAATGTTGATGAATTTGCAGCATATTGCAGAAATAGCGCCGCCAGTGATGATAACTTGCAATCCGCCAAATCCGAGAACATATTTTTTCATCTCCATTAGGCGGCTAAAAGTTAGCTCTAAACCAATGGCGAAAAGCAGAAAAACTATACCAAATTCGGCGATTGATTTGGTGGTTTCAATTGAAGTTAAAATTCCAAAACCAAAAGGACCAATTGCGGCGCCAGAAACTAGATATCCAAGAGCGGGGCTTAATCCTAACTGTTTGAAAACTATGATAATTACAACCGAGGCAAGCAATAATATTAAAATGTCATGAAGGTAAGAAATATTATGCATTATGATTTTATTGATTTGCGAATTGAGAAAATCTTTTTTAAAAAGATATTTCATTGCTTACAAGAAACTTTTTTAAATCACTTAATAATAAAATCATGACGATCCTTTCTGACTTCTCGATTGCCGAGCTTGCTTTAAAGCAAAAAATGATAGAACCTTTTGTAGAAAATCAGGTAAAAGTTGATGAAAAAGGCGCTAAAATTATTTCTTACGGAAATTCTTCTTATGGCTATGACGCTAGGGTTTCCAACGAGTTTAAGATTTTTACTAATATTGATTCGGCAATTGTTGATCCGAAAAATTTCTCGGATAATAGTTTTGTAAATCGCAACTCCGATGTTTGTATAATTCCACCAAACAGCTTTGCTCTAGCGCGCACGGTGGAATATTTTCGTATTCCTAAAGATGTTTTGGTTGTTTGTGTTGGCAAATCAACTTATGCGAGATGCGGAATTATTGTTAATGTGACTCCGCTAGAACCGGGCTGGGAAGGGCATGTGACGCTGGAATTTTCTAATACAACTCCGCTGCCGGCAAAAATTTATGCTTTTGAAGGTGCTTGTCAGTTTTTGTTTTTTAAAGGTGATAAGCCGTGCAAAACTTCTTACGACATGCGCGCTGGCAAATATATGGGGCAGGTTGGGGTGACTTTGCCAAAGGTTTAGGTTTTAAAGAAAAGGGGTCTGACACCTTAAGGGGTGAGACCCCATACTATTATAATTTTTAGAGATGATTTTTAGAATAATTCTTTTTTTAACATTATTATTTTGCGAGGCTTTTGCGCAAAATAATAATGTGGAAGAAAGTTATTCTAATGAAGAAGTAAAAGATCCAGCGATTGATTCGCAAAGTTTTTCTGACATCTACGGCAATGCAATTAATGATTATTCTAAAGATGCGCCTTCGCTTTTCAGCCCAATAAAACCAACTCCTGCGCGGTTTTTTTCGGCAGATTTATCAATTCCAGAAATTTTTTCTACTAGCAATAATTTAGCAAAAAAACCCGGTTCATTTTATCGCGCTTTTGGTGAGGTGATTTTTATTCAAGGCATAGTTACCGACTCGTTTGGTGTGCCAATTGAAGGCGCGGTGGTGGAGATTTGGCAGAAAAATGCGGCGGGAAAATATCACACTCTTCTTGAAGATGGCAGTGAATATATTGATAAATATTTTAGCATGTCGGGGCGCGCAATTGCTGACAATTTAGGGCATTATCAATTTATTACTATAATGCCTGGATCTACTCCCGGAAGGGCTCCGCATATTAATATGAATATTTATAGTCAAAAATTTGGCCGCCTTGAAACGGAAATGTATTTTCAAGATCATCCTTATAATAAAACCGATTATCAATATTTGGCATATGATGAAGAAGAGCGTAAATTGTTGACTGCTATGGTTTGGCATTCGAAAGTGCTTGATGTAAAATCAATCAAGTTATGTAGTTTTAACATTACTTTAAAAGGTGTTCATAAATTCAAAAAATTTTAAAAATGAAATCTCAAAGACAATTGCAAATTGGCGAAAACATTAAGCGCGTGATCTCGGAGATTTTTTTGCGTGACGATATTTTATCAATTCCGGGAAGTTATATTACAATTTTGGAAGCTGATGTTAGTCCTGATGCGAAAAATGTGAAAATTTATATTGATATTTTTGGCAATGAAGGAATGCATGAAAAAATTGTTAAAGCTTTGAATAAAGCGGCGCCGCATTTTCGTTTTCAATTGGCAAAAAAAGTTATGTTAAGAGTGATTCCAGAAATTATTTTTGTTAATGATAAAACTCATCAAAGGGCGATGAGTCTTGATAGTTTAATTGAGAACGAGGCCTCGAGTTTAAAGGCGCGAGAAGATGACGCGAAAAAAATTCCTCAAGAAAAAGTGAAAAAAACTGCGGTAAAAAAATCTGTCGCTACCAAAAAAACTAGCATTAAAAAAACTTTGGCAAAAAAGAAATAAAATGAAAAAAATTTCAATTTTTGGCTCTACAGGATCGATTGGAAAAAATACTTTAGAGGTTATAAAAAATGCGCCAGAAAAATTTGAAATTTTGGCATTGGTTGCAAAAAATGATGTTAAAGCCTTAACCCAGCAAGCCTTAGAATTTAAGCCTTCATACGCGGTTATTGAAAATGAAAATCATCTTGATGAATTAAAAAATAATTTAGCGCATTTAAAAAATTGTCAGGTTTTGGCGGGCAAAAAAGCGGTTGATGAAATTGCAAAAATTAAATGCGATTTATTTATTTCGGCAATTGTTGGTTTTGCGGGAATGATTCCAACTTTAAATGCAATTAGAGCTGGCTCTAATATTGGGCTTGCGAATAAGGAATCGCTGGTTTGCGCTGGTGAAATTTTGATGAAAGAAGCGCAAAAATCAGGTGTAAAAATTTTGCCAATTGATTCAGAGCATAATGCAATTTTTCAAATTTTTGAAAATGATAATTTGCAAAATATTGAAGAAATAATTCTCACCGCATCAGGTGGACCGTTCTTTGGGCGCGATATTGATTTTTCAAAAATTACTGTTGAGCAAGCGTTAAAACATCCAAATTGGAATATGGGAGCAAAAATTTCAATTGACTCGGCAACCATGATGAATAAAGGCTTGGAGATGATTGAAGCTTTTCATTTTTTTCCAATTAAAAAGCAGCAAATTAAAGTTTTGGTGCATCCGCAATCTATTATTCACGGAATTGTAAATTATGATGATGGCTCAAGCCTTGCTATGCTTAGCTTGCCAGATATGTGCGTGCCAATTTCGCACGCGCTTTCTTATCCGCAAAGAATGAAAATTAAGCATCAAAAATTGGATTTGGCAAAAATTAATAAATTAGAATTTTTTGATGTTGATGATGAAAAATTTTCAGCTTTAAAAATTTGTCGACAAGCCATGGAAGCTGATGGAGCCGCTCCAGTAATTTTAAATGCGGCTAATGAAATTGCTGTTGCAAAATTTTTAAATCGCGAAATTTCTTTTGATAAAATTGTAAAAATTGTGGAAGGCGCGCTTGAAAAAATTCCTAATAAAAATTTGCAGACAATTGACGAGGTTGTTGAATATGACTTGCGTAGTCGTGAAATTAGTAAAAATATTTAATTATGTCTAAAGCTGGGGTTTTTAGAGCGATTAGTTCGTCTTTAAATGGCGTTCGAAGGTTTTCTACGGCGCAACTTTCTACGGGAAAAATGTTAGAGGAAATTTGCCCTTGGTATAAGGTTCCTGCACATTTTAATGATCAAAAATTTTCAAGCTTTAATAGTTTTCGCTTTAGCCTTGCTTCAAAATTAGATCCGCTAATTCATGGCGATGGTTTTCATAAGGGCGTCGAAAATATTGAAGAAGGTTTGGCGGGAAGGGCGAGAATAATTGCCAATTATCATCAAGCAATTCTTGAGGCGGAAGAAAAATTTATTTTGGGAAAAGTTGTTTTAGGCAAGATGGTTTTGGATGGAAAAGTTGCGATAACTTGCATTGAAACTGAAAATAAAAAAGCAAAAGGTTGCGCGGTAATTGCCTCGCTTAATGGCGAAGTTGTTGGCAGAATGTTTATGGCAGATGCTTTAGACGCCAAGCATTTGACGGTTTTTTCTACATATAATCAAAAAATTTTAGATAGAAATTCTGTTAACGCCCTTGATGTGGCGCAGCAAATGCTGCAAGCCTATTTTACAAATCGCAAATTAAGCAAAGAAGAGTTTGAAAATTTAATGGCAAGCAGAGTTAGAAAATCTTGTCTTGAAAATTGCGATTCAATGATTGTTAAAATTGCGCAAAAGCAAGGTTTATTGCCTCCAGATAATGGGGGCGAGCATCCATTATCCAGCATGATAAAATATTGCGCGCGCGATGAAGATGATGTGATGTATGAATATCATATTGGCGATGCGCAAGCTGCGGCAATTGAAATGAATTTTCCTATGAAATCTTTGGCTTTACTTGCTGGGGTTGAGCGCTACGCTTTGTTGCAAGAAGAGTTGCCTCAAGCTAAAATTACTTTAGCGGATGATGCTTTGCGGCAACTTGTGGATAAATCTTTGGTGCAAAATTTATAAAATCATGAAC
>Ga0209550_10004109_pt1 | contig 13801 bp, 12 predicted proteins | sample LauGreSuBDMM15SN_2_FD_187567 | JGI IMG/M metagenome (GOLD analysis project Ga0209550, IMG submission 187567) | Freshwater lake microbial communities from Lake Michigan, USA - Su13.BD.MM15.SN (SPAdes) (version 5) | ecosystem: Environmental > Aquatic > Freshwater > Lake | place: Lake Michigan... | reverse complement strand
GGGGTCGCACCGGGAACCGCTAGGTTCCCATGCTTTATAAGTACTCTAAATCCTGTAATCGCCAATATTCCATGGCCCCATTTGGAAGAGGACGTTGTACAATGAACGGGATTTTTTTTTCTTCGAATTCTTTCAGAGCAATCAGTGAGCCATCGATGACGGATGGGTCTATTTCGGTGAAAAGTTGCGCCCCCTCGTTAATCTGGGCCGCCCGCTTGCCTAAAATATCGGCTTTTTCGTATTTGGTTAGAAAGGGAAGGGTAGTATGCAGTGGGTCGATAATTCGGCCTTTGGCGTCTCGTACCACTTGGCAAAGGGCCTCTATTTCTTCGTGATTGACTTTACGTAATTCGGGATGTTCATCGAAAATACGACTGCGTTCCACGTGGTTTTTGATTTTTTGATAATATTCGTCTTTGTCTTCTAATAATTCGTCGTCATTTTCGTCATAGAGGAAATTCTCATCATTTTCGTCCTCCTCTTCTTCTTGTTTACGGGCAGCTTTTTTGGATTTCTTATTGGCTTTTTTCTGTGTTTTTTGGGTATTTTTATTGGTTGTAGATGGTAATAGAATATCTTCCTCGTTGATTACGTCGTCGTCTTCTGGATTATCTTCGTCGTCTTCGTCCTCGTCGTCGGAATCGTCGTCGGAATCGATATCGGAATTATCAATGGCATCAGGGTCGATTTGTTCTTCATCGAGTTCTTCTTCGTCTTCGGAAGGAACGAAATCATCTTCTTCTAAAAAGGCGGGACGTTTGGTTTTTTTCTTAGCTCCACCTTCTGCGGAAGAGGTAGTAGAAAGATTATCGGAATCATATTCATCAGAATCGGAAAGAACCATTTTAATGTATGTTTTTCAGGGGGATTATAGGATAACTACAGTAAATTAAAGTTATATCATTTTCAATTTTTTGTGTTTGGTTTTTCGGGGAAGGGGAGAGGGAAAGTTAATCATTCAGGGATAATAATTGTTTATGGTGAATCAAGACATTAATTTCCTCGATTTTGGAAGTGAAAATGGAAGGTAAGGGTTTGGAAAATAACCGTAAAGAATGAGAAGAGGAGGTTTCGGAATCTTTCTCTTTGTTTGCTATTTTCTGTAGCGAATTGGGTCTCAGAATATGTAATATGGTTTTAATTTGTTCGTAATGGGGTCTTAGAAAATCGATTTGAAAGCCTTTACAGATTACATAAAAATAGACATAATCTACGGGTAATATAATCACTTTGTTATAAACACAAGATAATAAATATAATAGGTCCATCATTAAAGGTGTATGAAACGTATTCAATTTCAATACAAAAGAGCCTTTATGATTTTGAACTAATAATGCGAATAAAGTAAGGTATACGGTTTGTTCCTCTAAAGTATCATACAAGGATAAAATTAAATCCGCAGATTGGAGATTCGATAAATAAAAAGAATGGGGTAATAGGAATAATCCCATGGAAGGCGCATAATATTTACTAGTATTCGAAATCATTTGATTTTTAGGATTCAGAGGAAAATATTGTAAAAAATTCCACGACGAATCATTATTTAAATTGACGGTGGATAAAAAGGTTAAGGAGTTATGGAATAAATGTAATTGAATTAATAAAGGACTTAGTTTAGACCATTCCTTTTCGATTTCTTGTGAATGAGACGTCGGTTTCTTTTTGATGAATTGGAAATTGTTTTTTTTAGAGGAAAAAGGGGGATAGTTCGAAGAAGAACGGTCTTGAAACTCTTTTAAAAAAAAATGTACTGAATTTGTGGAAAAAAAGGGATTCTCATTGGAAATATAAATAGGAACCATATCGAATAATTTTCGAGAATTCATTTTAGGTAATGGGTAATAGATATTTAAGGTCATTTTTTGATTACGAGTTATTTGTTTATTGGTTATGGGTTATTGTAGTTATGGGTTATTGTAGTTACGGGTTATTGTAGTTACGGGTTATTGTAGTTACGGGTTAATTGGTTACGGGTTAATTGGCTTATGGGGTTATAGAATTATATTACGAAATCTCTATTTCTATTTGAGGTTTTTAGAATTCCTATTTTCAAGAAGGGAAAAAGGGGGATAGTTTCGGAAACTATAAAAAACGGAATAAAATATAAACGGAAAATAAATTGAAAGATAATATAGAATAAAAATGTCTAATTATGAAGAGAATTACATGTTCAATAATTTGGGAAGATTAGGAAGTGATTCCGAAGATACGAGTCAAAAAACTGTCTATAATGCTCGATATTCTGATTATATGTTGACCAATTACTTTAGCGATAATCAACAACAACCTATTGAATTTTCTACCAATCAACCAGCGGTTACTATTGATGGAACATGGCAAGGTCCTGGATTACCAGCCATGTCCGTAGACGTAGATAGTGCTTTAACATTCCGTAATCAAAGTAAAGAAAGGCCTTGGGAGAAATTGGAAATCTATCCTAGAATCTTTGCCACCGTTCCTTATTTAGGTCGTGGAAGTGCCGACCCTACTTTAGAGAATGTCATTCGTGCCGGTGAATTCTCCATTGACCGTAAAAGTATGAGTGAGGTTTCCGAAGTATCTTATATGGGTCATAGTATTTATCCAGGAGAGGAATTACGCCGTGAACCTCAAGAAGATTCCGCTTTGGAATTTACTCATGGAGGGATTGATTCACGTGAATTATTTTTAAAGAAACAAACACGTCCCAATGGTGCTTTTTAATTTTGGTTAAGGGAGAGGAGCGCGAGAAGGGGGTCATAGAAAATATCAAATAATTATGTCTGATATTTTCTCAAACGATGAGAAGAAAAGGGGAGGAGAAGACGAGGAAAATTATAGCATTTTATTTACAAATAAATCCAACGTGGATTTGGTAACGGCGGAATCAAAATTGACGGTGTTTCCGTCGACATACATTTGTACGGTAGGAAATCCGTTGATGTTATGTTCTTGAATAATGGATGCGACCGCAGGGTCGTCATTGTTGGAACAATCGACTTCGGTACATTTTATTTTATATCCATTGACTTGTTGGTCGTTCATTTCTTCGACGAAACTATCCCATTCAGGTTTTGCGCGTTTACATGCTGGACACCAAGTTGCGTGATATAAGGTAACGGTGGCATTTTTGGAGGATTCGGAACTATTTGCTACATCATTGAAGGTTGCGTTTTCTTTGATTTGTGGGAAATAATTTAGATATGCCCAATAGCCTGCATAAATAAACAGAATTATGATGACAATAATGGATAATGGATAAAATAAAGAACTTACATATCTAGTTAACATTTCGGTAAAAGAAGACATTTTATATTTTAGGAGTATATCTTTTCTTTTGAAAAGATATTTTATGAAAATGAACGCAAAGATTCTTTTTGTGCGAAACTTTCTAAAATAAGATTTCGAATTGTGGAATGAAATGTCTAAAAGTATGGCATGGCATGAATTATGCGTCAAAGTATTTTGTTGGTTGTTTTGTTGTTTTGTTGTTTTGTTGTTTTGGGGTCTGAGAAAAATATATTTTAAAGGATATAATATATTCATTTCATGTCCGAAGAAAATATTACCCTTATTGTAGAAGATACGTCATCAATCATTCCAGAACCAGAATCCGAAGACTCCGAACTTGGTTTTGAAAATACCGATATATCCGATGAATTTACAGAAATGGACCCAGAGCCAGAACAAGAATCCGAATTATTGAAAGATATGTCTCCAGATATTTATGATATTTATTCCAAAGAAAATGAACATATTCGTATTGATTTGGAAGAAAATCCTTTGTATAGAAATGTCGTAAAGGTAGAGGAACCGGTAGTGGAAATAGGGGAACCAGTGGTAGAATATAAAATGGAGGAGAAACCCGTACCTAAATTGATTTTCGTAGTTCCTTATCGTGACCGATTAGAACAATACCAATTTTTCGATGACCATATGCGTACTCGTATTTTAGTAGAATATGATAAAAAGGATTATTTGATTTTATACGCCCATCAAGACGATAAGCGACCATTTAATCGAGGGGCCATGAAAAATATTGGGTTTTTAGCAGGAAAAGCCATGTTCCCAAACGATTATCAAAACATCACTTTTGTGTTCAATGATGTGGATACCATGCCTTATGTGAAGAATTTCTTGAATTATGAAACATGGCCAGGAAACGTGAAACATTTTTACGGTTACCATTTTGCTCTAGGAGGTATTGTATCTATAACTGGAGGTGACTTTGAACGTGTCAATGGTTATCCAAATTTATTCAGTTGGTCATCGGAAGATAATACGCTTCAAATCCGTGTTTTACAAGCCGGTTTACATATTGACCGTAGCCAATTTTATCCAATTATGGATAAACATATTTTACAAAACAAGGACGGATTATTCAAGGTGATTAATCGCACCGAACATGAACGGGTGAAATATGGAAGTAGAGAAGGTATTAGCAATTTATTACGAGGAAATGATTTGACTTATGAGTATGAGGAATCGACTGGATTTGTGAATATCAAACATTTTTCAACTGGTTATGAATATAATACCGCCGAGGATAAAATTCATAATATTGCGGATGGAACCAAAATCTTTCAAGATTCTAAGAAATATGGTTATCGAAAGGGACGTCCAACGATGTTTTCATTGAATTATCATATGAAACCTTTTTAAATTTTTGAGGGAGGTGTAAAGGGGTCCTAGAAAAAAGATAAAGATATTTTGAGGAATATCTTTATTTGCCTGTTGCTTGTTGTTTATATTTTTGAATGTCGAAAAAGGGATTTGTATCTTGTAATTTGAAAGGTGGTTTGGGGAATCAATTATTCCAAATCTTTGCCACCATTGCCTATGGCCTTCGTACCAATCGTGAGATACGTTTTAATTTCACGGAAACCATTGGAAATCGTTCTGCGTATTGGCATAGTTTTTTTAAGGGGTTGGAATTTACTAGAATTAATTCCAATGATTTCATGTATTTGTTCCATCATTCGTCTGTATTTCATCAAGAACCGTCCTATGCCTATTCGGAGATTCCCGAATATCCCGAGGTTGGAAATGTGTTACTAGATGGATATTATCAGTCACGGAATTATTTCAAGGGGTATGAGAAAGAAATTTTGAAAATGTTTGGGGAAAAAAGGGGATGTTTGGGTCGGAGAGTATGTCGGGAGATTCTTTCCCCCAAAATCGGGATGCATTTTCGTATTGGGGACTATAAACATATTCAACATTGTCACCCATTGATGCCGACAAGTTATTATGTGAATGCTTTGACGGAATGTTTGAAAGACCATGGTCTGGTTGTTGGTGAAGGGGCTGTAGAAGATATATTGGGAGAGGTGATATATTTATGTGAAGAATCGGATGTCTTGGATGTGGAAAATCATTTAGTGATATTACGTGAAACCTTTCCCTATTTGCGATTCCGTCGCGGGTTGAGTGAAATGGAAGAAGGGGACCGTGAATGTGACCGCGATTGGAAAGAAATGGCGCTATTGAGTCAATGTGATTGGTTTGTGATTCCGAATAGTAGTTTTTCATGGTGGGCTGCGACGTTTTCTTCTATGATGGATTTATTTGAAACGGAAGGGGGGGAAAAAGGGGGAGGAGTGGTCCGAGGAGAAAAATGGGTCTACTATCCATCCGTTTGGTTTGGACCGGCGTTGGCTCCGTCGCATGATGTGCGCGATATGTTGAATCAAACGGGTTGGAAACAGATTTAGAATTTAAAAATCCCACTCCTGTTCTTTCTTTTTTAAATAATATCCCTTGATATGTTTGGAAGCATAACAATTAAAAGCAAAATGATTTTCTCTTCCACAACGAGAACAACCGCCCTCTTCCTCTTCCTCTTCTTCCTCTTCTTCCTCTTCTTCCTCTTCCTCTTCTTCCTCTTCTTCCTCTTCTTCCTTCTTTTTTAAATAATATCCTTTGATATGTTTGGACGCATAACAATCAGAAGCAGAATGACCTTTTCTTCCGCAACGAATACAATTATCTTTTGTTCCACAATTTTTTTGTTTACTAGAATTACAATATTTTTCGTGATATTCACATTTTTTTTCTTCTGTGAATTCTTTTCCACAATATTCACAGCCCCAAACCGTTTCTTCATTGCTTTCCGTTTCCCAGCATTCATTTTCTTCACAATCTTTGGCAAAATGGTTACTTTTGCCACAAATAAAACATTTATTGTTTGTTCCATTATTCATTTGGTTTAGAGTATCAATGATAGATTTTTTTAATTTTATTGTAACAAATGAACCACCGCGAACATTATTTATTCCATATTTATCCATATATTGTCTTGTAACTTTATCTTCGTCGTAATCATCGCAATTTGGTTTAATCTCCAATACTTCGAGTGGTTTATATTTTTTAGTCCATTCTGATCCATTTGACTGAAAATGATTTTGTAACCGAAATTTTGGATGATTTGTTTTTCCAATATAATATTTTCCTTGTTCCAATTTAAGTATGTATATAAAAACCATGTTGTAATTAGATATGATTAAACTATGTCATTAATATTTAATTCAATTTTAAACTCATAATTTGTCTTAAGATTGGTCGTAGAATAAATAAAATAAAACGATTTTATTTATACAAATATATTCAAAGCTCTATTGGAAACTCGAAACGCCGAAAAAATGTCAATTACAGGTCAAAATACGCTAGTCATCACCACAACCATGCCGGAAAATGAAATTTCAGAAAAACGTCGGAAAATGATGATAGATACCATGTCGAAATTCAATCTTCCGGTGTTTTTTGACCATGGGGTGATTGGAGGGGGGTTTTATATTCATATCCAGCACCGTATTATGAAAAGTAGAATGGAGCAGTTTTTGAAAATATCGGGGGGGTTCGAATATGGAATATTATGTGACGATGATTTCCATTGCCATCCTAACTTTTTGGAGGAATTAAATGAAACAGTCAAAGTCCTACCTCCAGATTGGCGGTGTCTTCATTTATCTCCGGGATGTCTTTGGGGAAGAAGTGTGTTTCGTGACGAGGAGCGACGTAAAACGTTTCGAGTCGGTGAATTGGTTCCAGAAGGTGGGCATCATTGTTTGAATGGATTGAGTGTTGACCCTACTGGCAGAGTATTTACGCAATGTGGTTCTGGATTATGGAATGGAAAACATCTATGGCTAGGTGGGCCCATCGCGTTACTGGTTCGTAGTGAAACCATTGCGGATTTGTTGGAACATTATACAACATTATATGAACGTGAAAATAATCCCAATGATGTGATTTTGACCAATATTTTGAGTCATCGTGATTTTGTGTGTCGCTGTCCGTTATTGGGGTATGAGGATGAAAATGGCGGGTCGTGCTTTTAGATTTTTGGATTCGAGGGGGGGTCATGGGTTAAAGGCGTTTGGAACGTCGAATATCTGGAACTAGATAACAATCCCTGTTTTCGCGTAGGGCGGATAAGATGCGTTCTACATGAGAAGGTTCTTTGATGAGTTTGGATAGACATTGTTCAATATACGTGAAACTAAGAGAAGAATATTCGCGTTTTTCGCATAAAATGAGTTCACCGTCGTTGATTTCGATGGAGGGATAATCTAGGTTATTATCTTCGACATATTGATGTATTTGTTGGGTGAGTGTGCTGCGATTTTCTCGAATTTCTTTGACGCGAACATTCAATACACGTAATTGGTTATCTAGGGCCACCCATTTTTTGATAGATTGAATGAATTCTTGTTCGGTGGATAAAATTGGATATTCTTTTTGATTCTCTTCGTCTTCGGTGTCTTCTCCTGGTTCTGGGATATTTGAGGTTTGAGGTATTGGTGCGGGTGGGGGAGAACGTGTTCTTCGATGTGTATTGGAATTGATATTGGTATTAGAAGAAGGGGCTGTAGAATAATAATGATTGATATTGGAGGAAGTTTTATGCGATATGCTCATTTATTTTCTGTTGTTTTTCTGTTGTTTTTCTGTTGTTATTTTGCCTCTATATTTATCCAAAGATAAAAAAAAAGGTTTGTTTTGCCGCTCCTTTTACTGAGGGGTTATAGAATGAATTATACTTGTTGTTGGGCAAGTTTGACAAAAGATTCTTTCAGGAGTTCCATTTCAGAAAGGGGGATTTCTTGGGTGATGGAAGGGAAAGTGGCTGTGGAAAAAAGGGATAAAGGGAATTGGGGAGTACGGTGGCTATAGATTTTAATGAGAAGAATGAGATTGGTAAGAAGTAAAATGACTAAAATGACGTGATAAATACAAATGAACCAGACATATACGTATAATTCGTTATATAAAATATGCGTCATGGAACGGAGACCTTTTTTGATTCCTTGTTGGATATTTTCATCTAGGAAATCCATTTTGAGAGGGTTTTGGGATTTTGGTTTGAGAGAGTATGGAAAAAGGGGGAAGAAAGAATATATGATAAGAATTGGTTTTATTTTTATACGGAAAACGACGGAAAACAAAATGTCCTCCAATTATATAACTCCTTTTACATAATTCCATATTTGAGAAATACATAATTGGGATAGAAATGAGTATCTCTTCTGAAAACATGTCGGACAATAAAGAAGAAAAAGATACGAAAACAGACACGAAAAAGGACACCGAAAAGGAAAAGCTATTTACAGAACGTGAATATGGTAGTAAAGATGGTATGTTAACTACTGTATGGGGTCCTGGAATATGGCATTTTTTACATACCATTAGTTTCAATTATCCAATTCATCCTACAGCCAAAGATAAAAAACATTATCGCGATTTTATTTTACAACTACGTTATGTGCTACCTTGTGGAAAATGTCGTGAAAATTTAGTCAAAAATTTCAAACGTCTTCCTTTGAGAACATCGGATTTAGAGAATCGGGATGCTTTTTCTCGTTATATTTACCAATTACATGAACTAATAAATACAATGTTACATAAAACATCTGGATTGAGTTATGAGCAAGTGCGGGAACGTTATGAACATTTCCGGGCTCGTTGTAAACGTACATTGAAAAAGGGACGAAGTGGAGGTCGAAATGGCGAGCGAAATGGCGAGCGAAATAAAACCGAAAAGAAAATGGCGGTTGGAAAAAGGGGGAAGAAAAAGGAACTGGGGTGTACGGAACCTTTATATAAAGGAGAAAAGGCAAAATGCGTATTGAAGATTATTCCTGAAAAAGAAAAATGCGAAACGATGCAAATTGACGAACAATGTTTGAAAAAAAAGGATTGAATTTAGTTAGGTTTGAAAATTGTTTTAAGGGGTAAGAGGTAAGAGAATAATATATAATCAAAATAGTATAATAGAAAATTAAGAGAATACAGAAAATATAGAAAATAGAAATGATTTCGCATGGTAATCTATTTCCCTTTGAAAAATTAAATGACGCAAAAAACGGAGAATCGCAGAGGGCAGTAGTACAAAAAACAAAGGAGCAAAAACAAAAAGAAAGTAATAATACTACCTATATTTCAGAATCAAGTAATTGGGGAATCAATTATCAACATCAACCTTTTGACTGGATGGACGACGAAATCATTGATGTCGCAGAACCAATGGTTGAGAATAGAAGCAGTGAGATTGAACAAATGAAAGAGGGGGTAAATGGGGGGAAAAAACGTGGCGGTGAAATGAAACCAGGACAATCAAAAAGTATTTTGAAAAAAATGAAAGAATCCATGGAATCAAACAACGAGGAGCAAGACGAAGATGAAACATTCACCGCTAAAACCGATAAAACCACTCCAATGAATGCTAGTTCCACGAAATCCGAAACTACTACCAAAACCGAAAAGGTAAAAGATACAGTTGCTTTTTGGGGAGAAGACCCCAATATATTATTTTCCCCCAATTCTATTTTCGAATTATTTCCAGTAGAATCGATGACCTATAATCAGAAATTGAATTCGGTTTCACGTCTAATTATTGGATTGACTTTGATAGGTTTTTTATTTGTTCGTAATATGAGAATTATATGGATTGGAGCCGTTTGTCTTCTTTCCATTTTTCTATTACAATATTCGCAAACGAAATCTTTGAAATCTTTGATTTCCGAAGGTTTTGATAATAGATTAGAGAGTTTAGGAGTAGATGAAACCGCCCAAGCAGTCATCAAAGCGTTTGCCACCGATGACCCTTCCAAAATCGGAAAACGAGTATTTTTCGATACTCCCAAAATAAATAATCCTTATAACAACGTATTGGTTACAGATATTGTAGATAATCCAAATAAATTACCAGCTCCACCCGCTTATTATGAGGAAACCGAAAAAGAAATTTTGGACAAAACCAAAGAGGCCATTCAGAAAATGAATCCTACTTTTCCAAACATGACCGAGAAATTATTCGCTTCGTTAGACGACCATTTCGAATTTGAACAATCGGCTCGGCAATTTTATTCCAATCCTTCTACAACCATACCCAACGACCAAGGTGCTTTTGCTGAATTTTGCTATGGAGAAATGGTATCATGTAAAGAAGGAAACATGTTTGCTTGCGCTCGTGATGCTCCACGTCATAATTTATATTAAAGGGATTTTTGGGGTGGTTTGAGTTGAGGAAGGGGTTATAGAAAAATATTAGTGTTAGATTAATATTTTTATATTTCTAGATTTATAAAATGGTACTAGGTATAATTATAGGTATAATATTGAATAGGAACGGTGTTGTAATAATTGGTGGGAGTTGGAGGAGATGTGGGTGGATTTGTTTTTTGATAAATATCTAGAATTTGATTTGCTGATAATTCGTCGTTATATAAGAAAAAATTTGAAATACTTCCAAAAAAGTTTGTAGAATTATTATCTGCATTAATATTGTAAATACCGCTAATTACATTGTATTTATAATCTACATCTGTATTTATAGAACCATTATTATAAAAAACAGAATCTGTCATATTTCCATTTACATATGTTCTTATTGTTCTTTTATTTGTTACAACAACTGTAAGAAAATACCATGTATTTGTACTTGAAGTTGAAGGAAAACCAGGTTCAACCGTCAATAAAGTAACATTATTATATGCTCTAAATAAAAAATTGTTACTAGCACCTTTCAAAATACTTATACTATTATTTGTGATGCTCGTATTATAAAAACTACATACGTATTGTTGACTTCCGTTACTAATAGAACTATATACCCATACGCCAATTGTAAATGAAGAATTAAAATTAATTTTTGGTAAAGTATTTATTACATGTGTAGTACTAATATTAGTAGATATATCTAATGAATTTTGAGTTGAATTAATAGTAACGTCTCCTGCCGAAGTGTTATTTAAATTTAAATCGTAAAGTCCAGTTGCTTGGTTCAATACATTATTATTAAATACATAGGAAGGATTGAAAATGTAAAATAAAACCAAACTAGGGTCAACTATCAAAGGATTGGGTCCAAGATAATCTTGAACATAATAAGATGGATTTGTATATTGATAATATTGAATAGGAATGGTATAAAAATAATTATTAGACGAAGGGTCTTGACCTTTCATATGAATATCTATAATTTGAGGAACAGTTAACGCTTTATTAATCATAAACATTCCATCTAATTTACCACCTTTATAATTTTGTCCGGCAGAAACCTTGGTTGTACCAATATAACTATTTGATTTTGTATTTGGTATTGTTTTAAATGGATAATAAGAATTACGAGAAATTTTTACATAACCATTTACATAAGTTGTCCAACCAGAAATTGGGTCCGAATTGACTACACAGGCTAAAAAATACCAATTATTTACTGTAAGATTAAGTTTTGAAATAGGAAATAATACAAAACCATTTGAATTATCATCCGACCTAAAATTAAAATAAATATAGGTTATATCTGAAAAAATATTTATCTGACCAGTACTACCACCTCTACTCGTATAAATATAATTATTACTTGTAGTAGAAATAGCCGTAGAAAAATAAAACCATCCTCCAATGGTAAATGAATCTTTATATGTTACACCTACGTCTGGTGCGATTTGAGACCCACTGGTATCATTAACATTAGGAATATTTTCAGTGCCATCGATAATAACTCCCACATCCACCAATAAATCATATGTATTCGTTGCTTGATTTTTCATATATTGTCCGGACATATCACTTGGATTGAAAGTATAAAAGAATGCCAAACTGGGGTCAATGGATAATGAATTGGAAATAATATTACTATTCAAATAAGAAGAATTTCTTTGACCAACTTGAGAATTCAGGTAATAGGTTAATCCATCTCCAGTTAACAAATTTTGATACGTATAATTGGTTATACTTGTTTGTGAACTTGTATTTGAATTTGTATTGAAATAATTATCAGTATAATAAACGTTATAGGAACTATTTTGATATTGAACAGGTGGCGTCCAAGAAAGATTGATGGAATTATTCACTAACGTATTTTTATAGAGATAAATTTGTGAAATATCGGATTGAGGTAATACGCGTTGGTATACTCGGAAATCGTCAATATATCCATTAAAAGACGGGTCGCTTGAAATATTACTTTTTCCAATAAAACTACTGGGTCTGGCAATTTGGTCTGGGTAATAGTTATTAGAAGTTGTAGAAATCATACTGGCGTCAATATAAAGGGCCCAAGTACTAGCTTGTGTCGCAGAATAGGTCATGGTCCAAGTAACATGACGTCTTATACTGTTATTATAATTGGTAGTTAATGAAAGTGTGCTATTTGTACTAGATGAAGTATACACACTAGAAGAAATGCTATTGTTCGAAATACATACAAAAATATTCTCGCTATAAGAGTTATAGACATCATTAAAATCAAATAGTTTGGCCTGATTGGTACTATTTGTGGAATAAAACCAACACATAAAGGTCATTCCATTACTACTGGATATAAAACCGGGAGTATTGACTACACTATTTGAATTCAAAATTACAAATCCATTCGCGGTATCTTTTAATTTTAATCCACCGGTACCTGTATATGAAATATCGCTATAATTCGAATAAGCTCCATTGACATAACTGGCCTCATTTGTTCCATAATATTTTGGGGCATAATTGGTTACAGAATTATTAGAAACATCGAATGTATAATAGAGACATAACGAAGGGTCTGCGTTTAATTTGAAGGGGGTAGTAACTTTATTGTTTGAAAGGTCATAAATATTAGATAATTGTTTTATTTCTGCGGAATCCAATACTCGATTATAATAACGAAAATCATTCAGATATCCAGCACCATTCGCATCCGAATAAGCAGAATATGTATTTGCCATAATCCTGTTATAATTAAAGGCAAATGAACTATAAGGAATGGTTGTGGTAGTTTCTATTAATATCCCATCAAAATAAAATTTTGTTTCATTTAATAAACTTATTGTACAAGCAATATGATTCCAATCGGAAAAACTTAGAGTATTTTTAGTAAACAAGTATGAAGAATTATTCAAATAAAAATAAAAAATGGCATCTATGGATTGTTCAATTGCTAAGGATATATTATTATTGGTTGACAAACTATTCGCAAAAGAAAAAACTACAAATGGTATATTGCTATTTATCCATTTAACAAAAAAAGAAATTGTATATCCTGCTGTGTTTGTAGGAATAGAATTAATAGATAAATAAGGTTTTGGGTATTGATAATATTGGATGGGAATGGTATAATAATAATTGGTTGGTGAAGGTGTCTGACCTTTCGAACGAATATCGGCGACCTGATTACTGGATAAAGCGCCACTATAAATGAAAAAATTATCGATTTTTCCATCTTTGAAATTGCTACTGCCTGCTATACTACCAATAAGATTATTTTGAAATGTCGAATTGATAGCAAAAACAGGAGTACTTGTTCGCACATAACCAAAATTCATATTCACTCCAC
>Ga0209550_10004108_pt1 | contig 13802 bp, 10 predicted proteins | sample LauGreSuBDMM15SN_2_FD_187567 | JGI IMG/M metagenome (GOLD analysis project Ga0209550, IMG submission 187567) | Freshwater lake microbial communities from Lake Michigan, USA - Su13.BD.MM15.SN (SPAdes) (version 5) | ecosystem: Environmental > Aquatic > Freshwater > Lake | place: Lake Michigan... | reverse complement strand
AGTGGCACTCAGAGTGGCACTCAGAGGCACTCAGTGGCGCACTCAGTGGCGCACTCAGAGGCACTCACATGTCAATCAGTAGTACTCAGTGGCACTCAGTGGCACTCAGTGGTACTCAGTGGGACTCAGTGGTACTTTTCATGGTCGGCCACGTACTGCGTGTGCTTGGTGCCGAGATCTCCGAGCGAGCTCCCGAGCATCTCCTCAACCTGCTTCTTGCGCTCGTGGCCCAAGGCGACGTCGCGCTCCAGCTTCTGGTTCGCGCCCAGCAGCGCCACAATCGAAAAGGTCGTGTCTTGCTCGACGCACGCGAGCTCGGCCAGAAGCGTCGTGGCGAGCATCTCGCGTTGCGCGGTCAGCTGTCGGATGCTCTGGTTGCCCGCGTCCCGGAGCGCTTTCTTATCATCCTCGAGCTTCTTACGCGCCTCGTCCGCAATCGTCATGAGTGCCTCGCTCGCACTGATGAGCTTCGTAATCGCCTTGTTCGATCCTACGAGCAGCCCTCGAGCAGTCATCATCCCGTCATGGTCCAGCGCGTACAGCTTGTTCAGGTTGATCTCGCCCTCGGCCATTGCGCGCCTGGCATCGGTGATGGCCCGGGTCGACTCTGTCAGCGCCCCATCGAGCGGCGAGCGCGTGAGCAATGCGTTCAGTCCACCCTTGGCCTTGATCGCCGGCTTCGCCACGTCGGCGATGGACTTGATGCCCTTGCCGCCCACACCAGCCGTGGCCGCAGCGAGCTGGAAGCGCGCCGCGAGCCCGCCCATCCCGCCCAGACCCGCCTTCTTCGGCGGCTCGGCCGGGCTGCTGCTGGCCGCGGTCCACGCGGAGCACGCGCCACCCGTCGCCGCCGCTGGCTGCGTGGGCTGCTGCTGCTGCGGCTGCGGCGGCGGCTGCTGCTGATGATGCTGCTCAGCGCTCGCACCGGCGACAGCGCCACCGCTGCTCGCTGCTGTTCGTGCCGTCGTGAGCAGGTTGGTGCCGCCAAAGGCACGGCTCGCCGCTGAGGTGGGTTCAACCGATCCACCGCATGTGACGGTGGACTGCAGTCCGACGCTGGGATAGACGTCAGGCGGCGAAGGGTCGCTGCTAGTGCGTGCAGACTGCGGCCTGGCCGAGCCCACGCCGGATGGTGGGTTGGGCGCAACACGGTGACTCCCGAAAGTGAGGTTCAGCCTGGGACTGCCGCGAGCAGACATGCTGAAACTACTTCACGTTTCACGACGGCTCGTGTAGGGCGCCGGCGTACATGTAGCGAATCGGATTAGCACTTGCGCACAGAGTTTCACAGCCTATGGTAATTTCAAGAACGGACCTTTCACTGTGCAGCAGAGAGAAGAACTTGCTCTGCGGTCGCGACCTCAAGCCGAGCGCGCCGCGCGCGCTTGCAAACAGCGAACCGACATGACGCAGCAGACGGAGGCAGTCGAGGTGCCGGCGGACACCACCGAGGTGACCGATGTCGTGCAGGTGCCGGCCGCCACCACTGGAGAGGCAGACGAAATGGACGGTGAGCTGCGACTTGCCTTGACTGAGAATTCCTCAAGGGCCTGCGGCCTTGTGGGTGGGCACACGCACTCGGGCTCTGCTGCTGACGCGGCACACCGCGGCCTGATCCGTCCCCCGACCCGCAGTCGACAAGGACGCCTCGGAAGAGGCTCTCACAGGAGATTACACATGGACCATCGAGAACTACTCGAAGATCAAGCAGCTGAAGCTGTACTCTCCGGTCTTCCAGAGCGGCCAGTACAACTGGTGCGCGAGCGCGCTCTGTGGCCTGGCGCATCCGGCGCGCCGCGACCCGACCTGGGCGCGGGGGAGCTGGGCGCACCGGCGGCGATGGCCGCGATGGCTGCCTCACGCGTCTACGCTCCAGATTGCGCACGTCCCCCTGATCAGTCTCTAGTGCCTTCGCCGCAGCCGTGTCCGCCGCCGCCGCCACCGCCGCGGCCGCTGCCGAAGCCGCCGCCGCGGCGGCGGCCGCCGCCGCCGCCTGCCGCCTGCCGCTGACGGCAGTGCTTCGCGTGTCTCGCGGCTGGCAGGCGCATTCTGCTCTTCCCGGGCGGCAACAACGTGCAGCAGCTCTCCGTGTACCTCGATGTGGCCGACTCGGTCACACTGCCCCAAGGCTGGTCGCGCCAGGCGCACTTCAGCCTCACCGTGCAGAATCAAAAGGAACCTCAGCGCTCCGTGGTTAAGGATGCTGACCACCACTTCACGCTGCGCGCTTGCGACTGGGGCTTCCGCGAGTTTGTGCCCCTCGCCGAGCTCAAGGACTCGCGTACGGGCTTCTTGATGGACGATAAGCTCGTCATCTCGGCGCGCGTGCGTGTGGAGGCGCAGGTCAACTGGTGGAATTGGGACTCGAAGAAGGAGACTGGGTACGTGGGCCTCAAAAACCAGGGGGCGACCTGCTACATGAACTCTCTGCTGCAGACGCTGACGCACATCCCGTACTTTCGCAAGGCGGTGTACCACATGCACACGACCGATGGCGAGGATCCCGAGCAGTCGATTGCGCTCGCGCTCCAGCGCATCTTTTACAAGCTACAGCACTCGGACTCGTCCGTGTCGACCAAGCAGCTCACAAAGTCGTTTGGGTGGGACACGAACGACACCTTCATGCAGCACGACGTGCAGGAGCTCAACCGCGTGCTCGTCGACAAGCTCGAGGAGAAGATGAAGGGCACTTCAGTTGAGGGCACCATGGCACACCTCTTCCGCGGTAAGTTCACCAACTACGTCGCATGCATCAACGTAGACGACAAGTCGACGCGCGATGAGGACTTTTACGACCTGCAGATGCCTGTCAAGGGGTGCAAGACCTTGTACGACTCGCTCGACGAGTACGTCAAGGAAGAGACCCTCGACGGCGACAATCAGTACTACTCGGACAAGCACGGCAAGCAGGACGCCAAAAAGGGCGTCGCGTTCACGTCGATGCCGCCCGTGCTCGCGCTGCATCTGCGCCGCTTTGAGTACGACTTTACCACCGACCAGATGGCCAAGATCAACGAGCGCTTCGAGTTCCCGACGACGCTCGATATGGACCGCGAGGGGCGCAAGTACTTCACCGAGGACGCCGACCCGACCGTGCGCAACCTGTACCACTTGCACTCGGTGCTCGTGCACTCAGGAGGGCCCAACGGCGGCCATTACTATGCCTACATTCGGCCGCTCGGCGTGGAGCAGTGGTTTAAGTTTGACGACGAGCGCGTGACCAAGGTGAAGGAGAAGGAGGCGGTCGAGGGGCAGTACGGCGGGCTCGAGCATCACACGGCCCCGGGGCACACGCCCCAATGGAAGTATCCGAAGATCTCGTCCGCGTACATGCTTGTGTACGTGCGCGAGTCCGCAATCGGCGACATCAACATTGACGTGACCGCTGATGACATCGCCGCGCACCTACGGCACACGCTCGAAAAGGAGCAAGAGGAGAAGACGCGCAAGAAGAAGGAGAGACTCGAGGCGCACCTGTACACTGTGATACGCGTCGCCACGAGCGCTGATCTGAAGGCGCAGATCGGCACCGAACGCTTCTTCGACCTCGTCAACCCTGATAATGTGGCGACGCTCCGGATCAAGAAAGAGCACACGGTGCTGCAGCTCAAGCACGAGATCTGGCGCATGACGGGCGTGCGGCCCTCGGAGCAGCGGCTGTGGATGTGGGCACGCCGGCAAAACCACACCTTCCGGCCCGACCGGCCACTGCAGCAGGAATATGACGACCACGTGGCCATGATGGACGTGAAGGAGGACCACCCGCCACCCGCGGGCAAGTTCCAAGCAGAGCTGCGGCTCTACCTCGAGCCCGTGACGACGCGCCCGATGCCGTTCGAGATCCCCCCTCCCGATGCGGTCGCGCCCGATGAGGAGGGCTATCCGCTGCTCGGCGCCGACCAGCTGCTCCTGTTCCTCAAGTTTTACGAGCCGGCGGGCGAGCAGCTCTCCTTCGTGTGCACGCACGTGGCGAGCAGCCACGACACGCTGTCGGATCTGCTGCCCGTGCTGCGCCAGGCCAAGGGGCTTTCGGCCGAGGCTGAGCTTGTCGTGTACGAGGAGGTCGAGTTTGAGACCTCAGTGCGCTTCGAGCCCATCGTCCATGGCAAGAGCCTCAAGGATTGCGAGCTGCAGAGCGGCGACATCCTTGTGTATCAGTTGGCACGTCCCATGGTGCCGCCTCCGCCCGTGCCTGCAGCCGTGCCCGCCGACGTGGACATGGCCGAGGGTAGCGGCGACGGTGCGGTGGTCACCACCGCTGCTGCGAAGTCGCCGCCGCGCAATGTCGTCCTCGAGAGCGAGCGCGACCCGCTGCTGACCATCAGCCAGTTTTTTGAGCACGTCAAGAACCGCGTGGTTGTGCACGTGCGCAAGCTGCCGCCGCAGCAGCAACGAGGACAGGGCGTGCGCGAGAAGGAGCGCGCGATCCAGATTGCGATGGATAAGCGCTGGACGTACGACCAGGTCACCGGCCGCATCGGGCAGGCGCTGTCGCTGCGGGCCGACCACCTGCGGCTCACGATGCACAATCCCTTCTCCGACCTGCCCAAGCCGCAGCCTGTCAAGTTCCGCGGCGTCAGCACGCTCGAGGAGATGCTCACATCGATGCAAAAGTCGACCGATCAGCTCTTCTACGAGGCGCTCGAGATCCCGCTGCAGGAGTACGAGTCCAAAAAGGCGCTCAAAGTCTCGTGGCACAACGGCGCCTCGGAGGAGGTGTGCACGGTGAACCTGCTGCTGCACAAGGAGAGCAACGTGGGGCAGGCGATTGACGCGCTCGTGCTCGAGCTGAGCAAGCTGCCCGCAAGCGATGTGGAGGGCGCGGCGGGGGCGGCGCAGGCGGCGCAGGCGCACCCGCTCGCGCTCGCGCCGCGCCGTGTGCGATTGATGGAGGTCTTCAACCACCGGATATACAAAATCTTCGCGGAGTCGGACGACATCGACTCGATCAACGATCAATACTGGACGATCCGCGCGGAGAAGATCCCCGAGGAAGAGCTACGGGCCGGGCCCGAGGACAAGCTAGTGCATGTGCGCCACTTCCATCGCGATTCTCGCATGAACATGACGCATAACTTCGGCGACCCCTTCCTCTTGCTCCTTGGCGAGGCCGAGACGACGGCCTCGGTGCGTACGCGCATCCAGGCAAAGCTCAGCCTGAGCGACGAGGAGCTCGCGAAGTGGAAGCTCGCCGTCATCTCCTTTGGGCGGGTCGAGTATCTCGAGGACGACGAGATCGTCAAAAACCGCTTCCGCAAGCACGACAACTATGGCAACTGGGACGACTATCTTGGCCTTGAGCATGCCCACACGCCCGGAGCCGGTCGCAAAAAGAATGCAAGCAGGGGTGGTTACGCCGACAAGCCGATCAAGATCCATGGCTGATGAGCTCGCTGGTGAGCTCGCTTGGCGCCCCGGAAAGGACGACGGTGGCGGCTCTTGTTGTTCTGGGGTGTCGAGAGGGAAGCGGCGTGACGCGATGCCGCTGCGGCATGGACGCGAAGGCGGCGGTCGGCAGACGTGTCTCTGGTGCGGAGGCGCGGCCTCCAATCTCCCCTCACAAGATTGGATGTAATATATGGGCAAAAGCGTCGATCCCTCCTGCTCGCCGCGGCGACTACGAAACAGCCTGTATGGGGGCGCGGCGTGACCCAGCGGCATATTACCTGAGAGGGGAAGTCGCGAGATCGGAGATGTGTGCGCTCACTACGACGTCCCGAGCAGTGTGTCGAAATGTCGTGTGCTCGTGCGCTGAGATGTGAGGTCGGTTCTGTCCACAGTCAGTCTCTCCTATTCACACCTCGGTCTGAACATGGCAGTCCTCCTCCACAACCACATGGGACCTTGCGCGATCGCGAGGTGCCTCTCTCACGATCGGCGGATCGACTCTCATCGTGCCAGCGCTCCTCGGATCCACCAAGTCTAGCAGACTGCGGCGCGCAGCGTCCACTTCTAGTCGCGACACCGACGACGGGCGCGCCAAGTGGAGGCTCGCGGTCGACCAAGCGTCCACCAAGGTGACGACGCGCGCTCAAGCCCCGCGCTGCCGCCTACTTCTACTTGTCAGCACCGTGTTAGTCGGCTTGTTTGGGTTCAACAAGATGCGCGCAGCCTCGGAGCCGTCGATCCACGCGGGAGGGCAGGGGTGGTGGTGCGATGCCAGCGTGCCAGGGAGGAGGTGCACCGACCACCCTGCCGCATGCTCCGACAACCACGCCGCGTGCGAGCGGCTCCGCGGCCAGCGGCCGCTCGCCGTCATGCTGAGTGACCGGGTCGAACGGGCTGCAGAGGTGACCCTTCGCAGCCTATGCAGGCAGAAGGACGAGGTGGACTTGCTGTTCGTGTCGACCGCCCCACAAGTGGGACTGCAGCCTCGCTTCGAGTCGTGCCGTCTGCTGCCGCTCCTGGCTTCGGACGTCGTCCGAGTGCTCGAAGCGCGTGGCTTTGCCCCACGGAGTGTGTGCACCCTCGATCGCAACGCGTCTGCACTCGCGGCGCCCACAGGACGGCACTCAGGACGGACGCTAGTGCAGCCCGCCTCGCGTCACATCAAGCACGCGCTGTGCCTCAACCACCTGCGCTTCTTCCTCGCGGAGCTGCCGCTCCTCGCACAGACGGCGCGCATCGTGCTGCTCGACGACGACGTCGTCGTGCGCCGCAGCCTTCGGCACCTCCTCGAGCTGCCATTGGAGCAGCCGGGGACGCTGCTGGCGGCCAACTGCGATACGTTCGCATGGAGCCGGCGGTGTGTAGGATGGTCCATCTCGCACGAGAACTACTCGGCCTGGTTTGGGCGGTCCGAGCACGGGCTGCAGCCGGCGCACTGGGCACCCCTCGGCCGCGCGCTGCAGGCGCCCATCCAGATGGACCACACCGTGTGGAACTTCGGGGCGACGCTCCTTGAGCTCAAGCGCCATCGCGAGCACCGACTCGCTGCACGGTTTGAGCGTGTGGCGGCACAGCTGCTGACCGAGCGAGTCGTGGCGCCCGATTCGCTCCTGTATGGCCTAGGCGTGGCGTACCTCGTCTACCAAGGCAAGGTGCAATGCTTCGGACAGCACGCCGTGACTGAGGGCGCCGATAACGTCGGTGGTGTCGGTGGTGGCATCGTCGGTGGCGACGGCATCGTCGGTGGCGACAATGGGCATGGCGGCTGGGTGCAGTTGGATGGCTTAGGCCACATCCCGATGCATGAGATGATCCACCTCGTAGGCGCGCGCCGTATCGAACGCGCCGCTGTGCTCCACTACACCGGAGAACGCAAGCCGTGGATGCCCACCGCCTTCGTCGAGTATGCTCCGCTCCTGCCACCAGAGGCGCGTCCGAAGACAACGCCGCGGCCTCTCGACCTCGTGCTGCTGCTTCACGACGGCGCGTCAGCGGACGTGGCACGCGCCGTCTCGGAGGGCTTCGTGAACGACAGCTTCGGCTGCGCCTCGTACGCGTCCGTGCGAGATCGGCGGCTCGAGCCGCACCCCGATGCTCTGATGCCGTTCGGGCGCAAGGTGTGCGTGCGCTACAACCGAACCGGGAAGCGATGCGCGCGCAGAGGATGGGCGATGGCGGCGCCGCCCATCGACTCGTGCCAGCAGGTACGCTGAGTGCGCCTTGGTTGCGCCCTGATTGCGACCTGATTGCGCCCTGATTGCGCCCTGAGTGCGCCCTGAGTGCGCCCTGAGTGCGCCCTGAGTGCGTCCTGAGCGCGCCCTGAGTGCGTCCTGAGTGCGTCCTGATCGTGCCTTGAGTGCGTCCTGATTGCTCGCGCGACTCGTTCCAACAGCGCGAGCTCTGCACCTGGCGCTCCATCTACGCCTCCGTCACCTCGACGCTACCGCCGCGGGCCGCCCTGCTGGCCCAGTGGCATCGGTGGGCAGCTGGGCGGTCCGCGACGGAAGTGTTCATTCACTTTGTGAAACGGCTCCTGCGCCACGAGACCAATGCACCGATGCTGCCCTGCGTGTGCCCAACGGCCTCGCGCTTCCTCTTCTTTCGGATCGCGCTCGACGAGCTCCTCGGGCCGCCGCTTCCGCTCGCGCTACTGCCGGGCGGTGGTGGTGGAGGCGGAGGCGGCGGAGGAGGCGGAGGAGGTGGAGGCGGAGGTGCCGCCGCGGGCTGCTGCGCGGGCGGTGGCTGCAAGATGGTGAGCCAACTGACAGGCTGGTGCTCGTCCATCGCCAACGAGGTCGAGTGCCACCTCGCGCACACCGAGTCGAAGCCTTGCGTATGGATCAGCAGTCGCCGTTGTACTAAGGGTCGTTTTGCCGGGAGTGGCGGCAGCAGCAGCGCAGGCGCTGATGGGCCAAGCTGTCCTGCGCCCGACATTCGGGGCGTGGACGGTACGAGCGCTGCGGCGAGCGACGAGCGCACCTTTGGGCGAGCGTCGCACTTTGGGAGCGGTTTGGGAGCGTCGATGGATCGCATTGACGTGCGGAGCGCTCTGGAAGCGGTGGGCGGTGCACGGGTCGCGTACTTCCACAGAGGCTCTGGGCGGTTCGCGGGCGGCATGGGCGGCATGGGCGGCATGGGTGGTATAGGTGGCATGGGAGGTATGGGTGGCGACGGGGGCGACGGCGGCGACGGCGGCGACGGCGATGACGGAGGCTTGGCCGTTGCCGCCGAGGAAATGCTTCACATCTTCGAGCCGCAGGTCACGATCTCGCGCGTGTCGTGCCGAAGAGACATACGTGCATGCCGTGACAACTTGACGCGCTCATTGCGACTCACGTTGGGTGGTGAACGTCGTGCGCTGCCCAACGACGCCTTGTGAGCCGCCAGATGGCGCTGGCAGAGAGAGTTCGGATACCCTGTACGCGCCGCGCGCTGAGCGCAGAGGCCTGGTAGTGGCCTGGCGGCGGCGCAGGCGGTTCGGTTGGGAGGTCCCTTTAGGGCGAGAAGAGCCACCGCACGCCATTCCTCCGTCAGCGCCAGCCGCCACGCCGCACGCGCTCGACCAGCTCGTCCTCGCCGCGCTCGCACCGACCGCGCCCGGCCCCGCTCGGCTCGTCGACGTTCCGTCGTCGACGTCGTACGTGTTCTGTCCCCGGTGAACCCGGCCCGGCAGCCAGCACGAGGCTGGGCCCCCGACCTATATCTGCTCTAACGTTGGATGGTTGGTGCCACGTTGAATGTATCATTTGTTTCTTCTGAAATACCTTACACGCGCCACCCGCCGGGTCGCGCGCTTACAAGTCGGGTGTTGGAAGTTGAGTCGTCCATGTGAGCAGGTCGTCGACCTCCTCTTCCCAGTCGTCATTGAGGCCGGCGTTGAGGGCGGATACGCATGCTGCCCGTGGCGGGGTACGCCGCGGGTAAATATCCACGTAGCTTGTGGTCGATCCCGCTGCGGAGATGTGCATCTCGGGTGTCAACGCCGAACCATACCCACCAGGACAGGCTGAATGCTGCGGCGGCACCGCCGAATGCAGCGGCGGCATGCGTGTCTCGTGTGGCGGCGGCGGCACTGCGCCTGTCATGTAGAGCGCCTGCAGCTTGGCCATGTGCGCCTGTCGCTGCGCCGCTGCGGCGTCGGCCTGTGCGTTTGGAGCCGGGTGCGTCACCTCGCGCGGCATGCCAGCCTTGAGACGTGGCTTGCGCGCGGGTCCGCCCATGCTGCGCGAGCTGTTCTTCATCAGATTCTCGACCGTCGGCATGAATAGAGGCGACCACATGAGAAGGTTGCGCGCGCCCTCCTCGTCCATCGTGCTCGCCATCTCCTTGAACGCCGCGACGAACTGGGCGAGCTCTTCCGGGCCATCGGCTGGTCGCGTGGAGGCGCTGCTGGCTGCAGAGAAGCCCGAGGCGGTGGACGAGGCTTCGGAGCATGTCGGGTCGAATGGTGCCGCGAATGTGTTCGATGCGCCACCGCCGCGCCTCGGGCGTTGGTTGAGAGCGCGGCTGAGCGCAAACTCCTGCCATGGGCCAATGTAGAGTGGCCCATTGCCTGCTCGCGCCCAACCCGGCTCAACTGCATGGTGACGAATGGGTCGCACCACGCGCGACGCTGTGCTGATCGTCGTCACGCTGCTCGTCGATGAAACCTGGCTCGTTGTCGAGCCTGGCATCCTCCTCGTCCGAATGGGCGTTGCTCGAGCGACTCGGGGGCTCTCAGGCGTGAAGTGGGCTGTGAAAACCCCCAAGTGGAGGGGTTTGAGAAGGAACGTCTGGAGTACGCAACAGGTGCGTGCCGTTTAGGCGGGCTGTCGCGCGCCGATCGAGCGTCGTCGTGGCACTTCGCAAAAACATGGCGTCAAGCGTCCCGCGCGAGCGAAAGAAATACGCATCCGTTGAGCTCAAACCGCTATCCGCGGGCGCGGACTACGATGATGAAGAGGAGTACAAGAGCAAGACCGATCAGTGGCTCGCCTACATCCTCGCAAAGCTGCACGCGCTGCTATGGATTGTGATCGCATCCTTCATCTGCGCTTACACGGAGATCTACGAGGTGATCCTGGACGGCCATCCGCCGCACGACGAGAAGCGACAGCTCAATCGGTAAACGCGCGCGCACTGTGCATTGCAGGCCACGCCTCGAACCCTGATCCAAGATTGACCACAGCGTCACGCACGTCCTGACCGCAGGTTCTCCTTCAACGTTGGTCTCGCCGGCTTCGGCGGCTGGTGCCTGGTGGCCGGCTACCTCATCCTGTGGGTCAAGTACATTCTCAAATTTCCGGGCGAATGGGAGGACTACAGTCCGCGCGCCATTCCCGTGGCTACCATATGCGCCGTCAGCAGCCTCGTAGCGTTCACAGTGGCCTTCTGGCCCGTATGGACCTGGCTCACAATCCCGACCATCTTCTGCCTCTTCCTCGGCGCCCTCAACCTCGCACACTTCGTACCGCTCTGATGAGCTCGCAACGGCTCTCCGGTGCCCACACGTCGCAGTGGGCCAGTGCCGTCACCGCGATGGCAGTGGACGGTTCTTGGCACCACAGTCATGATTAAATAGGTGTCCCCGCTGCCGCGGCAACGTGTCAATGTTCGGTGTCTTGGCTGCCCAAAGCCGCGGTAACTCTCTCCGCCGCTGTCGATCGACGCAAAATTATGAGCTGATCTCGACGCGTCGTTTTGCACAGTCTATAATCCTCTAGTTGTAGTTGGGAGATGACCCCCGGGGTCTCGCACCTTACGGTTCGTCGCGCCTCCCGTTGGTAAGGCTTAAGCGCCTCCAGAACGGGCGCGACCGCGAGAGGCGCGGCGGCGCGCGGTGCGCGCGGCCGCTCCGCTTCAGCCTCCACGGTGGGGGCGACGCAATCGGGGTATGACCGCGGTGTGTCACGGTGTGAACCGCACTTCCCCACTGACTTCCCCAGCATCGCGCACCGCGTCCGCGCACACGCACCACATCGATGCGTAGGCACAGCCCGCGGTAACTAGCTCCACGAGCCGCCAGGCGTGAGCTCAAAGGCCTGCTGTGGCGGCGGCGCCGCGAGTTCCTTCCGGATGCCTGCCATGAAGTGAGCGGTGAGCATGCGCTGCAATTGGGAGATTGTAATCTGGGGTCCTTGCGCGGCGAGGATGAGCTTGACCTCCGTGGCGCTTGCGCACGTGATGAGCGACTCGCGCAAGCAGATGAGCGCCGAGCAGAGCGCCGGCTGCAGCGCCGACCAGCCGGCGAGGAGGCATAAGTCCCAGACGAAGGTGGCCACTTCGAGGGAGAAGAAGCCCACCTGATGAGGGAGGCAATCAATAGTCCATCAGACGCAATCAGAGACAATCAGAGGCAGTCCGAGGGAGAAGAAGCCCACCTGATGAGGGAGGCCATCAAGAGCCCCCTCAGACGCAATCAGAGGCAATCAGAGACAATCAGAGGCCTACCGCGAGACGCTGCGCATACGGGAGCAGGACGGCGTCGATGCCGGTGATGCCGAGCATACCAACGAGCTTGCTGGCGAGCTCCTCGTCGACCGTGCCGAGCAGTGCCTCTGCCGAGGAAGGCCCGAGCGCTGCCTTGCCCTTCTTGTCCGCCTTGCCTCCTTTCTTGTCCGCCGCAAGCCCTAAGAGAGGCTTGGGCATCGCCACGAGGGCGATGAAGTGCTCAATTAACGTCGCCTCGAGTTCCGCCTGCTCGGCCGCGGAGCGCGTGGCATTCGCACTGCCCACGAAGACGCGCAGCAGCGGCACACCCCAGAAGGACTCGAGGGGCGCTGTGTGGATGGCGCCGGCGCTGCCCTTGGCGCCGCCGGCACCGCCCTTGGCGCCGTCGCGGGCGCCGTCGCCACCCGTGGCCGCCGCGCCGTCGTGGGCGCCCGAGGAGGCGTCGAGGATGGTCGAGGGCCAGCCGCTCGGCGCCGGCGGCAGCGGGCGCAGCGAGTCCGCGTACGAGAGGCAGGTCTTGTGGAAGTTGAGTTGGTTCAGCAGCTGCGGCGCGATCCGCTGCAACGTCGCTTGGCAGCCTTGGCTGATGGCGCCGTCGCGCAACGAGAGGGTGGCAAAGACCGACTCGGAGCGCTTGCGCTCGTACTCGGCGCGCGCGGCGGGTGCGCGCAGCTTGAGGTGCCACATCGAGTGCCGCAGCGCCGTGGGCAGCTCGGTGTTGAGGAGCCAGAGCAGCTCGTCCTGCGCCGCTGGCCAGCGGTCGAGCAGCGACGAGGCGCTCACACTCGCCAACTCGAGGATCGCGCCGACCTTGGTCGAACTGCGCTGGACGCCTATCGAACCTTCATCGCCCTCGTCGTCGTCCGCATTTTGCGTCGGCCACGTCGGGCCTGGGCCACGCCGGCCACCCATGTTGCCGCCGCGCTTGGAGACCAGCGATTCGGAGGCGCCGTCGAGCGCTGCATCGAGAGCGCGCCAGGTCGCGTCACGGCAGCGGGCGTAGACCTCGGTCCCAAGCAGCTGCGTGCGCACGCGGTTGACGAGCGCCTCCTGCTCAGCCTGCGAGAGCTTGCCAAAGCTCGGCTGGCCCACCTCACGGAGATTGTCTCGCACGCCGCTGTAGAGCGCGCCCGCCAGCGAGCGGAACTCTGCCGAGTCAGAGATCTGGGAGCGCACGTCGTTGAGAAAGGCGCCAGCGCCGTGCGACACATCGTCCCTGGCTGAAGCCCTCGCGCGCTCCGCCATCGAAGCGCCGTTGCGGAATGTTCGTGGCTTTTCAATCTTGACGAAATTATTTATTTATTGACACAAATCGTTATGCACACATCGCGAGTTATTAAGAATGCACATTTAGCAGAATTAGTAACTGGATATGTTTATTTATCGCCAGTAGAGCGCTTCAATATTATTCGTACAACTTCATTTTCTGCGGGTAACAAATACTTACTTATCATTATAATCTTGAGTTTAATACTTCTGCCTAAAAGTAATATTGTAAATCGAACCTTTATTTATTTATTAATTTTTTGGATTATGGTGCTTCAAATATTTTTTACTGTTTCCACTGCATTAGGTCATAATCGGTACATGCTTCAGTTGATTTGTCCATTTTTTGTCATTTTTGTTATTCATTTATTGAGTTTAAAACATTTGATAAAAAAATTTGTAAATTTTACAATGATTTCTATACTAGGAGTAAACTTTTATATGTTTAATATCTATCAAGAATCATATAATAATTTCGATTCATTTATTATTAATAATAAATGGAATTTTAATGCAGATTTTGTTAAACAACCAAAAAATATAATTTGGCCAAGTATTGCATATGGAAACTTTGTAAAAAACTATAAGCCAAATGATGCAAGTAATGTATGTATACTAACTGGATTTTATTTTGAGGAGATGCCATATATTTTGGCTGGGAATACTTACGGAGCAGCAAAAATTATTCGAAAAGCGACTTCGGCAAGCACATTTAATAA
>Ga0209550_10004107_pt1 | contig 13802 bp, 11 predicted proteins | sample LauGreSuBDMM15SN_2_FD_187567 | JGI IMG/M metagenome (GOLD analysis project Ga0209550, IMG submission 187567) | Freshwater lake microbial communities from Lake Michigan, USA - Su13.BD.MM15.SN (SPAdes) (version 5) | ecosystem: Environmental > Aquatic > Freshwater > Lake | place: Lake Michigan... | reverse complement strand
GCCACTAATTTTTGTGCATTGCCAACCAAAAGCTTTCCATTTTTCATCAAGTGGTTCTAAAGTTACAGTTTCTTCGGTACCTTTGAGTGATTGCAGTCTATTTCTATCTATTACAACTATTAGATTATTAAGTTTCAGGTGACTTGCAAGAAGTGCAGCTTCCCAGTTACTACCTTCATCACACTCCCCGTCTGATAAAACTACATATATTTTTCCACCTTGCATTTTTTTCTTTTTAGCTAGCGCTCGCCCAACGCCAAAAGGAAGAGCATGCCCTAAAGATCCAGTTGAAATTTCTAATAAGTCAATGTTTGTTGCGGTTATATGTCCACCTAACTCACTTCCATTTTCACAGTATTTATCGATGTAATGCATCGGTATTAATTCTAAATGTGCTAAAACAGCATAAACTCCAGCAGCAGCATGGCCTTTGGAGATTAAAACTACATCACGTTGTTGGTTTTCAAGCATATTTGGCTTAATCTGACTAAAGAGTTGAACCGCAATATCTATTATTGAAAGACTCGATCCAACATGAGATGCTTTTGATTTGTGGGTCATTCGAAGCGTTGAGACCCTTGCTTTTTTTGCAACTTCTATTAAATCATTCTCTTTCATTTTTGGACAACCATTTGAGAATTAAATGAGCAACTTTTTCGATCGCTGCATGAGTAAGTCCAACACCGCTTGGTAAGTTTATGCTGTTTTCACTTATGTACCTAGCAACAGGATTTTCTACGCGACTCATCCACATGGGATAAGAGTGGATAGTGGGGAAAACTGGTCGTGTATCAACCCCATTTTCACGCAAGTAATTTGCGAGTAAAGCAATCTGATTTCCATTAGAATTTTTCAGCTGAATGCTGGTCATCCAGCAAATTGCCTTAGTCCCTGACAATTCCTCCTGGAATTGTAAATTGTGATTTTCCCTCAACAAAGATCTATATAGTGAATTTATCTCTCTCTTTTTTTCAATTTGAACTTCAACTCTTTCTAATTGCGCTAAACCCAATGCGGCTGTTATGTTGTTCATTTTATATTTATATCCAAGCTCTTCAATCCAAAAAGTTCCAGGCTTTCTGCCATGGTCTTGAATTTTCCAGGCTTTCTTGATTAAGTTTTCATCATCACTTACAAGCATACCTCCTTCACCGGTGACTAGTAATTTAGCGCCTTGAAAACTGTAGCATCCAAATTGCCCAAAGGTGCCAGCGCTTTTTCCATTGATTAATGTCCCAATTGCTGGCGCTGCATCTTCAACCACATACAAATTTTTTGCCTTAGCAAAACTTAGAATTTCATCCATCTGAGCACCAAATCCATATAAATGTACTGGAATCAAAGCTTTAGTCTTACGAGTTAAAACTTTTTCAATAGCTTCAACTGAAATTGTCCATGTTTTTGAATCAACATCAGCAAACACGGGTGTCGCGCCTACATATGCAACTGCTGACGCCGTCGCTACCCAGGTGATATCAGGAACAATCACTTCGTCTCCAGGACCAATTCCTAATGAAAGCAAAGCCAAGTGAAGGGCGCCAGTACAGCTACTTGTAGCCATTGCAAACCTTGAGCCAACAGTCTCTGCGAATTTCTCTTCAAATAATTTTATGTATTTAGAATGATTAACGTTCCAGCCTGTTGTAACTGCATCGGCTACATAGACTTGTTCTCGGCTAGATATAGAAGGGCCAGAAGTTAAAATCATTTGAGGAATAGGTGTTAAATTTACAAGATTTTTCTCCATCGTTAGCAATTGAATTTCAGATGGGAGCCCGGGAACTAATCTTTCAACATCTCCTGAGTGTTCCCACTTCATATCTATTGAGTTAATCAGTTGATAGTCTAATCTTTCATAAAAACTAATTGCATGTGTGTTTGAACTTAGAACTTTTAAATGAATTTTAAGCGCATTAAACTCTTGATGCAAAATTCTTTCTAAAGTTTTTTGGACATTTGAAAACAGTCCCTTAACTTGATTAGGCCCCTTCAATACATTGTCTATTTCAAAAAAAGAATCCTCATTTAAGACCAGCCCAATGTGTCCTAGTAAATTTAGGCAGTCATCTACCACCCAAAACATCATACGTTTTGTGTTTTGCAATACGTTAATTTTCAACCAATCTGCGGTTCGAGCATCAGTAACTTTGAATTTAGTCGGGTAAACATTTTGATTCTTGTTCCGCCAGTCCGATAAGGTTTTAATTCTGTCTTGATTTGTCAAATCCATACTTGAAAATGGGATGAGTGAGTATGAATTATTTTCAACATCAAAGTAACTACCCCTATTAACTAAGTCTTTCAGAGTTTTAGAATCTTGTAGAAAAATCTTCCAATTATAAAATCTATTGGATAAATCTACGGAATTAATTGTCATTAAACTTAGAAGTTAAAGAAACTACCACCTGAAAATCATACATCAGCAAGCCATGGAGGAATAGAATTATTGGCATGAACTTCAAGATCTAACTTTTCTCGCAAGGTGTCCATTGGTTGCCAAAATCCAAAATGCTGGTAAGCCCTCAAAGATTTTTCTTTAACTAATCTTGGTAATGCACCTGTTTCAAAAGGTTCATGGGCTGAAAAAATATAATTGCATACTTCAGGTTCAAGAATAAAAAATCCACCATTAATCCAACCTGAATCTGATTGACTTTTCTCCCCAAAATGCTTCACCTCACCATTTTCAATGTTTAATACACCAAACCTCGCAGGCGGCCGAACAGCTGTGACGGTAGCCTTTGCATTACCTCTTTCATGGAATTGGATTAAAGACGGAATTGAAACATTAGCCAACCCATCACCGTAAGTTGCAAGTACACGTTCGTTTGGTACTGTTTTCATACACATTGCAATTCGGCCCCCAGTTTGCGTTTCTTGACCCGTATCTAAAACCTCTATTTTCCAACTAGATTCAAGACTATTATATTGTATTTCTTCCACCCACTTTTCAATAACCTCACCTTTATAACCACTTGCAATAATAAATTCATTGTGATTTTGCTTTGCAAAGATATTCATTAAATGCCAAATTAATGGTTTTTTGTTGATTAGAACCATCGGCTTAGGCTTATCTTCAGTTTCTTCAGATATCCTTGTACCGAGACCACCAGCAAGAATTACTATTTTCATTTTTTATTCTTAAATACAGAATGTATGGTTTCAACAATGTAATTTAACATTTCTTCTGTTAAACCAGGCCACACGCCTACCCAAAAAGTGTCGTTCATAACTATATCTGAATTAATTAAATCACTAACTACCCTTCGAGGCGTACCCATGAATGCAGGTTGTCTTAAAAGATTACCGCCAAACAGAAGTCTTGTTCCAATTTTCTTTTCATTTAAGAACTTCACCAATTCATTTCTAGAAATAGGTGAATTTTCCTTTACTGTTAGTGCAAAACCAAACCAAGAAGGTTCACTATGAATTGTTGGCTGAGGTAGAATGAAAAATTCTTCTAATGACTTTAAATTCCTATACAAAAAGCTCCAGTTATTTCTGCGTTTTGTGATGAATGTATCTAACCTGTCCAACTGTGCGAGTCCTATCGCAGCTTGTATGTCACCAGATTTTAAGTTATAGCCAAGGTGGGAGTATGTGTATTTATGGTCATAACCCTCAGGTAGGTCCCCTAATTTCCATTCGTACCTTTTTAGACAGGTGTTATCACAGCCCGGTGCACACCAACAGTCTCTACCCCAGTCGCGAAATGACTCGACGATAACCTTATGCGCTGCTTTTTTTACTAAGACTGCTCCACCCTCTCCGGTAGTTATATGATGTGCAGGGTAAAAACTAAATGTAGAGAAATCACCAAACGAACCAAGATTTTTCCCTTGATAAGTTCCCCCTAAACCATCACAAGAGTCCTCAATAACCCAAAGATTGTGTTTCTTAGCCAGTTTTTCAACTAGATCTAAATTAAATGGATTTCCCAATGTATGAGCCATCATTATCGCTTTTGTTTTCTCAGAAATCGCTGCCTCTAATTGCTGTTCGTTAGCTACATAGGTTTGTAAGTCAATATCTACATAAACCGGAACTAAGTTATTTTGGAGAATTGGAGTGACCGTGGTTGGAAATCCAGCAGCTACTGTAATTACTTCATCTCCTGGCACTAATCTACGTTCACCTAACTTGGGACTTGTGATGGCACTCAAAGCTACTAAGTTTGCAGAAGATCCAGAATTAACCATAAAGGCATGTCTCATACCAACAATTTTTGCAAATCTAGATTCAAATTGCTCAGAATATGGACCCGACGTTAACCAAAAATCTAAACTTGCTTGAACTGCAGATGTTATTTCTTCTACTCCAAAAGTTTTTCCAGTGACCGGGATTGGAGTTTCCCCAGGAATAAATTTTTGACCCGGATGTCTTTTACTGTATTCACCCGCAACAAACTCTGATAAGGACTGCTCAGGCGTCTGCATACTTCCCCAAATCCAGATAACCATACTTTTTGTAGCACAGACTCCAGTATTGTTACCTTATGAACCGAGGCAGATTATCTCATATTAATCAAAATTGTGGTCCAATTTTAGTAACGGGGCATACGGGATTTAAAGGAACATGGTTGACAATGCTTCTCGAGCATTACGGGGTTGAAGTAGTCGGGCTATCACTCCCTGCTGATCCTGAATCTTTATTTACTAGAGCCATGCGGTTAGGCAAAATTCAAGAAGATTTTTGTGACATTAGAGATGAAGATAAATTAAACAACTTTTTGAGAAGAATTAAACCGAAGGTGATTATCCACTTAGCTGCCCAATCTCTAGTCCTTGAGTCTTACAAGAACCCAAAAACTACTTTTGACGTTAATGTGGGTGGGCTCATTAATGTTTTAAATGCATTTGGTCAAGCTGATTTTTCTGAGGTGATAATGGTGTCTACTACGGATAAGGTTTATGAAAACAATGGTAACGGTAGGGCGTATACAGAAAATGATCCACTTCGCGGGAAAGATCCCTACAGTTCAAGTAAGGTGGCAGCAGAAAATGCAATTTTTGCATGGCGTGAATTATTAAAGAATAATAGCAATAAAAAGATATTAACTGCCCGAGCCGGAAACGTTATTGGTGGTGGAGATTTCTCGGAAAATCGCCTAATACCAGACCTAGTAAGAGCTTTTTCAGATAACTCAAATGTAGAAATTCGCAATCCGAACAGCACTAGACCGTGGCAACATGTATTAGATCCATTAATGGGCTACTTAAGTATGGTCGATAATGCTTTAAGTGGAAGTAAGTTAGAGATTCTTAATTTCGGTCCTGCAGAAAATAGTTTATCTGTAAAAGAAGTGGTGAAAATTGCAACAGAACACTGGCAATCAAAATCTAGAATTATTTATAATGAGAACTCAAGTGAATTAGAAGCTCAGTCACTCGAGTTGGACTCATCTCTATCTCGAGAAAAATTAGGCTGGAAACCTGTTTGGACTCAAAGAGAGGCAGTAATTGAATCTATTTCTTGGTGGAAAGATGTTTTGAAACACGGAGTAGATGTTCAAGAGCGGTGTACTTCAGATATCAACAAATATTTAAATAAGGTGCGAATGTAATGAGAAAAAAACTACATAGGAAAAAATTAAGAAACTACTTTAAATTAAATGTAGTCCTTAGGTCTCTAAAAGTTTTAAGTAGCAAGGATCGCTATAAAGTTGCATTGCTTGCATCTATTCAAATTATGCTCAGTTTTCTGGATTTAGCTGGAGTGGCTGTCGTGGGGATGATTGGTGCAATTACCATAAACGGAAGTGCCTCAAGACCTCCTGGCGATCGAGTATCAGCAATTTTAGAATTGCTTCAAATTGAGAATTTTGAACTAACTAAGCAAGTTTCTATTTTGGGAGTTTTAGCAGCATTTCTATTGATAGGTAAAACGATTTCAACTATCTATTTAACGAGAAGAACTATGTTTTTTCTTGGATATAGAGCTTCGCGTATAACTCACGAGCTAATATATAAAATGCTTAACCAATCGTTTCAAGAAATTCAAAAACGTTCTATGCAGGAAAACGTCTACATAATTACAGGTGGTGTTACTACAATCACTAATGGAATTATTTCAGCATTTATTTCATTAGTTTCAGATATAGTGCTTTTATTGGTGATGATTTCTGGTCTATTTTATGTCGACCCAACAACAGCACTCTTATCAATTACATTATTTGGCTTAATTTCACTGGTCCTTTATAGATTAACGCACGCAAGAGCAAACACACTTGGGAAAAAACAGATGAACTATTCAATAAAGAGCATTGAATTAATCCATGAAGTTATTGGATCATTTCGTGAAGCATTAATTGGGGGACGTCGAGCTTACTATTCAGAGCAAATAGGTAAATCGCAAAATGACTTGACAAGGAATCAAGCAGAGTTATCTTTTTTACCAACAATAAGTAAGTATGTGCTTGAGGTAACGGTTGTTATTGGCTTCTTAGTGATTAGCGCTGTCACGTTTAGCTCAAACAGCGCTGCGCGCTCCGTGGCAGTAATATCTGTTTTCTTGGCAGCTAGCACTCGGATAGCTCCAGCAATTTTACGACTCCAACAAGTGGCAATTACAATCAAAAGTGCCACAGCTGCTGCACTGCCAACGTTGATGTTAATTGAGAAGTTTGCTTTAAAAAATTCTCCGAAAGATAATATTAACAAGTTTAAGAATGACCATGAAGGATTTACCCCTAGCATAAATATAAAAAACGTTACTTTCACCCATGATGGCAACAAAAAGCCAACTTTAGAAAACATAAATGTTAAAATTTTACCTGGACAGATCATCGCACTAGTTGGGAGGTCTGGGGCAGGAAAAACTACTTTGGCAGACCTTGTTATTGGTGTTCTCGAGCCAGAGGAAGGTGAAATTAGAATCTCTAACTTCAAATCTTCAGAAGTATCTAGATTTTTCCCTGGCGCAATTTCATACGTACCACAAGATGTTTTTGTTGCCAACGGAACCATACGGTCAAATATATGTTTAGGCTTTGATCCAATTGATGTACCAGACGATTGCATTTGGGAAGCACTAAGCGCAGCTGAACTTAGTGAAGTAGTGAGTAAATTACCAAATAAACTTGACGCAATAGTTGGTGATAAAGGTTCGAGGTTAAGCGGAGGGCAGCGTCAAAGACTTGGAATTGCCAGGGCGCTACTAACAAAACCAGAGATTGTTGTACTAGATGAAGCCACTAGCTCATTAGATAGCCAGACAGAACAAAACATTACGGATTCAATCTTAAAGCTTGGCGGGAAAGTCACTGTAATTATCATCGCTCATAGATTAAGTACAGTTAAAAATGCCGATATCATTGTCTATCTTGAAGACGGTAAACTAAAATCGGTAGGAAGTTTTGAGAACATTAGAATCAATGTTCCTGATTTTGATAAACAGGCAAAGCTTCTGGGCATTTAAACCATTTAATTCACCTAAGTTGGTAGTATTATTACATGAATCTTTTGGTTGCTGGTGGTGCTGGCTTTTTAGGATCAAATTTATGTGAACATCTATTAAACATGGGGCATAAAGTTGTTGCAGTTGACAATTTAATAACTGGTAGTCAAAAAAATATTGATTACCTTTTACAGTTTAAGAATTTTACATTTATAAACCATGATATTATTGAGTTTAGAGTTTTTGATGTAGACGGAATTTTTAATCTAGCATGCCCTGCTTCTCCTCCCATGTATCAAAAAGATCCGGTTAGTACTGTTAAAACAAATGTTATTGGATCTACAAATCTGCTTGAATTAGCGCGTGAGACGAATTCACGAATTTTACAAGCTTCAACATCTGAGATATACGGCGACCCAAAAATTTCTCCTCAGACTGAAGATTATTGGGGGAATGTAAACCCGATCGGCTTAAGATCTTGCTACGATGAAGGGAAAAGAACAGCAGAAACACTTTTCATGGATTTCCATAGACAATACGGTACTGATATCAGAATCGCTCGAATATTTAATACATATGGCCCTCGAATGGCAATTAATGATGGGAGAGTTGTAAGTAATTTCATCGTCCAATCCTTAACAAATAACAATTTAACTATTTATGGCAACGGCGATCAAGTAAGAAGTTTCTGCTTTGTAGATGATTTAATTGATGGTTTAATAAAACTTTTCTTTAAAGATGACTGCCACCAACCATTAAATTTAGGAAACCCAGATCCAATTAGCATGGAAGGTTTAGCAAAAGAAATTGTTAAACTAACAAATTCCAATAGTAAAATTTCTAACATGCCACTACCCTCTGATGACCCTGTAAATCGAATACCAGATATTTCCAAGGCAATAGATCAACTTAATTGGAAGCCAACAATTAACAGAAGCGAAGGATTGGAAAAAACTATCAACTATTTTGCCCAAGAATTAAAAATTGTCTATTGATGAGCGTATCAGTGATAATTCCAACCAGGAATCGCAAAGTTCTGTTAAGAAAATTAGTAAATAATTTATTAGAAAATTTCAAACAAGTAGATCAAATAATTATCATAGATTCATCCGATGATTCAGAACAAAAGGCAAATTTCCTGACTAACATAAAAGTGCTTTACATCCATTCAGAGATTAGATCTGCAGCTATTCAGAGAAATATTGGGCTTTCGCTTTTAAGAGCAAATTGTAATTATGTAGCATTCTTAGATGATGATGTAATTCCACCAACAAATTATTTCATAGACTTAATTGCGTTACTTAAAGATAAAAAAGCAGCTGGAGTTTCTGGTATCGCAGTGAATTTAAACAGTCACAAATCTGGAAGAATATTGAAATTTTTTGAAGCATACAGAAGGTTTTTCTACTTAGACTCAAGTATCGAAGGAGTTGTCTTGAATAGTGGGGTGAATATTCCAGTCAAACGCATCTCAAAAGCAAATATTATTTTGGAATGCAAATGGTTAATTGGATGTGCGGTTTGGGATTATCAAAAGATTAGAGGGTGTCAATTTGACAATCGTTTCTATGGTCAGTCATTAGGTGAGGATGTGCTGTTCTCATTGAAAGCATCCAAACATGGTAAATTGTTTGTGAAACGTAATCTGATTTTAAAACATTTGGAGTCATCTATTGGAAGGCCAAACTATTTGATCCATAATAGGATGTGGGTAAGAAATCGATTTTATATTTCCCAAGAAATTCTTGGTGAAAAATTCAAAACTTCTTATCACTGGTGTAATTTTGGAAAATTCTTATCCTTTCTTTTGTTGGCACCAAAGCGCCCTTTCAAATCTATATTCGGCTCATTTGGGATGTTACTAGGAATCTTAGATGTAATTAAGGAGAAACATGCGCGTTAGACTTATAGGTCATCAAGGAGAACCTCGCATGATGATCGGTTCAAACGGACCGTGGTATGAATTTACTAAAGAGTTAAAAAATAGAGGTTGTGAAATAGTTCAAGACGATTTTGGAACCCAGATAGATTTGCTTATAGCAAATTCACATTCTAGAAAAGGGATCAAAGAGGCAAAAAGATCAAATCTCAATCAAAATATGAAACATTTGCTTCTTTGGGAGCCTCCTATAATCGATTACAAAAGACACCAAAAATCCACGTTAAAAAAATATGGGGTTATCTGGTCACCGACAATCTATTGGGCGAAAAGGCAAAATACTAGAATTTTTAAATGGCCACAATTACTTCTGGAAAAACAAGATGAAACTGTTGAAAAATGGGCTTTAAGAGAAAATAAGTCGGCAATGGTTTTAGCTAATAAATTCTCAGCTGTTAAAGGAGAACTTTATTCACTGCGTCGTGAACTCGGGATAGAGACTGCAAAAATTTCTATAATGGATCTCTATGGTGATAAATGGAATCTAAATAGAATGTATAGTTACAGGCATTATTTAGGAAACCTTATTCGCACACCTATTTGGAAAATTAGTTTAAAATCTTGGCGATACCTAGGATTACAACAGAAAAATTACAAAGGTTTAAGTCGAGATAAAACGGAAACCTGTAGAAAATATCGAATTGTTGTTGTGTTAGAAAATTCAAAAGACTATATCAGCGAAAAATTCTTTGATGCCTTCGCATCTGGTGCAATAGTGATTTATGTTGGACCAGCTTTGCGTCAATTTGGTATTCCTGATGAGTCCGCAATTTTAGTTGAACCGAATGTAAATTCAATTGTTAAAAAGATAATGGAAATCACAAATCTTGAAACAATAAAACAATATGAAATTTCACGTAATCAACAGAATAATATTCTATCGGTCTCGTCAGATTGGTACTGTAACGTTGTGCTAAAAAAACTTGCTAGTGATATTTATTCAGCGTCAAAAGAGCCAGTTAAGCATTAAGTTTATAAGATAGAATCTAATAATGAAACCAGTATTGAGCATTTGTGTTCTAACATATAACAGGTCGAATTTTTTGGTGGAACTTTTAAACTCGATATTTACTCTAGACAAATTTTGGTTGGATCAAGTTGAGATTATTGTTATTGACAACGGCAGCACAGATAAAACTTGGAAAACTATAGAAAAATACTCCACCAACACAAATTTTATTTCGGAGAGATTTCCAGAGAATCTAAGAGGATCAGCAAGTTATTTAGAGCTGATTAAAAGGGTAAATGGAGACTTCATGATATTCCCAGGCGATGATGACGTATTCAAAACTAAAGCACTGACTGAAGCAATAAAATTCTTAAGCGAATTCGGAGAGAATTATTCACTTATTGCTTTTGGTGCCAACACCATCAATGGGCTTGGAAAATCAAATCTATTCACATATCGACCTCCTAGTAAATACTCAAGAGATAAAATTGCAGCAAAATTACTGGTGGATTCAGTTTTTTGGATGCCTTGCACAATAGTAAAAACCAGCATCCTTAAAAATAAAAGCGACCCATCAACAATAACGGCGCTTGATTGGTGGATCTGGATCAATGGAGTTATCAATGGAGATATAAAATTCTTTGACTCCGATTTAATCTCATATCGACAACATGATGGGCAGGAGCAAAAGTCTTATCTTAAATTGAACTGGCAAATAGACTCATTATTGATGTTAAATAGAGAATTAGAATCGGATTTCGGCAAATACATCGAAGGTTTACTCGAAAATGAAACGAATTTTTTAGAGCAACTTGAAATCGAGCTCAACAATATAAGATTTGATGAATTTCAAGTTATCAAATGGAGTTTAATTCTCACCAAAATTTCTAAGTTATCAAGCTCTACAAACCTGCTTAGTTGTATTGGCAATACGGCAAGAATTTGGAACGATTTAAGGTTTGTGGAATCTTGGTTCCACCAGAAATTATCTACAGAGGAAATTTTGAAGTTTTTTGAGTCTTGGGAAGTCGACATAAGATTGTCCACTCTTTCTGAAGGTGAAAGTTACTTGAGGGAGTTACGTAACCATAAATCAAAATACGAAAAGATTCCGATACTTCGGTTGTATAGCCAACCTAATTTAAATAACTTCCAATTTATTCTAGTGTTTCAACAAGGTAATGAGATTTTGAAATTTACAGGTTCAAGCGAAGATGTTTTACAATCAAATCTAAAATCAATTTTTGGATTGACAATTAGAGAATATCGCGAGGCAGAAACTTTTAATCAAATAACGCCATTTGAATCTAAAGTATTAAGATTTGTTAGATTGTTAAAGGGAAATAAGTTTGCAAATCTGATTAAATCGCAAAGATAAATAAATGGAATCTAGAGTAACAGCTTTGATGCCAGTAAAAAATGGAGCTGTATTTCTAAAAAAATCTTTACCTGCGTTGCAGTTATCATGTAAAGCAACAGATGAAATTTTGATAATTGATGATTTTTCAAATGATAACACTGCTCAAATTGTTAAAGATGCATCTAAAACAGATGAGCGAATCAGGCTTTTAAGTAATTCAAATCCTGGCATAGTGGGAGCCCTTAACCTTGGTTTAAGTGAAGCGTCAAACAAATGGATTGCTCGGGTCGACGTTGATGACATTTATGAAGTCAGCCGAATAGATGAACAAAGAGTCCTCATAAACGGTAATGTCATTGGAATTTTCTCAGATTATGATTTTTTTAGTGAAGATTTTACTTATTTAGGTACGATTCCAAGCGCAATTGATTCCGATGCTGTGGCAGTTTCTTTAATATCAAGCCAAAGAACTGCTCACTCTTCAATTCTATTCAATAAGGAGTCTGTGCTTGATGTTGGCGGATACCAACAAGGAGATTTTCCTGCAGAGGACTTGTCGCTTTGGTTGAGAATGAGCCGAGTAGGAAAACTGATCTCAATACCTAAGGTACTTCTCCATTATCGATTAAGTGCTGGGTCAGTTACTGGAACCAAGAGAGAAGCCTCAATATCAAAGAAAAATTCTCTAATACAAAGCATTGGAATTAATCCATTGAATGTGGAAAAAGTCTCTGCAAAACTTGAACAGATCTTTGAAGTTTATAAATCGGAGATTTTCTCAAATGAGCGAGAAATTCTCTTGGTGAGAGATCTGATAATGATTTTAAGAACGAATAGACTGTCTGAAAAATCTAGGAAAAAAATAAGATCTCAACTCGTTGCATATGGTGCAAAAAACTTGACCTCCATTTCAAAAATGAAAAGTATGATCATGTTGCAGAAAGAAAAAAAATTACGTGATAACGTGAGGAATTCTATCTAATGTCGCCATTACTAAATATTTTTAGTTCGACTAGAAATCTTCAAAAAAGAGAATCAATCACCGTAAGAATTGTTGGAGGACTAGGAAATCAGCTTTACATATTGTTTTTTGGTCTAGCGGTCAGCTCAGTTCTAGGAAGCAAATTACTTATAGACGATAAATTGATAGTTTTTGGCAGTAATTCTGATCGTAAAATTGAGATTTTGAATCTAAAATTTGGGAAAATACAATTTCAATTCAAGAAAAGCTATTTTCGACCAAGAGCATTAATAAAGCGGAGCCTAATAATTAGGCGAATTATTTGGCGTATGTTTAAATTTCAAAGATATTTAGTTAGTGAAAGAATGATAGCGAATGCGAATTTTAGGTTCAGATTGGGACAAACTTTTTCAGGTTATTATCAAGACTGGTTTTATGCTGACTTTATTTATAAGACAAATGGTAACTTTTTTGTCGAAGTGGTAAATCCCACTGCGAGTTATGAAAACCTCAGGTCAGAGTTAAAAAATAATCAGCCTATTTGTATACATATAAGACTGGGTGATTATTTAAACTTTCCGGAAATTTATTCAATTCTACCCGAGTATTATTACTTGGATGCAATAAATTATTTGAGCTCAAGCAGAAAATTACCAATCTGGGTTTTTATTGAATCAAAAGCTGAGTTGGTGACGCACTATCCAAACATTTTTGCTTTAACTGACAAAGTAATAGATCGTAGTGTTGGAGTATCAGATAGTGAGAGTTTTGCCTTGCTACAAGAAAGTCAATTTATAGTCACAAGTAATTCAACTTATTCTTTATGGGCGGCTTGGTTTGCTGAAAAAAATGGCGCCAATGTAGTTGTGCCATTACAAATGGGCGTTAAAGGAGGTCGGGATGATCTGACTAGCGCTCGATGGGACCGGTACGACCTAATTTGCAAAGAAATAATTCCAAAATCAAATCAGGAAGATAACTACATTCTCAAAAAAAGAGTTTTCGAGAGCAAATTCGAATAGATTACGAGAATTTGTTGAATAGATCTGCGCTACACTTAGTTTACATATCCAAACTTTTGAATACTCAAAAGTTGTGCGAGTCTTAATCTGAAATCACCACCAAGACGCGCATCATGTCTTGTTAGGTTGATTTATGTCATTTAAAGATTTAGGCGTTAACCCTGCACTTACTAAGG
>Ga0209550_10004105_pt1 | contig 13804 bp, 15 predicted proteins | sample LauGreSuBDMM15SN_2_FD_187567 | JGI IMG/M metagenome (GOLD analysis project Ga0209550, IMG submission 187567) | Freshwater lake microbial communities from Lake Michigan, USA - Su13.BD.MM15.SN (SPAdes) (version 5) | ecosystem: Environmental > Aquatic > Freshwater > Lake | place: Lake Michigan... | reverse complement strand
GTTTGATAGCAGTGATGCCTTCTTCGGGTATAGGTTCGGGTATAGGTTTGGGTTCTGCATATTTTGCTTCGATCATTGCGTCCGCTAAGATATAGCAATATTCAGATACATACTTTTCGCCGTTGCTGGTTAGTAAACTGTCACCTTTCTCTGCAAGCAACCCCTGCAACGCCAACCCCGCAAACAAGTCCCGCAAGTCTTCGTCATTCATGGTTTTCCAATTTATCTTCTAAGTATTTAACGATTGCATACTGATCGAGCAACTGTACCTTCAACTCATACACTTCTTTCTCAAGTGATTCGATCCTACTGTACGGGCTAGGAGGTACTGCGAACAAAGGCAACTCGAGCTGCTTAGATTCGTCAACCTGCCCTACTTCTTTAACTAGGGCTACCTTAGTCTGCTTGCGTGGTGTAGCGTTCTTAAAGTAGTACCTGCATTTCTTGCGCCCTAAGATACCGTCTCTGTACAGCTTGCTCAGTACATTCGATACTCCTCTAGCATCTTTACTTAGTAACTCCCCGATTTCGTTAGGTCTGCTGTAAGGGTTAGCAATTACTGCGTTGATAACCGCCTTCATTAACGCTCCGCGTGGTGTTCCCATGATCTTCTTCCTTGATAAGTTGTGTCCATTCGGACGTTGTTATTGCTATATAAAAAACATTAGTTATTACTTGACGTCCTACGCCTTCGATATCAACGCCTGCGCCCGATACTCTAAGTACTGATATCTTTGGTGCAAGTATCTGCGGTATGTACTCAAACCATATCTGCGTAGGTTTAGAAAACTTCAGACCCCCCGTACACTGCACACTGATACCCATACTCGTATAGTTTATTGCTACTCGTATTTTATTTATCTCATTCACTCTTTCTCCTAGAATTATTATTCGGATTGGTATGAGTATAAGTTCTAGTACTAATGATGTCAAACGGTATCTTCGTACAGCCAATAGGTTCTGATATCAGCCTTGTACCCAACCTCGGGGATGAAGTGCTTGTCACCCATTATGCGTAGCAACGACACCTTACTGCGGTACCCCTCGGGTAGTAAGTCAAAGTCCTCGTACACTACGGGGTTAACCTTTGGGTCTTTAACCAAGTAGTACTTACCCGCATCCTCAACCATACAGTTCAAAAGCGGACTCTTTTGTTGTTTCTCCCGCCATTCACGATAAGAATCCAAAGACTCAACAGCCTTCTTGAACCCAAGGGTAGTAAAAATAACATTCTGTTTGACTAGACTGTTAAGTTCTTCGTAGATCTCTCTGTGTCCTATGTTCAGTGACATAGTTACACCTGAGCCTTCACTCATCCACATCTCGTGCTGTCGGTTCGCCTCCTTCTTTGTACGCAAGCCAAGCTCATACCAACTAAATGGTTTGGCTACATCCATAGCTATACGCACAGCCTTCTTAGGGTCTACGGTTGAGCGGGTGTGATAGTCAGAATTGTGAATCGAAAACTTCTCGTTCTGAATTCGCTTTGAATCTATTACATACTCCAAGTCCTTACCTCGTGTGTACGAATCGGCATACCGCACTTCAAACACAGGCTTGTCCTCATCACTTACAAACCTGCTATCAAAGAACGCTAGCCGCCCAACGTCTGTGCGTGTGTGGTGCGGTACATACTTAACCAACAAATTATCCTCTGATATGGAAGCATGTTTAAGCTGAATAACCGCAAGTAAGTGACGCAGTTCAGGTAGCACATCGTCATACTTTAAACCTTCAGTTAGTTGTATCATCGTCCTCTCCTTAGAACATATCCAGTATGGCATCCACTTTCGCCTTAACACTCTGGCGAATCTCTTGGCTTTCCTTGACCGTATCGGCATCAATGTTCACCAATGCTCGCTCTAACTTCTGTCGTGCTTCTTCTAACTTGGGATCGTTGGTGATGTTGAGCTTGGTAAGTAACCCACACAACTCGACTGCATTGGTAATGGTTGATGTATGGAACGGTGAACGCTTGAGCTTGTTGCCCTTCTCGTCTACTGCATCATCGGAGAAGTCGAGCTTCTGACTCATGTGCGTCAGTACATCATGCAGTCGTTGCCATGTGTCTTGCATAGCATCGTCCAACTTCTTTTTGTACAGCGACTCGTACTGCTCCTTAAGTTCGTTGAGTGCTTCTTCTTCCACATCAACTCGGAAGTCACCCGCTTCAGGCACAGGGCTAAACGAATACTTAAAGCCGAACTTGACACGCACCTTCTCAACATCAGGGTACTCGTCCCGATCAAACAGACCGCCAAGCGTGAACGCAGATTTTGATACCAGTTGCGGATACTCTATGCAGAAGTCATTAACAGCTTGCGTAAATTGATTCTCAAAGTTGTTAAGAGTTTGCTTGTAATCAAAAAAACTTTTCATTGGCAACAGGCGTGCGCCCTTGTCCGTCCAAGGCAATGTGTTCTCGTAGTGCCATGTCCGTGCCGCACCTGCTATCTTCTGAATACGCTCGAGCTTGTCCGAACCTGCCAACAAGTTCTTGTGATAGTTACCACCACGAGCATGAGTACCCTTGGCACTGTCTACTTCCTCGGATACTTTCTTGTCCATCTTGCGAGCTGTCCACAGGGGGATGTTTAACTCGACTAACATTGCGTTGCTTCCGATCATGATTACTCTCCTTGGTTAGAAATAATGTCAGACATTATTTTTTTGCACATAAAATCAATCGCACCTGATACAGTGAACGCTGTACCGGCATCCGTTAAACCTAGTTGCTTCTCGATATGTTTCTTAGCGGCTAAGAAATTATCTTTCGTTTTGTGCCGTACCATCAGTGCGGCAAATCCATCATTGCGTGCCATTTTTAATCTCCGATATAAACAGAAACACCACAGTCAGCAGTGATGCGCTTGGATGTAATACCCCAGAACACAGGGTGCGACCACTCACCCCACGAGCCTACATAACCATCAGTCAACATGATGACGCACTCGGGCTTCAACTTCTTGTCAGCGATGTACGCAGGTACACAGCGAGGGTCAGTGCCACCACCACCCGCAGGTTTAGTTGAGGACATCAACGCTTCGTAGTCACCTCGGTTGTATGTCTCATGTGCGGCAACCTCGGTATCCCAGTACACCAACTCGATAGACTCGGGCTGTACATGATTACAGATACTTACCAACTCACCTAAGAACTGTCCGATCTCAGCCTGACCGATAGAGCCTGATGTGTCGATACCCACAACGATAGACCCCACCGCCTCACCGACAGCAGAGGGCATGTAGATATCCTGATCCACCCACCTACGGTTTGGTCTGCGCCAAGTGCTGTTGTCCTTGTCTGCACAGATACTATTAACAAAGTCACGCAACACCTCACGCCAGTTGATCTTGGCTTGCATTGCTTCGGTCAACTCTCGAGGCATACCACCCTTCATCTTACCGGCGAGAATCGCACCTTGCCTTAACGCTTGGTCAATCTCTCGAGCAAGTTCTTGCTTGTCTGCTTCTGACATCTCATCTGCGGCATCCCAATCGTGTTCGTCAAAGCCCGTTGATTTTTCTTCGCTCGGAGTGCCATCACCATTGCCTTTTCCATTTTTCTTCTCCTGCTCTTGCTCTTGTTTTAGTTTGCGATATACCTCACCTGCATCCATGCCACGATACTGCTCGTCATAGCACCCACCCTCAGGCAATGTAACTTCCTTACCATCTGTGTCGCTATCTACGATCATCAGGTTAATTACAAAGTCACACGCCATGTTAGCGATCTTTGGATTCTCTTTGTATAAGTGCTTCCATACGGTTGTGTGACGAAAGGCTTTGTGTAAGTTCTCATGCAAGATCAAGCCCTTCAACTCACGCTCATCTAACTTGTCTACGAACTTGCGACCATAGTATGTGTTGCGCCCATCCGTACCGGCAGTGGGTATGTCATCGTTTACCTCGGTCTTACCAAGCATAAAGATACCGGAGTACATGCAGTACTTGGGGTTATTCATCAACGCAACATGGGACTTCTGTACACGCTGTTCTGCTGTCAATTTGGTAGTCATTGTTACTCTCCTTGTTTAACCTATGTGTATTGATCTAGCTACGGATAATCTGTAATCACTATCGCCGTGGTACTCCGTTGTTAAGTCCGCAATTTCTTCTCCGATGCGGACATGCTCACAACCACCGACCGCATCATCACCACAAAACAACTCTCTAAACTTGTTAAAGGCGGACTCTATAACTTCAACATCACGATCCTCGGAGTACCACTTAACATCTTCAGCTTGAAATATGTATGTGCCTCGAGCCTCATCAATCAGCCAGTACTCATCAACATCCCAAGTATCAAAGGGTAGGTTCTCTTTCAACCACAGAGTCACTACACCCTTGTGTTCTTCGGATGCCGGATAGAACGCAAACGCTACATCGCTTCTGTAACCCATAGTTACTCTCCAAAAATAATGTCAGACATTATTAGAACAACCACTGATTAGTTGTCGCCCATGCCACAAAGTCCTTGTTAGATACAGCCATCGCTTGCTTGGTCGAGGACTTCACCACACTGCGAGCGAACAGCGCCTGCAACTCCTTCTCCAGACGCTCGGCATACCGCAACCACTTACCCATAGTGTCCTTCTCGACACGACTGATAGCAGAGAACACGAGAATACATTTAGCTACCGCATCGTCAGGAACTTTCGCAGTATCAGGACTCTGCATGATCGCATCCCATGTAGGTAACTTGTCCACAACTGTGAAGAACGCTTGCATGTCACGAGCCGCAGACTCACCGATTGTCCCCGCCAGTGCAGAGATAGTTACCGACTCGCCCAACATCGGACGCTTCTTAGCGATGTGTGACGCCTTCTCCAAGCTACGGGGTGTAACGAAAGCCGCTTGACCTGCACGAGTGGGGTTGAAGATGTAGGGGTTGTCTGACTGAGCCTTGTCGGTGTAACTCTCAAGTGCTTGTGGAAACTGCTTCACCCAAGCGATGACCTCCGGTGCGATGTTGTTATCCAAAGCCCAAGCACCCCAAGAATCAGAATCAACTGAGCCATCACCGTTAAAGCCAGCGTGAGGCTTGCGTACAGTAACAAAGCAGACTCGGTTTCGAGCATGAGCCTCAAGGCTATCACCAACGCCATCAGTAGAAAGATTAGTAGTCCCGAATACGATAGAGCCTTCAGGTAACTGCACATCACCGATACGCTTCTCAAGCATGAGTGTGAGCAACACATTCTTCACCGCCTTCATAGCTTTGCCGATCTCATCAAGCATCACGATGACCGGCTTGTTGGATTGAAATTTAAAGCGTGCGTTTGGTGCGAACTTGGTGACCTTCAAGCTCCCGTCCGTTGATGCCAATTCTGTATAAGGAAGTGCGAAGTCCCCTAGGTCTAGCAGGGTGCAGTCGATGTACGCCACTTCGTAGTCAGGGAACCTAGCAGAGACGGTCTTGAGCATTGCCGACTTACCGATTCCCGGCTCGCCTTGACCAATGATAGTTACCTGATCGCCTACTGTTGCGATAGCGTTTGCAAACTCGTTAAGAGAAAGGGAAGAACCGAAATTGATTGAAGCCATGTTTACTACTCCTTGAATAAAAAATAATGTCAGACATTATTGGCTGACAAGAACACTCTTATATAGTTATTACTTCTATTACTATTATAACTCTTATACATACTTGAGTCAATCATGTGCTAGTCACAACCTTGATGCAGTTATCGACAGGCTTAGTGACAACCTGCTGTACTTCTTGGGTTGTATCATTGCACCTAACCACTACCCTATCTATCACCCGCTTAGCTTGGGTAATACTTATCTCTCCACCACCATCGGATGTTTGGTTTCTGCTAGTCATAGCAATCATTACTAATAGCTTGGGGTACATCTCCATGCACTTGTCCTCGTCTGTGCTTGACATGTACTCATAGATCTTGTCCATCACAACCTGATTGAAGCTGAAGTTGTACATTTCGGACACAGAATACTTCTCGTTGTCGAGGGTCAGGTACGAGTGCCAAAAAGAATAGTTATGCCCGCTACCCTTATCAGGGTTTGTTATGTGTGCATCTAGCAACTGCTTAGACACGACACCCTCGGACATACTGAGTATTGCTGTCACATAATCTTTAAACTTCTGTATGGGCGCACGAGCCACCTTGAGCTTGATTGGATCCGCCATCCTTCTAACTACCGTGGTCGGTTTCTCGAGGCGATAGTGCTCGTAGTTGGAGTTAGTTGTGTCCCACTTCACCAGCACAGGGCTGTCTAGCACAGCGCAGAACTTTTCTGTGCCTACATCACGCATCAGCCATAACAGACCGAACTTCTTAACTACATTGATACCTCGCACGAGAGAACTCGCAAACTCTGAGGTTAGGTTAGAGTGATGCCCACCTGAGTTATATAGCAGGTCACCGTTAGGCAGTACAAAAAACACATCCGTTGAGTGCAGTCGTGCACCATACGCTACCTGTCCATCGTCCTGCACTTTACAAATTACCTGCTCATCGTCACGCCTACGATCACCGATTGGGCGCACCTCTACCGCTCTGCCACGAATGGGCTTGACTGAGTGATACAACTCTTTGAACTGCTCATAGACTCTGATACTCATGGTTACTCTCCTTGGATTTAAATTAAAGTACTAGGCACAACCAAAACAACACGACTAGGCAGACAACGCCCACCGTCCACAGAATAATGTCAGACATTATTTTCATTTAAGCTCTCCTTAAGTTCTGAGGCGGGCTTCCATCCGTACTTACGCCATGTGCGGGTTACATCGGTATTGGCAGAGTTGTAGTAGACGAATGTCGGATCGTCCGTCAACAGGCATGGTAGGTGTGGTGCTGTTGCCTCGTGTGCCCAGTCAATCCACTCTTCTTTAGTTGGCTTAATAATGTTCATTTCACTACTCCTTGGGTCAGGTAGATTTACTTCTTCGTATGGGATTTCGTTGCAGTCAAGGTATTTAATGTTCATCTCGCACTCCTTATGTACTTGGGGTTCAGGTCTTTGAGGTCATCCATATCTGTGATGACTATGTAATTGCTTTTGTGGGACGGGACGATTGTGTGCTTGACCTTATGTGCGGCATCCTCACCGCAGTCGAGGCACAGCTTGTACCCAAGCTGAAACCTAGCCCACTTGAATGTATCGCCGCACAATAGACATACTCCCTTCATGCGCTCACTCATAGCTACTCTCCTTATAATGTCGGACATTATTCCGACTGTTTGTACTACTTAAAAAGACTTAGGTCAGGGGACGCACGGCGCACCCCATATCACATCCCCTAGTTAAATCTTCTGTTTCCATAAGATCTTTGTGAATTTCTTGTGTACCTAGATCCTCCAGCACACGCACAGTTGACGCACTGTGCTAGCGAAACTAATAGACAGCAGTTAGCCCGAACGGGGACACCCCAATAAGATAGGCACGCACTACCAACTATTAGCTAGAGACTTTTACTCCTCACACCCGAACGCATCGGCTTGGCTCAGGAAAGGGGCACAGATGCACAATGTGTAGTGGCTAAAATAAGTTAAGTAAAAGCTCTGGGGTTCGATATATCTGAACCCAACACAATACGCACCACTCCCAATATGACGCCCGTCATAAAGACCATGTGGTTTGCTCCGCACAGGAATAGGCAGGTCACGGTCATACATCAGACCCAGACCCATGCGGATACATCAAGTTGTTAAAGAACGGTTTGCAAAAATAATGTCGGACATTATTTCGGTTGAGTGCTAGTGGTGTGTCACCTAATAAGACGCTTTCCCAACCCTAACATCTATTATAACCCTGTATCAACCTTGTGTCAAGTACTTTTGTAAGTAGTTTTTTAAACCAAGTTTGAGTAGGCACTGTGAGCTTTGGCAGGGGTGAGTGATCTCTTAACCAGAATTTAAAACTAGGATTGGACGAGCTTTACTTTGTATAGGTGGGTGAGTGATCTCTTAACGAGAATTTAAAACTAGGATTGAGGCAATGTTCACTGATTTGTTCACTGGATTGAGGCAATGTTCACTGGCGGCGTTGCGGCGGAAAGGCTCATGGATACTAGGTTAGCGCGATTAGTTGTAGTAATGTTCACTTGTTCACTGATGATACGCACCTGCAAAAAGGCTCGAGCTGACACCATTTACTGTGTATAAAAGAGCTTATAGTTTTTAGTAGGATATTTTAGGGACGGTGTAATTTTGAAAATGAGTGAACAAGTGAACACTACTATTATTTATTATTAAAATATATATATATAACAAGTACTTACGAACAGAACACCCTGCAAAAACCTTGTTCACTGGTGAGTGAACATAGTGAACATAGTGAACACTACTAAAACCTATAAGCATCTATGCAATCTTATCTAATCTAAATAATGTCTGACATTATTTGCCCTCGCCCGCCTTCTGTGGAACTGGCATCACCCTTCACGCCGCGCCCACGATCCTCCCCATGCCTCTCACCCACATGCTAGCCGCGCCCACCCACCAGCCTCGCCTACCTGATGACACCAGTTCCTGACAAAAAAATACCCGCATTTCTGCGGGCAATAAAAAACCCCGCCGAAGCGGGGCTTGGACTGCTAACTACTTAGACGCCTTCGAACTCGTCAATGGCATCAATTAGGAAAGATACTAACTCGGCATACTGCTCACGCTTACCCTCGAGCGCCTCACGCAAACCCTGCGCCACTTCAGAGATATCGCTATCCTTCACAATGGTAAGCCGGACAATAGAGGCGCTCTCCGCGCTCTTGCTTGTCTTAGCGCCAGAGGGTTTGCGGTTCGGATTATGTCCGAAAACCTTTCCCTCATTACACGCTTTGCGAAAAGTAGTGCAGAGGTTTGCTAAAATCTGACCGGCATAGAACTTTTCTGCTACTGATACAAAGCCCGCCATAATCATGCAGTCTGATTTCATTGTGCCTACCTTGATTTTAGACTTAGCACAATACTTATGCAGAGCGCTAGCACTCTCATTCGCTTTAGCGGTAAAGCTATCGCCTTGAGCTTTAAACGATGCTACATCTTTAGCGGTTTGCACTGCGTTGAATGTAGGAACTTTCTGAACTGTTGATTTCTTGATAGTCATTTGAATTACCTTTAGGTTTAATCGGCTTTGCGAGATTGCTTAACCGACAACTGAATTATAACCTTGATACATGATTGTCACAATGGTTTTGCTAGTAATGTCTGACATTATCAAAGGGCATGGCTCGGCAATTTTCAGACGGGTAATGGAGCGACCCCCACACCCCAGATTTGGCTTGATGGGACCCGGCTGCACTACGTGCTGTGTTTTGCACATCAGATACCACTCATTTGAAAACTTATAAAATAAGTCTTAGTACCCCCACCCCCATCTAATTATTCCGCAGTGCAACAAATCTAATCCCCTAGAAACACCCCCGGTACTCTTTTTGGGTCCCTTGAATAGGGGTATATTATTTTTGTGGGGATATGGGGGTTAGCGCCCTGTGTAAAGGGGGGACGTAGTCCTTCCTAAAAGGCATGGAAATATAGGTTCCTTGGCAGGCACCTGCACTCTTCGCCGCTCTTTAATTGAACACTGCTTTATGTGACCCCACTATTTATTTTTTGTAAGTTTCGGTATACTCAGCGCATTGGAGCCACAAACCGCTACCAGAGATACTTACATCCATGCCAATCGTAGTTACACCTGAATCGGGCATACCCTTACCTTTCGACACTACGCCGGAAGAAATTGAGCAATTTAGGGAACGTGCTAAAGCCGCAGTCGAAACAATCAAAGAGTTGATTGAAATGGGTGGCGAGGTAGAAGTGGACGACGATGACCGGCGCAATGCTCGGCACGCTGTTGGCAGTAACAGTATCAAAATCACTGAACAAAATGCAGGTACCCTAGTACATCTAGAGGCTATCCTGAGTGAATACGACCGGGACTTATTAAATAGTGCTACCCGTCTTCGTTCTTATGTAACTAACAAACTGCTTATCGAGACTGTCGATGAAGACCCAAAGGTGCGTCTCAAGGCACTGGAACTCCTAGGAAAGACTTCCGGAGTTGGGTTATTTAGTGAGCGCTTAGAGGTCAATGTGACCCACCGCACTATCGACCAGATTGACAACGAGCTTGAGAGCTTGCTCGAGAAGTATATGGGACCCGTTGAAATTGTAGAGACTCAGACTGAAGAAGAGTTAGAGAGTCTGCTGCACTTGGATGATGAGGACCTAGGGTTTGTTACTAAAGAGCAGAAAGACGGGGTAAGCGATGCTCAACCCTGAGCGCCTAGAACAGATTAAAGCTAATAAACACCTACTGCCCCCAGAGATTAGGGCTAAGCTAGGTGAGTTAATTGCTGCGCGTGAAGAGCTGACGGTCACTACACAAGCTCGAGATAGTTTCATGACGTATGTAAACTACGTCTGGCCTAACTTTATTCATGGTGCGCACCACAAAAAGATGGCTGTTGCGTTTGAGAAAGTAGCTAAAGGTGAGTGTAAGCGCCTCATTATTAACATGCCTCCTCGCCATACAAAGTCTGAGTTTGCGTCTTACCTACTACCGGCTTGGTTCCTAGGTAAATTTCCCGATAAAAAAGTTATTCAGACTAGCCACACGGCTGAGCTGGCAGTGGGTTTTGGTCGAAAAGTGCGTAACTTGGTAGACAGCGATGTTTATAAAGACATTTTTCCCGACGTGGCCTTACAAAGCGATTCTAAAGCTGCGGGTCGCTGGGCGACGAACAAGGGTGGAGACTACTTTGCTATTGGTGTGGGTGGCGCTGTTACAGGTAAGGGCGCTGATTTGCTCATTATTGACGACCCACACTCAGAACAAGAGGCAACCATAGCGGAAACGAGTCCCGAGGTGTACGACAAGACCCACGAATGGTACACATCAGGCCCTCGTCAGCGTCTGCAGCCGGGTGGAGCCATCGTAATAGTGATGACAAGGTGGTCAAAAAAGGACTTAACGGGTCAAGTACTGAAGTCAGCAGCCCAGAGGAGCGGTGAGGAGTGGGAAGTCATTGAATTTCCAGCACTTTTACCCTCTGGACGCCCACTTTGGCCTGAGTTTTGGTCATTAAAAGAACTTCAAGCGCTTAAATCCGAACTTCCGAACGGGAAGTGGATGGCGCAGTACATGCAGCAGCCCACAAGTGACGTCTCTGCGATCATAAAGCGGGAATGGTGGAAAATTTGGGAGCATGAAGACCCCCCGTTCTGTGAATTTTTAATTCAATCTTGGGATACGGCGTTCTTAAAGACAGAGCGCAGTGATTATTCAGCCTGTACGACGTGGGGAGTGTTCTACCAGCCTGACGATACAGGGACAAACCAAGCAAATATTATCTTGCTCAATGCGTTTAAGCAGCGTATGGAGTTCCCGGAGTTAAAGAAACGAGCGTTTGAGGAATACAAAGAGTGGGACCCAGACGCCCTGATTATTGAGGCTAAGGCGTCGGGTGCGCCGCTGGTGTTTGAGCTTAGAGCGATGGGTATACCCGTGCAGGAGTACGTGCCCAGTCGTGGTAACGATAAAATTGCCAGATTAAACTCGGTTGCTGATATATTTGCATCGGGACACGTTTGGGTGCCTAATACTCATTGGGCGGAAGAATTGGTTGAAGAGGTCGCGTCGTTTCCTTCAGGTGAGCATGATGACTTGGTAGACTCGACCTCACAGGCATTGATGCGTTTTCGAAGAGGTGGGTTCATTCGACTAGCTAGTGATGAGCCTGAAGAAATTCGTGAATTTCGTCGCAGAAAAGCTGCGTACTACTAAGGATTTATTATGGCAATAGAAAAGGGTTTGTATGCAGCTCCTCAAGGTCTTGAGGCATTAGATGCGCTAAATCAGGATACTCCAGAACTGGAGATTGAGATTGAAAACCCCGAGTCCGTAACAATTGGGCTGGATGGCGAGACGATACTTGAGTTTACGGCAGAAGAAGCTGAGGAAGATTTTAGCGAGAACTTAGCTGAAGACATGGATGAGGGCGAGCTTCAGTCCATTGCCAGCGAGTTAGTAAGTGACTACGAAGATGATGTGTCTAGCCGCAAAGACTGGATGCAGACATACGTTGATGGTCTTGAGTTGTTGGGCCTAAAGATCGAAGAGCGTATGGAGCCTTGGCCCGGCGCATGTGGTGTGTATCACCCACTGATGACTGAAGCGCTAGTTAAGTTTCAGTCTGAGACCATGATGGCGACGTTCCCCGCAGCGGGACCTGTCAAGACACAGATTATTGGTCGAGAAACACCTGATAAAAAAGAAGCGGCGGCGCGTGTCGCTGATGACATGAATTATCAGTTAATGGACAAGATGACTGAGTATCGCCCTGAGCATGAGCGCATGTTGTGGGGCTTAGGTCTGTCGGGTAATGCGTTTAAAAAAGTGTATTACGACCCAAGCATGGAGCGGCAAGTAAGTATTTTTGTACCCGCAGAAGATATTGTGGTCCCTTACGGTGCGTCGAATATTCAGACTGCTGAGCGTGTTACACACGTTATGCGTAAGACTGAGAATGAACTTCGTAAGTTGCAGGTGGCGGGCTTTTATTGCGATGTGGATTTGGGTGAACCGAATAATACACTTGATGAGGTCGAAAAAAAGATTGCTGAGAAGCTTGGGTTTAGGGCAACCTCAGATGCAAGGTATAAGCTGCTTGAGATGCAGGTTAATTTAGACCTAGCAGGGTATGAACATGAAGAAGACGGCGAACCTACGGGCATAGCCTTGCCGTATATCGTTACGATTGAGAAAGGCAGCAACACCGTCTTAGCTATACGTCGTAACTGGGAACCTGACGATAAAACTTTTGCAAAAAGACAACATTTAGTCCACTACGGTTATGTTCCGGGCTTTGGGTTTTATTATTTTGGTCTTATTCATTTGGTGGGGGCTTTTGCTAAGTCTGGTACGTCGCTCATTCGTCAATTAGTTGATGCTGGTACCTTATCTAATTTGCCGGGCGGTTTTAAGACTCGTGGCATGCGCATCAAGGGTGACGACACACCGATTGCTCCGGGCGAATTTAGGGATGTAGACGTACCGAGCGGTACGATGAAAGACAACATCTTGCCGTTGCCTTACAAAGAGCCAAGCCAAACATTGTTTTTGTTAATGAACAAGATTGTCGAGGAAGGTCGTCGCTTTGCAAATACGGCTGATCTTCAAGTCAGTGATATGAGTTCACAAGCCCCAGTGGGTACAACACTGGCAATTCTTGAAAGAACATTAAAAGTAATGAGTGCGATTCAAGCGCGTATTCACTACTCGATGAAGCAAGAGTTAGGGTTGCTCAAGAAGATCATTGCTGACTACACACCTGAAGACTACAACTACGAACCAACAGAAGGTAGTCGCAAGGCTAAGAAGTCCGATTACGACAATGTGGATGTAATTCCTGTTAGCGATCCAAACGCCAGCACAATGGCGCAGAAGATTGTTCAGTATCAAGCTGTGTTGCAGTTGGCTATGCAAGCGCCTCAGATGTACAACATGCCGTTATTACATCGTCAGATGTTGGATGTGTTGGGCATAAAAAATGCTAACAAACTGATTCCGATGGAAGACGATCAGAAACCTATGGATCCGGTGACGGAGAACCAGAACGTGCTGATGATGAAACCCGTCAAAGCGTTTGCGTATCAAGATCATCAAGCTCATATCGCAGTTCACATGTCTGCTATGCAGGATCCGAAGATTATGGCTCTCTTGCAAAACAATCCAATAGCTCAGCAGTTGCAAGCCGCAATGATGGCACACGTCAACGAGCATTTAGGGTTTGAGTATCGCAAGCAGATTGAGATGCAGTTGGGTATGAGCTTGCCACC
>Ga0209550_10004104_pt1 | contig 13805 bp, 14 predicted proteins | sample LauGreSuBDMM15SN_2_FD_187567 | JGI IMG/M metagenome (GOLD analysis project Ga0209550, IMG submission 187567) | Freshwater lake microbial communities from Lake Michigan, USA - Su13.BD.MM15.SN (SPAdes) (version 5) | ecosystem: Environmental > Aquatic > Freshwater > Lake | place: Lake Michigan... | reverse complement strand
GGGCGAGAAATAGTTGGCAGCGTGGGCGGCGCGACGCTCGCGACGGTGCGGGCGTATGTCGATGCGCAAGGTACTCAGGAACATGCCAGAAAGAAAAGCCGGGCGCTTTAACAAGCACCGTTCGCTAGACCCCACCCTGGCTTGCGCCTAGAGTGGGGAATGCGCTCACATTTGTTCAAGACAAGCTACGCAATATAGGTTTCGAGTACGCCGATTTGCGCGACCTCGGCTCGTACTACATCACCAGATTGCAGATAAAAGGCCATCGGATCTGGGCGACCAATGGCAACCCCTTCGGGTGACCCCACCGTGATTAAATCGCCTCGATCTAACCCCAGCCTTGACCAATGCGAGACTAGTACTGGAAACGAAAAGATTAAGTCGGTGCAGCTTGCTTCTTGACGAACCTCGCCATTGACGGTGAGTTTGACTGTCAGTTGGGAGGGATCTGGAACCTCATCCGCAGTCAGAATCCACGGCCCAAGTGGGCCAAGATCTGGATAGTTTTTACCCAAAAGAATCGATTGATTGGCCATTTCTTTGCGCTGCATTTCACGAGCAGATAAGTCATTCAAAATTGTGTAACCGAAGATCGCTTTGAAACCGTCCTCTTCGTTCACATTAGTGGCTGCAGAGCCAATCACAGCGGTGGCCTCAACCTCATAATCAAACCACTGGCAGCCTTCGGGCCGACGCACGGTTGAACGCGTCGCAACCATGCTGCTTGCGAGCTTAATGAAGCCCATCGGAATATCGCTATGCAGTTTTGCGCCTTGCTTGGTCCAGTACTCGAGCGTTTCAGCACGGTGCGCGGCGAAATTTCGGCCACCCGCGATGCAGTTACGCACATTCAAGGGGGTCATCCAAGGCGTTGTCGCTTCAGCCATCCATAAATTTGAGCCTCCTTGACGATTTGCCCATTCAATAATTTGATAACCCTCTTGCAAAGCACGCGCGCCCGCCGCCATAAAAGTATCCATCGTGACCGGAAACTGTGAATACTGCGCGTGCGCCTGCGCCGCCGCTTGTAAGTCAAGCACTCTGAGTTCATCGCCGTAACTGACCGCAACGCCGAGTCGTTCAATGCCATTCGTGCCGCGATAACGTCCGATTTTCATAATGTTTTAGCCTATTCGATATCGAGTGGTATCGATGTTAAGTTAGCGGGTCGCTTTTTCCAAGAGTTTACGCTTGCCCAGATGTCCTGACTATCGGGGGCAGAAATCATCTCTGATAAAGGCTCGCCTGAGAAAGATATTTGTCGACCTCGAGCATACTAACCCTTATGAGGAGGGCAATCAGGCGGAATAGCTGGCAATCCATTTAAACCGACGATGCTACGTAAGCGACCTCCTCAACATAACCCTCACGCACCAACATCGGGAGCACTCCACCCGCCTCGACAGTCTCAAGCAAAAGGGGAGCCATTGGTGCTCCTTGCAGTGATTTGCCAGTTGTCAGGTTGGTAATCAAGCCCGAGTTGAAATCAAAGCGACCCATATCACCCTCGGTAAATAGGTCAACGACGCCAGTGCATTCGGTCGCAGGCAAGCCTGCCACGACACAGTTACGTAAGCATAAGCCGTTTAGTGTCTCAGAGACCACACCATGAATACCGCATTCAACAAATTGCTTGCCTGATGGGCGCCCTGAACCCATCCCAAAATTCTTGCCTCCCACAATTAAGTCACCTGGCTTGACTAAATCTACCCAGCCGGGTCGATTGCTGCTAAAGGTCAGGCGATGTTGCTCTTTTTCTGGCGCACGAAAGGCTGTATTGGGGTAGATTAAATCTGTATTGATGTTGTCGCCGAACTTCCAGACGCGGCCTTCAACGATTGTTGTCATCTTCATTCTCCATCAAATTCGTAAGAACAGCATATTGGTTGATTAAGCTTTCGCCAGTCATTTCAACTGGGTCAGTCATTTAGACTCAGCCATTCATTTAGACTCAATTATTCACTTAGGCTCAGTCGCTCAGTGAGACTAAAACGCTGCGAGGGTCGGTAATGAAGCCAGCTAAGGCAGAGGCAGCAACTGTGGCAGGTGAACCCATATATATTTTGGCCGAGGCGCTGCCCATTCGGCCTTTAAAGTTTCGTGTACTGGCGGTGATGCAGACCTCACCGGCGGCTAGTACTCCCATGTGGCCTCCAAAGCACGCGCCGCAGGTTGCGTTTGTGACGACTGCGCCCGCTTTGAGCAAGGTTTCAACCACGCCCTCTTGCACGGCTTGAAGATAGACCGATTGAGAACCTGGCGTCACAATCAAGCGTACGCCTGGAGCGACTGTCTTACCGCGTACGATGTCCGCTGCGACTCGCAAGTCTTCGATTTTTCCGTTCGCGCACGAACCGATGAAGGCTTGTTGAATTTGCACTGCGTCTTTGAAATCTGAAAGACGTTTTGCATTGTTTGGGACCGCATCGGGCATCACGACATAGGGCTCGAGTTGATCAAGATCGATGCGTCTGATTGCAATATAGTTGGCACCAGGATCGGGTGCTACCGGAGTGGCAGGGCGATCCATACGGCCTTCTAAATACTCTGCCGTGATTTCGTCAAATTCAAACAAGGCGAATTCGGCACTAATTTCAGCACACATGGTGGCAATCGTTCGCCGGTCTGACATCGGCATCGTCTTAAGCCCAGGGCCGCCAAACTCGACACTCATGTTGGTATGGCCACCATACTCTTGGGCAATATGAAAAAAAACATCTTTGCCGCTTACGTGTTCTGGCATGACGCCATGAAACTCGTAACGGACACTCGGCGAAACGGGATACCAGATCACGCCTTTTGTCATTGCTTGCAGAGTGTCCATGATCCCGGCACCTCGCCCCGCGCAATTGAGCGCACCTGACGCACAAGTGTGTGAATCGGCACACACCAATAACTCGCCCGGTCGAGCCAAACCATTTTCGGCCAAAATCACATGACAAATACCATGTTTCCCAACATCAAAAAAATGTTTTAAATCAAATTCTTTGGCAAACCGACGGCCTTCAATCATGCCACTCGCATCTTTAATTGTTGGTGCTGGTACACTATGATCAAAGACCAACACGACACGCTCTCGATCAAAGATTTTTTTGGGCCGGTGCCAAGCGCCTTCAGACGAAATTGGCAAGTCAAGGCCCACCACCATATCTGGTCGACAGACAACGATATCCCCGGGCTGTACATGCGATTTACCACTGGCTCTTGCCAGAATTTTTTCAATCATCGTCATTGTGGTCATTTAACGTTCTCCTAAAAGTTAAGTTCTGAACAACTTGTATAAAAAGATCAAGCGTTCAGAGACAAAGTCAACTACGCTGATGTAATTTTTTATCAATCACCAGCATGATGCCATTGACACAAGTCGCGAAAAAAAACAGGATCAAAATTAAAGCCATGATCAATTTGACGTCATTCATATTAATGGCGTTGATTAACAAAAAACCAAGTCCGCGCTGAGACGCAAACATTTCTCCGGTCAAGACACCTAACAAGGTGAGAGAAAAGCCTACGCGTAGCCCAGTAAAAATCTCAGGTACGATCGCTGGTGTCACAATCGTACGAATCGTCTCAAAGCTTGAGAGCCTGAGCGCGCGGGCGGTGCGTAGGTGACTTGGATTAATCGTTTGCACGGCGTTCATACAAAACAGTGCGACAGGGATGAGGCCATGAATAACGCCGAAGGCAACTTTGGCCGAGGTTCCGAGCCCGAAGGTGAGTAAGATAATTGGATAGAGAGTTAGTTTTGGTAGTGAGTAGAGCGCACTTAAAAGAGGTTCGATCACTTCGCTGGCGAAGCGATAAAAGCCCAGAGCGAGTCCCAACATCAAACCTAATGCATAGGCGATCAATAAGGCTTGATAAAACGCTTCTAAGCTTGCCCTCATGTGCACCTGAAAGTCGGGCTCCACCAAGAGCGTGAGCGCATAGGTCAGTGTTGCGGTCGGTGGGGTCAGTGCTGCTGTACCAACCATGACATAGAGTACCTGCCAGGCTGCAAGAATCACTGCTATCAAAATAACAAAGTCAAAATAGCGACTCAAACGAGTCTGGCGGGTGCCGGGCACACTCATCGACTGCGTCCTTTTAAAAAATAGCGCTCAAGGCTAAGCAGCCCCATATTCATCAGTGTGACGAGGATCAAGGTAAAGGCGATTAAGCCATACATGGTTTCGTTGTCAAAAGAATCATAGGCAAAACTAATGCCGTGGCCGATTCCTGTGCTCGCTAAAATAAATTCTCCGGCCAGGACCCCAATGAATGAATAGGCCAAGGCTAATTTCATACCGGTAAATAATTGAGGCACGATTGCGGGTAGGATGATGAGTGTCAGAGTCGAGCTTCGCTTCATGCGAAAACTCCTTGAGGTGCGCAACAAGACACGAGGTATGCGGTCGATACCATTGAGCGTACTGACGATGACGGCTACGATCGAAAAAACAAGCCCAAGCAAGATGAGTGGCCAGTCATTGAGCCCAAAGATTACGACAAACAAAGGGTAGAGGGCGAAGAATGGTACTGAATAATATGAAGCAAGTAGTGGGTCGAACACTCGTCTGACTCTTGGCATTTGATGTAACAGGGCGCCGCTCAATGTCCCAAAGAGCACCGCCAGAAAAAAAGACATTGCGACATTACGAATAGAGGAAACAAACTCCTTCCATAAACGCCCAGACCAAGCCATCTTCCACAGCGCCACGAGCATTTGAGAAGGAGGAATCATCGTCATGTTGTTGATGACGTCAGTACGGCACAGCGCCTCGAGTAGCAAAAAGAAAGCCAGCACAATCAACACTCGAACGCGGGTCGCTGGCTTCAAAGTGATCCACCTTGTCCAACCAGTTGCGTGTGTCCGATCGCGCGCAGCGATTCTTCTCGCAAGATTGACCAAACGTGCCCAGTCAGTTTGCCAAACCGCTCATGAGACACCACCCTTGAGTCGCGATCCGGTGTCCATTCAGTCGCGAGCACGTCGGCAAAACGTCCTGGTCGGGCAGTCATAATTCCGACACGGTCGGCGAGCATACAGGCTTCGTCGATTGCGTGGGTAATAAGTACCACGGTCGCCCCTGTCGAACGCCACAGTCTTAGGAGTTCATCGCCCATCAACAGGCGAGTTTGCTGATCAAGTGCACCAAAGGGCTCGTCAAGCAAAATCATGCGCGGTTTTAAAACAAGCGTTCGAGCAATACAAACGCGTTGTCGCATACCACCCGATAGTTGTGCGGGATGCGCCCCGGCAAAGGCCGTTAAACCCATAAATTGCAGGGCATGATTGACGCTGTGTTCGACTTCAGCGCGCTCGATACCTTTGCGCCTCAGGCCAAACGCCACGTTGTTCCAGACCGTGAGCCAGGGAAAGCTTGCATCTTCCTGAAACACTACGCCGACACCATCTGGCACTTCGTTCTGAATCAACTTGCCTTCAAAAAAAACCTCTCCTGCCGTGGGCGCAGTTAGGCCGGCAAGGATATCGAGTAGAGTGCTTTTGCCACAGCCTGAGGGGCCAACGATGGCGAAGAACTCTCCACGTCGAATATCAAGTTCAATCGGCCCGACCGCCTCCACGGGTTCCATCCCAGGTTGGGCCGGAAATACCTTTGTCACGGCTCTCAGGCATGCGTGAGTGTCTTGTGCAATTGACATGAGAGTCCTGGTTATGTTGGTTTAGCGGGCATAGCGATCCCGCAGGGGATCCCACTCGTCGGCACCAAAACGACTGAACATTTCGCGTACGGTGAGCTCTTTTGCGGGCGTGGGGTGACAGCCAAGCTCTTTCATCTGCTCGAGTGCACGTTCACAGGTGACGACCACTTCTAGCATGAGTACGCCTGGCACAATCGCCACTTTGTAGCCGGCTTTGCTAGCTTGTTCAAAGGTGACATGCGGGGTTTTTCCACCACGTACGATATTTAATAGACATGGACCAGAAACGAGTTTTGGTACCGATAAGACTTCTTCCATTGTCTGAGGCGCTTCGAGAAACACCATATCGGCACCATTTTCGAGTGCCAGATTGCCCCTCCTTACGGCCTCGTCAAATCCCAACGAAGCGCGTGAGTCGGTGCGTGCAATGATTAAAAAATCAGGATCGGTTTTAGCGTCAGCAGCAGCACGAATCTTCACGAGATAGTCGTCAAAAGGGATCAACTCTTTATTGTCAAGATGTCCACATTTTTTTGGAAACACTTGGTCTTCAATATGGATGCCAGCGACTCCAGCGCGTTCAAAGTCACGTACGGTTCGGATCACATTTAACTCGTTACCGTAACCTGTGTCGGCATCAGAGATTAAAGGGATGCTAACGGCATTGGTGATGCGGCTGGCATTTTGGACCATCTCAGACATAGTCGCCAGTCCATAGTCTGGGTAACCCGATATGGCTGCGGTGCCAGCACCTGTCATATATACGGCTGGGTAACCGGCACGTTCAATCATTCGGGCTGTGATGACGTCATACGCTCCTGGTAGTACGACCATGTCTTGATTTTTTAAAAGCGATCTAAAGGCGGCGCGCTGATTCAAGTTGTTCTCCTTAGTGAATGCAATTTTTCTAGATTAATTTTCTGGTTTACGCAAATTGGCTCTTGCACCACGGCGATGACTCAAGTCACTTAGGTGGTGCGCACTGCTAGGTTTTTTTTGTATTGAGTTTGTTGCTGGACTGGTGCTGACAATGACATCAAACCGAGTTGATGACCCAAGTCATGCTTGCGCGTTACATTTGGACGTAAGAGACTTACTTTTTTCGTAGATCCTCGGGTAACAGTCGTTCATCGATCAGGCTATTCCAGTCGACTGCACCTTTTAATTGTCCGACGATTCGCAAACCCTCAAGCATTGCATTCATGCCTTCAAGATTAAAGCGTCCTTCGTCCCACCACTTCTCTTTGACGAGTAACGCGAATACCTCTCGGGTGACCTGCGCATCCCATTTATGCAGCTTTGACATGATGTCGGCAGCTTCGTTGGGATTGCTGTAGATGAACTGGACGCCTTTTCTGCGACCATTGATAACGGCTTTGAGCGCATCGGGGCGCTTTTGCATGAACTCTTCAGTGGTGATGCCTACGGTTTGCGTCATGATTGGAGACATCACATCTTTGACCCAAAATACCGCTTTTAATTTATCTTTGTCGCGTGTCCATAAGGGCTCAGCGATATTTCCCGCATCAATTGAGCCCTGCATGACCGCTGCTAAGATCGCACCCGTTCCGCCCACCGAGACTAATTCGACATCAGAGGCTTTCATACCCTGTCGATCAAGTGCCATCAAAATTAACATGTTGGTCACTGAGGCAGGTCGCGTATAGCCAATTTTTTTGCCTTTCAAATCTTGCAAAGAATTGAAAGGTTGGCCAGGACGTGTCCCCCATACTTGATCGGCGACCGAGCCCACACCCGAGTAGATGATTTTTAACTTGGCTCCCGCACGCACGGCTTCAATCGCCGCTGGCAGTGCAACCTCACCAATGGGAATGTTACTTGCCAAGGTATTGCGAACCGAAGTGCCGCCGCCGGTCGAAGTGATAATGCCAGTGACATCAAACTTGTCGGTTTTGAACCAACCTTTTTCCATTGCGACAGCGTAGGGTGCTCCGTAAAATGAAGCCCCCCAGTGGGTGACAGTAATGTTCTCTGCTCGAGCGCTTATTTGAGCGATTGATAGAATTGCTGTCGAGACGAGGCAGAGGATTGACCGCTGATAACGGGTGATACGAAAGAGGTCGAAAGACGATTTTGATGTTTTCATGGCAAACCTTAATTTATTCGGTTGCACTACGGAACAGTTATTATTGTTGGATCGTTGCAGTTCCCTATGTTTCCTTGTAATCGCGGTAATTACAGATGTCAATAGAAATTTTGTGTTGTTACTAGAATCTATTATTGTTTACCGAGTAGTATAAAAATTTGTGCAACTGCAAAATAAAAAAAGAGATGGCACATTGTGCGAATGCAAAAAGAGCGCATGCATGGTGTGTTGTGTGACTGCAAAAGGAGCGAAGAGATGATACGTTTTACAACTAAACAAAAGACTGAAGAGATGAGGAATTGTGCTGCGGTGAGATACAAGCAGACTGCACTCGTAGCGGCGTTCTGGTTGCTGAGCGTTCCAAGTGCTCAGGCGCAGGTGGCGTGGAAGCCCGAGCGCACTGTGTCGTTTGTAGTGCCTTATGCTCCTGGTGGGGGCACTGATGCCACGGCGCGTGCTGTGTCAAGGCAATTATCGGTGCAGTGGAGTCAATCCGTGGTCGTAGAAAATATGCCTGGCGCGGATGGTTTGATCGGGACGCGCCGAGTGATGGAGGCTCGCCCTGACGGTTACACCTTGCTGTTTCAGGTCCCGTCATTGGTACTCATGAAATATACGCCAGGTATGAAAGGTCTTGATCCCTTGGCTAGACTTGAGCCAATTACGGCGGTTGCTCAGGCCCCTAATGCCTTCGTGGTGAACGCCAAGTTACCAGTCACCACGCTACCCGAGTTATTTCAATATTGCCGAACAGCACCTAAGCCCTGCTCAATGGGTGCTGGCGAAAATATTGCTCGTTACAGCGGTAAACGCCTCGTCGCCGAGGCGGGTGTACCAGAGCTCATTGTCATTAACTACCGAGGAACTTCGGCGATTGTGCCTGACCTCATTGCAGGCAATGTGGATTTTGCTTTCACTGGAATTAATGCTGCGCTTGAGTATCACAAGGCGGGTACTTTACGTTTCGTCGCAACGCAGGGTAAAAAGCGTGCAGCCGCCTTGCCAAATGTTCTTACTACCGCTGAGTCGGGGTATCCGCAGTACGACTCAGTGAGTTGGTTTGGTTTGTTTGCACCCAAAGAGACGTCAGTACTGATTGTGCAGAGCATCGCTGAGGCCGTGCGTGAGGCGGTAAAAAATCCTGATGTTTTGAAATCTATTTTGGCAGCAGCTGCCGAACCAGTGGCAAACACACCAGTCGAATTTGCAGCGCAAGTTCATGAAGAAGACAAAAAAATGGGAGAGTTAGCAAAGCTCTATCCACTTGATTAGAGCAAGAAGTGCTTCTCATTTTAGGTGGCGCTCACAGGCTCGAGGACTTGGTTCAACTGTTCAATATCAACAGGCATTGCTCAGCTGCGACTTTTGCTTCTTTGATAGCGTCTTCTAGCATGCCGCCATACCCAAGCCTGACAGCGCCAGCGGCAAAGACACCTTGCATGCTCGTCATAAGCTCGCTCGACGTGATGATGTGGCCGGCTGGGTCTTTCTCAATGTTTGCAGGGAAAATATCGCTGGAGGGCTTCAGGCCGATATACGCAAATAACCCCGTGCAGGCGATACGACGAATGGTTTGATCAGTCAGCTCTTTGACTTGCACACCCTCAACCCCTGTCGTACCAAAAATTTCTACCACCTCACATGAAGAATGAATCTGTATTTTTTCATGCTGTCTGACGGCTTCAGAGAGCTGGTCTTTCGCCGTGGGAGACGGGCGATGATGAATAAGATGCACTTTGCGACAAAATTCTGTGAGTACAAGAGCTTCTTGACAGGCAGAATCACCGCCTCCAACGACAATGACCTCTTGATCTTGGTACAGCGGACCGTCGCAATCAGCGCAGTGTGAAATCCCTTTATATTCGAAGGCGTTTTCACCTGGTACGTTGAGTGCTCTCAGCGTTGCGCCGGTCGCAATAATTACAGCCTTGGTTTGATATGAAAGTTTGTCGGTCTGGATGACGAGCTGTTCGTCTGACTGCTCAATGAGTCCTGTCACCGTTTCAGACAGCATCGTGGCTCCGGCGCGGCTTGCTTGCATCATTAATTCAGAGGCAAAGTCAGTGCCTGAACCTTCAATAGCGCCAGTCAGTTCGTTAATGTTGATAATCAAGCCGCCAAACAGCTGACTTTCAATATTAGCAATTCGCAGCCCGTGACCCATTAGCGCGATGGTCGCGGATAAGCCTGTGACACCTGCGCCAATGATGATTACGTCATAGTTCTCTGTGGTCATCAAAAATGCCTTTTTTGCTCGTTTGCAATGCACTGTGTCTAAGGTGAACTGTATGGTTTGACAGCTGCGCCTGAGTGGCGAGGATTTTTGCGTATTCGGTTAAATGATTCCGGCCTGTTTAAGCTCTTGAATTTGTTGTGCCGATAATTGGGCAAATCTTTCAAGAATTTCGTGTGTATGCGCACCAGGAATTGGGGCAGGTGTGTCATACGAACTCGGCGTTTGCCCAAATTTAATTGGGAATCCAGGGCCAGAGGCCTTGATTACTTGCCCAGACAAGGGGTTGACTAACGGCACAATCATTTCTCGCTCGTGCAGTTGTTGCCATTGCAGGACTTCTTCGATGGAGCGAACTAAGCTACACGGCACGCCTACCTGATTTAGAATTGTGATGACTTCAGTTCGATTGTATTTGGCAACCCAAGCTCCAACAATTTTGTCTATTTCGTTATTGTTTGAAATTCGCCAACTGGTCTGCAAAAGCTCGGGGCGTGTCCCTGTGAGTGCTGTTTGGCCCATGACGTCTAACAGGGCAAGCCATTCGCTGTGAGTTGCAGTGCCGATTACCAGCCATCCGTCTTTCGCCTCGTAAGTATTAAAAGGAGAGAAACGCATAATTCGATTACCCTGCCTTGCTTGAACGCCCAGCGCTTCGTAGCAGTCTATCGGTTCGTCAAACACCAGCGAAAACAGGCAATCAGCCATGGCCACGTCAATGGACTGACCTTCTCCTGTTTTTTCTCGATTAAATAACGCAGCGGTGATGCCGTTTGAGGCAAAGATACCAGTGATGGCGTCAGACATTGGGGTGGCTGCCTTCGCGGGTGGCCCCTCTGGGTCGCCCGACAGGCTCATCAAGCCCACCGCTGCCTGAACCATCAAGTCATAGGCTTTTGCGCTCTGATCTGGCCCTGTGGAACCGTAGCCCGTTAGGGCGCAGTAAATAATCCTTGGATTTACTTTTTTGAGCGTCTGATAATCAATCCCCAATCTTTTTGCTACGCCGACACTGAAGTTTTCGACAACGACATCTGCGTGAGTCACGAGTTGAAGAAAAATTTCTCGACCGCGTTCCGACTTCAGGTCGATAGTGATTGATTTTTTTCCTCGCGCCCGTTTTAAATATGCGAGCCCCATGTCGTGCTCGGTCTGGCTAGTAAAAGAGACGCCCGCAGCGCCCGCATAGGGAGGGGCAAAAGCGATAGGGTCGCCAGTTTTTGGATCATCTATTTTTATAACTTCGGCACCCATTCCAGCTAAGATGAGTGTACATTGCGGACCCGAAAAAAAACGAGTTAAATCTAATACGACAACGCCAGTCAGTATTTTTTTCATATTTTTCGATAAGTATTCTAACCATTTGTCTGTGATTGCCGTCTTTGACAATTCGCCTTTGAAGAACCACTCAAACATTTTGTAGCCCTTGGGCATGGCTTGCGTCAAGTTTATCTTGTAGTGAAGCCCATTTAATGCTTGATCAGGGTGTAAATTAGCTTAAACTAAATAAGTATTGGGTTAGTCAAAAAACCTAGAAGCTGAATGATTTGGCCGCCTTATTCATACAATACTAAAGAGACGATATGGGCCCTTCTGGATTCATCAGTGCAACGTACGAGGTGCAGGATGCGCTTGAGGCAAATGAGCTGTTTCAGCGTAACGGCTGGGCTGACGGTTTGCCGATTATCGCACCCACCGAACGGGCTGTTTCACAATTTTTGGATGTCGTTCGTTTAAAGCCTGCCGATCTAATCGGCGTTGAGCCTGTTCGTCGTCGCGCGATTACGGCAGAAAAGGTGGCGATTGCTGCAGTGATGGCAGGCTGTCTTCCAGAATATATGCCAGTGATCGTAGCGGTTATTCAAGCAATGTGTAAGCCCGAATTCGGCATGCATGGTTGCACCGCCAGCACGGGTGGAAGCGCGCCCATGCTTATTGTGAATGGGCCGATTCGTACACAATTAGGAATGAACAGTTCGCATAATGCGCTGGCAAATGCGAGCCGAGCTAACGCCACGATTGGGCGTACTGTTAGATTGTTTCTGCTGAATGTCTTGGGTGGTTATCCTGGTCAGTTAGATCGTTCGACTTTGGGGCATCCAGGTAAATTCACCTTTTGCGTTGCTGAGGACGAAGAAGATAATACGTGGCTGCCGCTGTCGGTAGAAAGGGGGCTCGCCCCGGGCGAGTCCTGCGTGACAGTCTTGGCTGTTGAGTCGCCTCACCAAATCATGAATGAGTGGACGCAAGACCCCAAAGAAATATTAGATACCTATGCAGCGGCCATTCGATCAAATATGCTGACCTACTCCATCTGGGAGGGTAATTATGCGATGGTCATTGCCAAACAGCATCGGCAACTTTTTATTGCAGCGGGTTGGGATAAGCGTATGATTCGCGAATATATTTACGAGGTAGCGCAGGTTGCTCGTAAAGAATGGCGCACCGTTGGTAAGGCGGCCGTGGCCGGCAGAAAAGACGAAAACCGTATGTATCGTGCGCTTCGTTCGCCGGACGATTTATTGGTGGTTGCTGCGGGCGGACCTGCTGGGGGATTTGGTGTGATTGCCCCTCCTTGGTACGGTAAAAAATCGCTTGCAGTGACTCAAAAAATTGACTTTTTAAAATTTTCTAATGGAGAACTGGGATGACAATAAGAGTATTAGATCCGCGCTTGAGTGCAGAGGGCGAAGCACTTCGACTGGCACCTGCTGCCAAAACCCTTGAGGGTGCCGTCATCGGCATGATTGATAATGCCAAAATTGGGACAGAAAGGTACTTTGATTTTCTCGCAGAAATTTTGACTAAAGAGTACGGCGTGCGTGAATTTATTCGAGGCCGCAAACCTGATGCGACCCGCCCAGTCACTCCAGAGATGTTGGCCTCGATGAGTGGGGCAGATGCGATTCTTTCTGCCATAGGCGACTGAGGGAGCTGCTCTTCGTGCAGTTTGCACGATGCGATTGCAGCCGAGCGCTTGGGCATTCCTGCTGTTGGGATTATGACCGATCGTTTTGAAAGAAGTGCGAAGATTGTGGCCGATATGAATGGTTTGCCAGACTACCCATTTATCATGTTGACACACCCTGTCGCAAATAATAGTGATGAAGTTCTTAAGCAAAAGGCAGTCGATTCTGCCAGGCAGATCGTTGAATTGTTAACGCAACGACCCGCTTGAGGTGAATTCTTCAGTGAAAATGGGGCGCTGTTGTCGCCCCATTTTCTATCGGTGCGCCCAGCATGGGCGCACTCTTGCGGGTGCAAGTCCCGCCGTAAGTTGATCACAGCGAACGAAGTGAAGCGCAACTGCATGAGGGCGACCGGGTGTGGGAAGGAAGCGTGGAGCGAAGCTGTGAGCCGATGAACAAGAACTGGATAGAAGGCACTGCGGAGCAGGGCGAGCGGGCATAAAACCGTCAAGCTCTCGTGATCAAGGCGAAGCGGTGTAGATCCGGCGGTTGTGCAGTGAAGGAGTGCGTTCTTACCTGGGGAGATCTCGCCTCATACCTGAAAGGGTGACGATGTCGAATCGGAGCGAGAAGTCAGCAGAGGTCGTAGTAGTCAGAGACCGGGCCGATGAGGCCGAAACCTCTGGCGAAGGACCAAACGAGAGGGAGTGTTTGAGGCCATGTCGATGCAAGACGGAGTGCGTCAGATGCCCGGGCAACCGGGGCGGATGGGGGCTGCGCGCAGTGAAGCTGTGCAAATACCTGTCAGCGCCGAACCGGATTGCCCGCGACATATCACCGAGAACACAGGGTCAGCGCTGCTGCAAGCAGCTCTGACGAGAGAGAACCTGCAGAAAGCGTTCAAGCGGGT